>ERZ802831.1193-NODE-1193-length-13002-cov-10.6202_pt1 | contig 13002 bp, 10 predicted proteins | sample MGYA00345655_ERZ802831 | MGnify/ENA primary metagenome ERZ802831 (study PRJEB30503, sample SAMEA104212376) | marine metagenome | biome: Westerlies Biome; feature: [SRF] surface water layer (ENVO:00010504) within the epipelagic zone...; material: water...
GATTAAATCCACCGCCCATACGCCCCAGATATACATAACCAGATATACTTAAAATAAGGAAGTGGTTTCATTTCTGTCAAACTCATATATTCCGATCAAGATAACGCGAATACTGATTGGATGATGGTAAAGCAGGTGAGGCGTTGTTATCACGCCCCCTCTTATGTAATGAGTCACACATCAATGCCGTTAGCTGGCGGATAACTCATATTGACTTTTGCGTTGAAGATATACTTTTTCTGAAAGCGCGTGCCAGCTCATACATTTGCCAGTAGGAGAGCGTCCACACAGACAGTCCCGGCTTTCTTTCTGTTCAATTTCGCTAGGCCTATTACAGTTACAAACAGTCCTATCACGCATACAAACACAGCTTAAATCGTTACTCATCTTCACACAACTTTCTGTTTTTCTTAACTAATTAACACATATACCAGTATTTACGACGGTCATTAGTTATCAGATCTTACCATTTCCGTCAGAGGTTAATTTTATTTGGAGCGGCTGACCAGGTTCGAACTGGCCCTAAGAGCTTGGAAGGCTCTTGTGCTACCACTACACCACAGCCGCTAAGATAAAATGCTTATTTGTTAGTAAAACAGTCATACCTGATTAAAATAAAATTGTTAACTTATTTATTTCTATGCCCTAATTTCTTTTTTGTATAATCATGCCTAACATAATTACACATCAACCCATCCAGCTAGATTATCTTTAACAAGCGAATAAATTACATTCATTCCAAATGTACTATCGTTTAAACACGGCACATAGGTGAAATTCTCGCCTCCAGCCTCTGTATAAATCTCTTGACCTTCCATTGCCAATTCTTCAAGTGTTTCAAGGCAGTCTGCTGAAAAACCAGGCGCCATGATGGCAAGTGACTTTGTTTTTGCTTCACCTAATTTATGCAATGTCTCATCGGTATAGGGTTTAATCCAAGGCTCTTTTCCAAATCGGGATTGAAAGGTTACAGAAAGCCGTTCCGCAGGCCAGTCAAGTTTTTCACGAACCAGACGAGCTGTTTTCATACAATGACAATGATACGGATCCCCTAAGGTAAAATACCTCTCTGGAATGCCGTGAAAAGATAGCATCAAATGCTCCGGGGTTTCGCCGAGCATAAATTGCCTTCGGAATGATTGCGCCAAAGCTTCGATATATACATCATTATCATGCCAAGGCGGAACTGTCCTAATAGCAGGTTGCCATCGTTGCTTTAGCGCCCATTTGTAAACTTCATCATTAACGGTTGCTGTCGTGGCAGCCGCATATTGCGGGTACATAGGCAAGATTAAGAATTGACTACAACCCAATGATTTTAAATAATTAAGTTGGTCAGGTATGGATGGGTTTCCATATCTCATTGCCCACGCAACCTCAAGATTTGTAATATCCTTATAGCTTGCAGCTAAATGTTCTGCCTGCAACCGTGTGGTTTTGCGCAAGGGACTACCATCAATATCATCTTTGATCCATACTTTATCATAAGCTTCACCTGACTTTTTGGGACGGGTATTTAAGATAATGCCATTTAAAATTATCCACCATAATACTCTTGGCACTTCAACAACACGCTTGTCTGAGAGGAATTGTTTTAAATACCGACGCATAGATTTTTTATCTGTGGCATCGGGGGTACCAAGATTAACCAGCAATAACCCTGTTTTGGTAACAGGCGGAAAGGAGGGATGGTCATCAGGAATTGATTTTAGGCTCATAGCTATGCTCAAACTGAAAAGATTACAAAAAAACTTAAATATATATTAAGCTGATATAGCTCGGTTATTGGCATTTGGCGAAACCACAGAAGGCGGATTAACCTCATGAAATGTCTTTGATAGCGCCATTACAAGATCATCTATCATCTCATTGCTATGCAATGGTCCAGGTGTAATGCGAAGCCGCTCTGTACCTTTTGGAACAGTTGGAAAGTTAATTGGCTGAATATAAAAACCATATTTATCAAGGAGCATCTGGCTGATTTGCGAGCATTTAGCAGCATCGCCTACCATCACTGGCACGATATGTGTATTTCCTGTCAAAAAGGGCATGCCATATTCCCGAAGCCGCTTTTTAAGACGTCTGGATTGTCGTTGCTGGGCATCTCTTTCCATCTGGCTTTGACGTAAATGTTGAACCGAAGCAAGAGCAGCAGAAGCAAGAGGAGGGGGCATTGCGGTTGTAAAAATAAATCCAGAGCCATACCCCCGAACAGCGTCACAAATTGCATCGCTAGCAGCAATATACCCGCCCATGGTTCCAAACGCTTTTCCAAGCGTTCCTTGTAATATATCAATTTCAGATTCTAAGCCTTCTTGCTGGGCAACACCGCCGCCTTCACTGCCATACATCCCAACAGCATGCACCTCATCAAGATAAGTCATTGCATTGTATTTTTTAGCTAAATGAATGATTTTTTCGATAGGAGATACATCCCCATCCATAGAATACACAGATTCGAAAATAATTACTTTATGACGCTCATAAGGTTGCGCTTTTAATAAGGTCTCCAGATGGTCAACGTCATTATGGCGAAAAATAATCTTTTCCGCTCTTCCATAACGTATTCCAGAGATAATAGAAGCATGGTTCATAGAATCCGAAAAAATAACAGGATTATCTAATAAGGCAGAAATAGCACTGATACTTGCTTCATTTGCAACATAGCCTGATGTGAAAACAAGCGCACGCTCTTTTCGGTGAAGCGAGGCGAGTTCAGATTCTAATGCTACGATTGTATGGCTAGTGCCAGAAATATTGCGTGTACCACCAGCGCCAGTACCATGATTATTAGCTGATTCAGTCATTGCTTTTATGGATTGTTTGCTTTGACCCATTCCAAGATAATCATTAGAACACCAGATGATTACGTTTCTTGGTCCTGTGTCGCTGTGCCATATGGCGTGAGGATGCTCTCCTACCTTGCGCTCAAGCTCAGCGAATAAACGGTATCTATTTTCCGTTTTTAATTGATTAACTTGTTCTTTGAATAAGGATTGATAATCCAATTAACACTCCAAAACTGCAGATATCACTTATTTTCGATATTCTATAACAACTTCACATTATAAATGTAACAGCTTTAACCTAAATTGGGCTAGTCCTTTTACCATGTGACAAAATGATGCGTCTAAAACATGAAAATTTATTCTGCAATTTTAATGTTTGCTGCTGAGAATTTAAGTTCGGGAATTTTTCCAAATGGGTCAAGTGCTGAGTTTGTAAGCATATTAGCAGGTGCTTCATCAAAGCAGAACGGAATAAACACCATGCCATCTGGTAATCCAGGGTCAAGGCGTGCTGCAAGCGTTATAACACCTCGTCTGGTGGATATTTGCAATTGGGTGCCAGCAACACCGCCTAGACTGCGCAGGTTTTCAGGATTTATATGTATTTCAGCAACAGGTTCAATCTCATCCAATACAACAGAGCGGCGCGTCATAGAGCCGGTGTGCCAATGCTCAAGCAATCTTCCTGTGGATAAGACGAAGGGATATTCATCATCTGGCTCTTCAGCAGGGGGGGTGTATTCTGCTGGCGTAAATTTGCCTAAGCCTGATTTTGTAGGAAATGATTCTGTAAATAGCAAATCTTGACCATCTGAATGCTCATCTATGCAAGGATATGTTACGGCATCTTCTTTTTCCAGACGCTCCCATGTGATTCCAGTGAGTGAAGGCATTACAATTCGCATTTCAGCAAATATATCTTTTGGATGCTGATAGCTCCATTGAAGTCCCATGCGGGTCGCAATTTCCTGAATAATCCAATAATCTTGTTTGGCATTCCCTGGCGGAGGAACCGCCTGTCTTCCAAGCTGTACTCTTCTATCAGTATTGGTAACGGTACCTGTCTTTTCTGGGAAGGCAGATGCGGGAAGTATCACATCAGCAAATGCAGCAGTTTCAGTTGGAAAAATATCCTGAACAACAAGGCAGTCAAGATTTTCCAAAGCAGCTCTTGCATGGTTTTGATCTGGATCTGACATAGCAGGGTTTTCCCCCATTATATACATTCCCTTAATATCTCCATTAAAGGCAGCATTGGTGATTTCAACAACTGTCAGCCCTATCTGCTCTGGGATTGGAAACTGCCAGATAGCCTCGTATTTTTTTCTGATTTGAGGGTCTGATACAGATTGATAATCTGGCAGGAACATCGGAATAAGACCTGCATCTGATGCACCCTGAACATTATTTTGCCCACGCAACGGATGTAGTCCAGCCCCTTTTTTGCCAATGTTACCTGTTAATAATGCCAATGAAATCAGGCATCTAGAATTATCTGTTCCATGGGTATGCTGCGATATCCCCATACCCCAGAAAATAATGCCAGCAGGCGCACTTGAGAATTTGCGAGCAACAAGCCTGATATCTTCAGCCGGTATTCCGCAAATTGGGGACATTGCCTCTGGTGTAAGATATTTTACCGTTTCTGCAAGCTGTTCAAATCCTTCAGTATGGGTGTTTACATAATCACGATCATATAATTCTTCGCTGATAATCACATTTATTAACGCATTCAGCAATGATACATCGCTGCCTGGTTTAAAGTTAAGTGATTTTGTGGCGTATCTATCAAGTGCTTGCGCCCGCGGGTCTAGAACAAATAATTCGGCGCCTCTTTGTGCGGCGTTTTTGATGAAAGTTGCTGCAACTGGATGATTGACGGTTGGGTTTGCACCTATGACAATAATAGCATCTGCGTATTTGGCTTGCGAGAATGAAGCTGTTACCGCTCCAGACCCGATATTCTCTAGCAATGCAGCAACAGATGATGCATGACATAGTCTTGTGCAATGATCTACGTTATTTGTCTGAAAACCAGTGCGAATTAATTTTTGAAAAAGATAGGCTTCTTCATTACTTCCTTTTGCAGAGCCAAATCCGCTTAAGGCAGCACCGCCATGTGTTGACTTAATCGTATTTAGCCCCTCGCTAGCTGTATCAAGAGCTTCCTGCCAACTTGCTTCTCTGAAGTGCGTTAACGGGTTTGATGGATTAAAACTGTGCCAGTCTTTTTTGGGGACATCTTCCCTTCGAATAAGCGGTTTGGTAAGTCTTTCTTTATTATGTATATAATCGAACCCGTATCGCCCTTTTACACATAGCCTGCCAAGGTTGGCAGGGCCTTTTTTACTCTCAACGCCAACGATTTTATCATCCTTGACCTGAAAGCTCAATTGACACCCAACACCGCAATAAGGGCATACAGAATCAACCTGTTTATCAGGTGTAATAGTGCGTTTTGTTGCATCCTCATTCATTAAGGATTTTGGAAGCAAAGCCCCAGTTGGGCAGGCTTGTACACACTCACCGCAGCCAACGCAGGTTGAAGCGCCCATATCATCCCCAAAATCAAATATGATATGAGCATCAGCGCCTCTGCCAGCCATTCCAATAACGTCGTTCACCTGAACCTCTCTGCAGGCACGAACACATAAGCCGCATTGAATGCAGGCATCCATATTTACCGCAATTGCGGGGTGCGAGTTATCAGCTTCTATTGCTGTTCTACTCGGGAATCTGCTGGTTTCTAACGAATGTGTTTCAGCCATTTGCCAGAAATGGGAGCTATCATCATGCGCTATCTCTTTATCGGGATGGTCAGATAATAAAAGTTCCATGACCAGTTTTTGTGAATTTTTGACTCTATCTGTGTCTGTCGTTACGACCATACCATCGCTGACTTTTCGTTGGCATGAGGCTGCAAGAGTACGCTCACCCTCGATTTGAACCATACATGCACGGCAGTTTCCGTCCGCTCTGTAGGTTTCATCATTTCTATAACATAAATGCGGGATCTCAACGCCTTGCGTATGAGCAGCTTGCCAAATGGTCTGCTCCGAGTGCGCATACACCTCTTTGTCATTAAGCATGAACTTGACTTGATTTTTGGCTATTGGATTATGTTCATTCATGTATTACTACCTGATAAATTAAGCCCTGTTGAAACGCACGAGAACGAACGCTCACATTCTTCAGGGAAAAAACGCATCGCACAGCTCAAGGGGTTAGAGGCGGCTTGCCCAAGACCGCATATGCTGGCATCTCTCATTACGGCTGCAATTTCGGATAATAATTCTGGCTGATACTCTGTTGCGTTCATGATGGATACTGCTTTGTCTGTTCCGGCACGGCATGGCGTGCATTGACCGCAAGATTCATGTTTGAAAAACTGCATAAGATTCTTTGCAACATCCCAGATATTATCATGGTCGGAGAGAATAACAATCGCATGGCTTCCAACAAAACAGCCATATTTGGCAAGCTCCCCGCCAAAATCAAGTCCGATATCTGCTTTGCTAGCGGGCAATATTCCGCCAGACGCACCGCCTGGAAGATAGGCTTTGAAGCTATGCCCTTCTGCCATTCCGCCACATTTTTCAATTAATTCGCGCGCCGTAATACCCGCAGGTGCTAACACTAATCCAGGGTTTGCCACTCTTCCAGATACAGAATAGGTTCGATGCCCTGGATGTTCGGTGGTTCCTTGTTCGTTAAACCAATCGGCACCATTTTTAAGTATCGCAGGAATCCAAAATAAGGTTTCTACATTATTTACCAGAGTAGGGCGCCCAAAAAGACCTTTTTCGGCAACAAATGGCGGTCTGTGACGCGGTAATCCCCGCTTGCCCTCTATTGATTCTATCATGGCTGATTCTTCGCCGCAAATATAAGCGCCAGCGCCGCGTCTAAGATGAATAGTTGTATGATCTGCTAAATTGGTTGCGTCTAGTTTTTGAAGTTCACATCTTAGCAAATGCAGTATTTCAGGGTATTCATCTCTTACATATATATAACAATCAGATATTCCAACTAACAAAGCTGCTATCAATATACCTTCTATCATTTGATGCGGATTTGATGACAGATAATGCCTATCTTTGAAGGTTCCAGGCTCTCCCTCATCGGCATTTATGGCCATTAGGCGCGGCCCAGCTTGTTGACGTACAATCCGCCATTTCTTGCCTGTGGGGAATCCTGCCCCGCCAAGACCTCTTAATGCAGAGCCCTCAATCTGTAACAGTGCTGATTCATGGTCTTCCTTGTCATCAGATTGCTTAAGGTGATTTAAGATTTCATACCCACCAGAATTTATATAGGCATCCATATCCCAAGCTGTTTGCAAAATATCTAACGTGTTTTTTTCTTTTGTTGATTGTGTATGTTTGAGTTTTTGTAAGGTGTCTGGATTTATTTTTGGAATTAAAAAATGACCGTCTGCCGCCACAGGTGCCTGGTCGCAAGCACCAAGGCAAGGTGCAGAAATATAACGAATTTCAGCAGTATCACTTTGTGATGCCGCATCGAGCATTTTTTCTGATTCGTACAAGCTACAGGTAAGAGAGGTGCAAACCCGAATCGTGCGAGATGGCGGCGGTGTTTGTGTTTCTTTTACCAGTATAAAATGATCATAAAAACTTGCTACTTCCCAAACCTCTGACAAAGGAAGTTTCATAATAAATGCTAGCGCTGTGAGGTGGTCAGAAGAAAGAAAAGAGTATTTGTCCTGAATTAAATGTAAATATTCTATTAACATGTCTCTTTGTAACTGATTTGGGAGCAAATCCGTTACATCATCAATAGCCGTCTTATCTGCAATTCGCCCTTTAGGTTTGAAATTGCCTGATCTTTTCTTTTGGTTTCGGTAATCAGATGAAATCGCCATGTTTCAGATCCATGAGGAAGGAAAGACACTATATTGTAATTTAAAAGACTGCTTATCGTTATTCTATAATAACTTATAAACGTCAAAATGTTAGGGGAAATAAACTGTTAATGCCTTATTCTATCTTATCAGCGACAGGGACAAGCAAAATGAGTGAGGCATTAATAAGTTGTTTTCCTGAATTCTCAAAATTAACGGTGACTCTAGAGCCCTCGACAGACTGCACCTGTCCAATACCCCAATCAGGCATTCCAGGGTGTGTAACAAAATCACCTAAACTATAATCAATAAATAAAGTCATATTTAAGGTGTCATATCATGGAGTGTAGATAATTTCTACCCATCTGGCCAAATAACACATCTAAATAACCTAATAATAAGCTGTAAAGATTGAATTTAAAAATTAGTGCTGAAAATTGCGTAAATCATATTCTAATTGTGCATCTTGAATTTCTATATTCATATCCTCGAGTTCATCAGATGTTGGGTCGGCATCTGGGTTTGTACTTCTTAATACATATCCTTGACCCCAAATGGTTTGGATCTGCGCATTTTTTAGGCCAGCGCGCTCTAGTTTTTTACGTAACTTGCATATAAAAACATCGATTATTTTGGATTCTGGCTCGTCTATACCGCCATAGAGATGAGATAAGAAAATATCTTTATTTAGAATGGCCCCTTTGCGAACTGAGAGTAAATGAAGAATTTGATATTCTTTGTGAGTAAGGCTTACAGGCTTTTCATCTACTGCTGCAAAATGCTTATTAAGGTTTATTTCTAAATTACCTATATTAATGATAGAGGAGGCGTGCCCGTGAGTGCGTCTCATGATAGCGCCTAAATGTGCTAATAATTCATGTTTATTAAAAGGCTTTGTTAAATATCCATCCGCACCAGCGCCTAATGCATTTATACGCTGGTCAACAGAGCTATTGCCCGAGACAACCAAAATTGGGACAGGAATATAGATTTTTCTAATAAGGCGGACCAGCCGTGTTCCATCACCGTCTGGAAGATTTAGATCTAATATTACGCCATCAACGGTACTATATTTCATTTCATTTAGCGCAGAATTTATATCGCTAGCCTGAAAACTATTATATCCGCCTCCCTTCAATATTAAAGTAAGAGCATCAGTAATGATTGAATCATCTTCGACAATTAAAATATTCATACTTTTTTCCCTTCAATACGGCTTTCTTATCAACCAATAGTATTATTTTGAAGTCTGACCTTAAGCTTGAATGCTTCTTTTGGGGTATCTCCTTGTTTGGGTATCCCCATTTTAGTTATTTCCCGTGAATATAGTGATGAACAAAATTAACACTCTTTAAGATTAGCTTACTTGCTTATATATTTGATCCCTTTTCAAAGGATCAAATCACAAATTCGTGATTTACGATTTGTTAACCTTTCCAATATGAGAGAAAAAGCATGGGCTGACCCATTATAAACTTGATTTTTTAATATAAGAGCGATATCCGACACTCCATTACCGTTTTATTATCGCGAAACTATTGTTAATTGGGGGAAATGATGATGGAAGTATCGACACTAACGAAAAAGCGTAATACCAGTGTTTCGACGGCAAATAACGAAAATAAACCAGAAGTTCAATTGCCAGTTAACTACAAACCTTCTGAAAAAGAAGAGTTTATGAATCCAAATCAGGTTGAATATTTTCGTCAGAAATTATTGCGCTGGCGTTCTGAGCTATTGGATGAGGCCAATCAAACAATTGCTAATTTATCAACAGAAAGCCTTCATCGCCCTGACCAAATGGATCGCGCTCAAATTGAAAGTAATGCTGCTCTAGATCTTCGCACCAGAGATAGAGAGCGAAAGCTGTTGCAAAAAATTGAAGCAGCATTGAGACGTATCGAAGATGGAAGCTATGGCTATTGTGACGAGACAGGGGAGCCTATTAGTCTCTCGCGTTTAGAAGCGCGGCCCATTGCGGCATTGAGTTTGCACGCACAAGAGATGCATGAGAGAATGGAGCGCGTCCACAGAGACGATTAATTTCTGGCGTTCGGTCTGGTGCGCTTCTTGGCGCTCCTCTTGACGCCCCTCTTGACGTTCGTCACAGATTAAAATTTGTTATTATTTTGCGGTCGTAAATTTAGTTTTTTTACATATTTGAATAAAAGGTTAACGGGATTATTAAATTATTAATATGACGTTTTAATTTGCTTAACCTTTTATTATTGTATTTCTACAAGTCTGTGTTGCCATTTAGGTTTTGCTAAACATACAGAAATTTAGCACTACAAATGACTCTAAATTATAATGAGAAACAAACTTTAGGTGAGCGCCACGCTACGATTAAAGAAATGGAGTCACAGGATTTGACTTCATCAGAGAAATTGCATGCTCAGAGGATTATTCATGATGTGAATAATTATCTTATGGTTCTTATGATACAGTGTGATCAAATCAAGCAAGATTATCAACAGCCCCCGATTTTATCTGAAAAGCTACAAAAAGTGATCGAACTTGCAGATCAAACAGCTGTGCTTGGCCGAAAAATCAATATTAATAGCGCTAATGTTAGTAAGCCGAAAAAAGTGGAAATAAATCAGTTTCTTGAGCTTATTACCTCAAAAAAAGAGCTCTTGCATTGTTTGGCTCAGAATAAATTTAGAATTCATTTTCGTCCGTTAAAAAAACAGATGTCAGCATGCTTGTCAGAGGCTAAAATCCTCATCGAAGAAGATGAAATACCATTGATTCTACTTCAATTAATAAGAAATTCTATGGATGCATTTCAAACTATGAAGGAAGTGCCTAAAACCCGACAGGATCCAGAAACACAACAGGACGCCGATTCGAATTTAGTTTCGATTTTTTTGACAATAACAAATGGTAATCAAAAAAAGTTCGATGTTAATGTAAATGAAAATCCACATTATAGCGGATACTTGCTTCAGCTTCATGTGCAGGATAACGGCCCTGGCTTTTCTGCATTAAATGGACGGAATCCCCTGCTTAGTGGTGTTTCTTCAAGCAAGTCCGAGACAAGAGGATATGGATTAACCTCAATTCAGCATATTTTAAATAGATGGAACGCCTTTATTCTTATAGAAGAAGAGGTAAATGGGGCTCACATTTCGTTAAATTTCCCTATTTTAAAACGGTAATGGGCATTTTATTCAGAGTGTTAATCAACGCTCGCTAACTCATTTTGAATATTCACTAGATAAATTATTCTAAAATCACTTGCAATTAGAACAAAACAGGTACATCATGAAAGAACAAAACATAAACAAAAAGCCCTAACGATCATTACACCCGTGTGATTTTTCAGTCCAATAATTCATTTCTGGACAATGAAGTTTGGCTATGCATGATGGAGGCAAATTTGAATAATAATGTAGTGGAAATGAAAATGGCAGGCGACGATAAATCAAAAGCATTAGAGGCTGCAATTGGTCAAATTGAAAAAGCTTTTGGAAAAGGCTCTGTTATGCGCCTTGGTCAGAATGACTCAGTTGTAGATGTTCAAGCAATATCAACGGGTTCACTTGGCCTTGACATTGCACTTGGTATTGGCGGGTTTCCAAAAGGAAGAATTGTTGAAATCTACGGGCCAGAATCATCTGGTAAAACAACATTAGCTTTGCATGCAGTTGCACAATCACAAAAAGAAGGTGGTAATTGCGCCTTTGTTGATGCAGAGCACGCCTTAGATCCAGTCTATGCTAAAAAACTTGGGGTAGATTTAGATAGTTTACTGATTTCACAGCCAGATGCTGGCGAGCAGGCATTGGAAATTGCGGACACATTGGTTCGCTCTGGCGCTATAGATGTGCTTGTTGTTGATTCGGTTGCAGCATTAGTTCCAAGAGCAGAACTCGAAGGCGAGATGGGCGATACTCATGTTGGCCTTCAGGCAAGACTTATGAGCCAAGCATTGCGAAAGTTGACAGCTTCTATTGCAAAGTCAAATTGTTTGGTAATATTTATCAACCAAATAAGATTAAAAATTGGTGTGATGTTTGGAAGCCCAGAAACCACAACAGGCGGAAATGCGTTAAAATTCTACGCCTCTGTCAGATTAGATATCAGAAGAATTGGGTCTATAAAAGACAAGGATGAGCTTGTGGGAAACCAGACACGAGTAAAGGTAGTAAAAAACAAGGTTGCTGCTCCGTTCAGGCAGGTTGAGTTTGATATTATGTATGGAGAGGGAATATCAAAAACAGGCGAGCTAATTGATTTGGGTGTTGCTGCTGGGTTGGTTGAAAAATCAGGCTCATGGTATTCATATGACTCGCAGCGTATTGGTCAGGGACGCGAAAACGCAAAGACCTTTATGCATGAAAACCCATCTGTTTCTGATAAGCTTGAACATGCTATACGTGAAAATGCTGGTTTGGTGCAAAGCCAAATGCTGGATGAGACAATAGCTGAAGACCCCGAGGTCAATGAATAATACAGCTTTTGGTTGGTTCTAATAATACGTTATTTCTTAATCATGAGATTCCCAAAATTATCTTTAGCTAGGTGATTTTGGGGTCCTTTAAGTAATTTTTTACTTTTTTATTTGTTTTTCAATTCTCAGAATTTTGTTGTAGATAATACTCTAGACAAAATCATTATATTTACCGTACAAAAACTGGTAGCATTTGTCCTCTTATACATATGCATTAGGTAAAAACAGTTAGAATTGAGAGCCAGATATTTCCATGTCGAATGTAAATGATATTAGGTCTAAATTTTTATCATACTTTTCTCAGAATGGTCACGAGGAAGTAAGCTCAAGTCCTCTTGTTCCTGAAAATGACCCTACATTAATGTTTACAAATGCAGGTATGGTTCAGTTTAAAAATGTTTTTACTGGTATGGAGCACCGTGACTATCAGCGGGCGGTTACATCTCAAAAATGTGTAAGAGCTGGCGGCAAGCATAATGATCTTGAGAATGTTGGTTATACAGCCCGGCATCACACTTTTTTTGAAATGCTGGGGAACTTCTCATTTGGGGATTATTTCAAGGATCAGGCCATTGAGTTTGCGTGGAATTTGATAACTAAGGAATATGCTCTTAATCCTAATAAAATGTTAGTTACTGTGTATCATGAGGATGAGGAAGCATTATCGCTATGGAAAAAAATTGCAGGGTTATCAGATGATAGGATAATTCGAATTAGCACTTCTGATAATTTCTGGTCGATGGGGGATCTTGGGCCATGTGGTCCCTGTTCGGAGATTTTTTATGACCATGGGGAACATATCCCTGGCGGACCGCCTGGTTCTGCTGATGAGGATGGTGATAGGTTTATTGAAATTTGGAACCTTGTATTTATGCAATATGAGCAGACTGAGGCTG
>ERZ802831.1202-NODE-1202-length-12950-cov-13.0284_pt1 | contig 12950 bp, 10 predicted proteins | sample MGYA00345655_ERZ802831 | MGnify/ENA primary metagenome ERZ802831 (study PRJEB30503, sample SAMEA104212376) | marine metagenome | biome: Westerlies Biome; feature: [SRF] surface water layer (ENVO:00010504) within the epipelagic zone...; material: water...
CCAGCGGAGAACGCGCGGCCAGCACCAGTAATGACGAAGACCCGGGTCGCGTCATCACGGTCGCATTGATGTAGAGCATCAAACAGTTCGTTGGCCATTGTCAGCGTCAAAGCGTTTAAACGCTCCGGGCGATGCATTGTAATGGTGGTTACAAAATCCACCGTGGTGACATTAATGCTCTGATAGGTCGTCAAATCAGTCCACACTTGCTCATGGCTTTGCCTGCTACTCGGAGACGGTGATTTTTTCAAAGTTTGGAGGTCTGCGTTCAACAAATGACGCGACGCCCTCTTTAAAGTCACTGCGCGCAAGGCTCTCGTCCATCCAAACGGTGGATTCGCTCATGGCTTCGCCGAGCTCCTTGCTGAGATGCTTATAGATCTGCCGCTTCATCATCATGATCGACATGGGTGCCGAGGTTTGCGCAATTTCTCTCAGATAAGCCTGAGCTTCAGCGACGCACTCGCCATCCTCGCATAATCGGTTTGCATAGCCGAGCCGAAACGCCTCTTCACCATTGATTTTGCGCGAGCTCCAGTTCATGTCCAGTGCATTAGAGGGCCCTACGAGTTTTGGCAGCATCCAGCTCGTGCCGTGTTCAGCAATGAGACCGCGAGGGGCAAAAGACGTGACGATTTTTGCGCTTTTTTCCATGAAACGCATGTCGCAAAAAGTTGCATAGCTGAACCCCAAACCTGCTGCAGCACCGTTAATCGCTGCAATAAGTGGCTTTCTAAGACCGAGAAAATAGGTCGGTGATGACGTGTAGTTAGGGTCATTGTCTGGGTTGCCAGGGCTGGCTTGGAGATGGTCGTAGTTGTTGCCGAGCCGTTTGCCGGCTTCGCTCATACCACCGAGGGCATTCATATCAACGCCTGAACAAAAACCGCGGCCTTCGCCGGTAAGTACGGTCCCCACGACATCTGCATTGGTCTCGGACTGTGCCAATGCGTGACGAATCTCGGCTTGAGTTGGTCTGGTCGGTTTATGGTAATGGTCGCCACACCTGTGTCGACTTCGTAGCGTATTTCCTCATAGGTTACAGTCATCATTACTCCTAGATCATTGTTCCTGCGACTATTCTAGCAACATATATTATTGGTTCATTTGGCAATAGCTGCGCTGCGCACAATTCCCCCATTTATGCAGGATACAAAAAGCCCGGGAAATGACGTTTCTGGGTGGGATAATTGTCCGCGCGCTTGAGACTGCGAAAACACCCCAGTAGTGTCCAGTCAATTATTTCAGGAGTGTAGGCGTGAGTCTTGATAGCGAGGTTTTGGTGGCGATGCAGGCGCACGTGGCAGCGCGTATGAGTAACGACACCGATGCCGTTCTAAATTCCTATTCAGATGATTGGCGGGACAGCAAAGGCTATACCAAGCAGACGCTGACCGATTGGCATTTAGCGTCGATTATTGGCTCAGCGAAGCTTGAGATTAGTATTGACCTGCGTACGGTAGAAATTACGGTTGATGGCTCGGAAGCCAGCATTAGTCCAATCCGCACTGATTCTGCGAAAGGCAGAATTTCCCATAAACATCGTCTACAAAAGGAATCTGACGGAGTTTGGCGCTTAGTCTATTCGGAAACCGTAGAGTGGGAATTGCGCTCAATGGATGATCAGACGCAAGGGCGGAAAGATGCAATTGACGCCACTGCGATGGTGGTGCGGGCACACCGCGAGCAACTACTCAATGATCGCTGGCGACCTGGTTATCATTTCGTTGTGCCGGAGGGTGTAGCGACTCCGTTCGATCCAAATGGGGCCATCTATTGGCAAGGCCGTTATCATCTTTTTTACATTTTTCAGGATAAACGAGCGGGTAAAAAAGCCGATCACTGGGGCCATATTTCCAGCACTGATCTGTTTCACTGGCGTCATCATCCCACAGGGCTGCTAGATGGCATGTACAGCGGCAACTGTTTTATAAATGAACACGGCGTGCCGACTATTTGCTATCACCAAGTTGGCCTTGGTAATGCGCTTGCGGTTGCACTCGATGACAATCTTGATGAATGGGAAAAATTAGCAACGAATCCAATCACGCCGCCGCCCCAGGCTGGCGGGCAAAATCAAGAGAAATACCGATCTTGGGATCCATTTGCTTGGTATGAAAATGGACACTATTACGCGATCTTCGGCGGCGAGCATCCAGCTATAGCAAAATCCTCGGCGATGGAGGGGCAATGGCGCTATGTTGGTGACCTGTTCGCGCACGAGCTTAACGGTGTTTCCCCAAATGAAGATGTATCGTGCGCGGAACTTTTTCGTCTTGATGACAAAGATATCTTGCTGTGCATAAGTCACCGGATGGGCTGCCGCTATTACGTAGGGGAGTGGAGGGACGAGCAGTTTTATCCTGAAACCCACGCGCAAATGAGTTGGGTAGACAATATTTTCTTCGCGCCCGAGAGTCTTGAGGATGATCGAGGTCGCAGAATCATGTGGTCATGGTTGTTGGACCTCCGGGATTTGGGTACCCGCTTTGATTCTGGTTGGTCGGGAATAATGAGTCTGCCCAGAGTTATTTCCTTGGGTGAAGATAGGGGTAGGGAAGGCCGGTTGCGTATCGAAGTGCCGGTAGAAGTTGAAAAACTGCGGTATCGCCCATTTGCAAAAGAAAATATTGATATCGAAGCCGGCGGTGATGTTTTAGTTGCAGGAATCAGCGGTGACAGTTTAGAACTGAACATCGATATGCACAGTATCGGTGCCACTGAATTTGGAATTAAAGTTTGTGTCTCGCCGGATGGCGAGGAGCAAACAATCATTGCTTTTAATTCTTTGCAAAGCCTACTGAGTATCGACACCCGCCAGTCAGGTCCAGCTGATTCGCCGAAAGATATTGAGGCCGCGCCGTTTTCCCTAGATCAAGATGAACGGCTACGGTTACGTATTTTTGTCGATAAGTCGGTCGTTGAAGTGTTTGCTAATGATCGGCAGGCGCTCGCGCGGCGGATCTATCCAGAGCGAACGGACAGTTTAGGTGTGCGCTTATTCGCGAACGGAGGCAGTGCTCGGGTGCATGCTTTGCAGTCTTGGCATATGTCCCCATCGAATCCCTATTAATGATTTCTTCTAAGACCGCGTCGCCGAATATTCCATAACCTTCTGGGCATTAGCAGTCACTGGTCGAGGTTCTGGCCTTTGTTTGAGTATAGAAATTCCTCGACCTCGATCTGAGTGGGCGGCGAACAGCCGGGCCGCGTGAGATTGATCGCCGCTGCAGCATTGGCGAATTTGAGCATCTGCTGTAGAGCGTTAACGCCGATGACTTCGATAGGATTGTGCAGTGCTGCTAAGTGGTACAGCTGTTTGCGGCCCAAGCACGCCAGTAACGCAGCATAAAACGAATCTCCGGCGCCAATGGTGTCTTGTATGACATTAACGACAGGTGGTGCTCGTCGGAGCTTCCCGGATGCCGTGAATAGAACGGTATCGGCACTGCCCTGAGTCAATATCAGCATACCGCCATGCTGTTCGTGAAACGCCAGTTCTGCAGCTTGCTCGGCGACGGTAGAAAATTGAAAGGGCGCTAGATCCTCATCGCTGGCTTTGACAATGTCAGCAAATGGAAGCAATGACCGGACTCCAGCGAGATAGGCTTCTGGGTCACGGCTTGCCCCTAGCCGGATGTTGATATCCATACTCACCGGGATGCCGCGTTGGTTCATAAGCTGCATTAGCGCGCGTATTTTTGGCAGTTGACTGGGGGTGATGGCTAAGGAGCCTGTATGCAATAGCTGCAGGTCTGGCGGCAGATAGGCTTTGATCTCCGCAAATGTTGTGTCTTTGTCGGCAACACCCTCGCGATACAGTCTAAATGCGTTTCGACCATTTGGCTTGGCTGTTACCAGTGCGATAGAGGTGGGCCGCTGCGAACGTCGGTCTATCGGGACTTGTACGTTTTCTGTCCTAAGGCTGCTGTATAGAGTGTCGCCAAACGAGTCATCCGAGAGTGGCGTCAGATAGGTAACGGATTGGTTCTGCCGAGCGAGGCCAATAGCGAGGTTGTAGGGTGAGCCACCTAGGTGAGGCGTATATTTGCCTTTTGCATCCGGGAGGAAATCAATGAGCGCTTCACCAACAACCGCTATGCTCATAAATGCTCTTCCTAACGGTAAATATCTTCGACATGAGCTGCCGCATGCTCATAGGTTCGACAGTGTTCTTGATAGAAGTCGACTGCGTCCTGCTGGGGTTCGCAACACGCTGCGGTATCGGTTTGCAGATGGGCCGCGGTTAAACTCTGGAGATTCGTGCCGCTGATGCTGGCAAGGGCCTGAAGCGCAGCGCCTAAGGCCGCCGATTCTGCGTTTGTGAGGATGTCGACCGGTACGTTGCATATGTCTGCGACCATTTGTCGCCATGTGGGGCTATTAGCACCGCCGCCGGTTAAAACGATTTTCTCGGCCGGGATATCTTGCGCAGTCAGGAGCTTTAAGCCATTTCGGAGTCCAAAGGTAACGCCCTCTATTGCAGAGCGTAGGAAGTTCTCTTGCCGCATATTGTGACTGTCCAAGCCAAACATGCAGGCTTTCCCGTTGGGTAGGTCGGGTGTGCGCTCCCCGGTAAAAAAGGGCACAGTCACGATGCCTCCGGCGCCGCGATCAGCGGCGCTTAGATTGCGTTCAAGACTTCCCAGGTCGGTGTCAAAGAGCTCGCGCATCCGTTCCATAGCGGTGGTGCAGTTCATGGTGCAAATTAATGGCAACCAGCCGCCAGTGGACGAACAAAATGCGGCGATGTTGCCTTGAGGGTCTATTACCGGCGTTTGAGAATAACTAAAAATTGTGCCGGAGGTGCCTAAACTCATAGTTACGACGCCGGAGATCACATTGCCAGTACCGATGGCGCTCATCATGTTGTCGCCGCCGCCGGGCGCAACCGGTATGCCGGAAGGCAATCCCAACTCGTGAGCAATGTTGGGCAAAAGGCTGCCGATGGGTGCAACCGCTGTGCTTATACTGGGTAAGCGATCGCGTAAATCCGTTGACGGGTCGATTATTCTTAGCATTTTTTCCGACCACTGACGCGTCCGAATATTCATAAATGCCGTGCCTGATGCATCGCCGGCTTCCATGGCCTTTTCGCCAGTCAGATAGAAGTTAACGTAATCGTGGGGCAACAAGATACAGTCCATCTGTGCGTAAAGATCGGGGTGGGTGTCGCGAAACCAGAGCAGTTTCGATGCTGTATACCCAGGCAAAATAGCGTTGCCTAGTTCACGTAGGCAAGCCTGCGTGCCGCCAAACTGTGTCGTGAGATAATCGCACTGTGAGGTGGTTGATGTATCGCACCACAGCTTCGCTGGAACCAGTGGCTGCCCCTTGCGGTCTATGGGTACAAAACCGTGCTGTTGTCCCGACACGCCGATGGCTATCACGTTCGCGCGTAGGCTCGGCGCTATCGCCTGCAGGGCCGTTTTTAATGCATCTGTCCACCACTGCGCCTGTTGCTCGGCAACACCGGTATTCGTCTGATGTAGAGCCAGAGGCGCGCTTGCGCTGGCACTGCATTGCATGGTGGTTATGTCGTATAAGATTACTTTTACACTTTGGGTGCCAATGTCGATGCCTAGCACTGTGGACATATAACTTCCTTGGGCGAACAAAACGCCCGCAGTGGATGGATAAGCCGCGGCCTCATGAGGACCGAACTGTCCAGCTGTTATTGGGCCCGTTGTGCTCTGCGAACGAAACACGGTAATGTTCTGAGTTCCCCCATTTCCTGCTGGGGCGTCGGCGAGGGTGTTTATCGGCCCAGTCGATAGATCCATTTGGCGCGACTGGAGAGTTGCTGCCAATCGGTTTCGCTCATTGACTCGGCAGACGACTGCAAGTTATCGGGCAACGCGTATTGTCGGTAATAGACCAACGAGAGCATCGTTCTGGGTGCGTCCGTGCTGTTCGCCATGCCGCGGTGCCAGGTCCGCATATCGCGAATTATGATCGAACCTGCTGGTGCGATCGTTTGCACGCAAACTTCGTTAGACCAGCGGCTGGATGGGATTTTTAAAGTGCTGATTTCGGCTTGATCGGCATCGACATGGCGATGGGATTGAGGCCAGATTTCCGTTGCACCGTTCGCTTCGGTGAAGTCGTCGAGCAATATATTTACTACAACAAGCATCGGCGGTAACGCGTGGTCTAATTCGGGAAACAGGTGACCGCAGTCTCGATGCACGTTTTGTGAACTGCTATTTGGGAAAGCTGTGTTGCAGCCATAGGGGAGACAGCCGAAAAAATATTTACCCAAGATCGACTCGAGTATCTGAAAAACTATTTTATTCTCGATAATGGACGGATCTAAAAATGGCGCTTTGAGCGGCGGCTCAAACCCGCCGTGATTGGCTTGTTCTGCCAGTAGCTCTGATTTGTCACGATAGGCGGCCTGTAGATGGTCAGTAAACAATTTCCGCATAGGCGTTATCCAAGACTCAGACATGACGTCGGGCAGGATTACAAAGCCCTCACTTTGCAGATTACGCACTGCTTGCTGCACGCTCGTTTGCGTGAGTTTTCCTGCTTGTCTCTCGCTGTCAGTTAGCTGCATTGCACTCTTCCTGCAAGTAAAAAGCCTATGGGCTTAATTGTGGGTGGTAATTTTTAGCGCCCGGTACCAATCTTTCAGTGCGTCTTTCACTGGATTTAATCGCCCCCTAGTATCGTCTCAAGGAATAGATTTGGCGAGATTAAGTGGCAATGCATAAGGCTGAGCGCAGGTTTCTCCTGCTCAATAGGGCTAATGTCGCTTCGGCGACCAATATGACGCTGCAAGTGGGTTCGGTGACGAAGCATCCCGCCAATCCGTTGTTCTCAGAGGATCAATCGTGGGAACAGCGCATTGATAACTTGTACGGCAATATCGTGTTCGATCCTGAGCAAGGTTTGTATCGGTGCTGGTATAGCCCATTTATAGTCGCGCACTCCGCGCAAGGCATGACGTTGCAACAACGTCTTGAGTCGACGTTTGAGGCACATGAGCATCAAGAAATGGGCGTTTGCTATGCACAGTCGCGCGATGGGATTAGATGGGAGAAGCCAGTCTTAGGGCGAGTTGAATACGCAGGCTCTAAGCTCAACAACCTAGTTATGCGGAAGGTGCACGGCACAGGAGTTCTTAGAGACGATAGCGATGAAGACCCTAATCGGCTTTATAAAGCGATTTTCCAAGGGCTAAACGTGAGCTTTTCACCGGATGGAATTGTATGGTCTGCACCGCAAAAGATTAATTGCCAATTGGCGGGAGATACCCACAACAATGCGATTTGGGTGCCTAACCTAAAAAAGTATGTGGCTTATACTCGCGACTGGATTAAGACTGATCGAGAGATAAAGGGCGCAGAGTCAAAGAATAATCATAGCTGGAGCCGACGAGTCGCTAGAATTGATAGCGATGATTTTTTGAACTGGTCAGAACCTCGGGTTGTGATTGATGGCGATAGCTGGGAACAGCAGCCCTACAGTATGACGGTTTTTCCCTATGCGGGCCTCTATCTTGGATTGCTGGTCATACACGACCAAGTTACAGACCGGGCTTGGACGGAATTAGCTTACAGTGAAGATACGGTCGCTTGGCACCGTATAAACCCTGGTAATGCGCTAGTAGGCTGTAGCGATACTGAACTGGCTTATGATTATGGCTGTGCCTATGTCTGTGCCGGGCCGGTGGTTTTGGAGGACGAGGTGCGTCTCTACTATGGCGGCAGCGATTGGCTGCATTTTGGCTGGCGTAATGGCTGCTTGGCGTTGGCAACTCTGCGACCAGATGGCTTTGCCGGCTATTGCCAAGTCGATAATCAGCAGGCGGGTAAGTTAACGACCACCCCCGTGGTGTATCGCGGTGAGGAGATTCGAATCACTGCCGATGTGGCTCTAGGAGGCTCAATAGCCATCACAATTTTAGACGGCAATGATGACGTGATCGCGGAGCAGACCGTTGCGAGTTCAATAACGGACGCCGTTGTTATGCCAGCGGCCTCTTGTTCGGTGCGGGACATGCGAATTGAATTCACCGCGCATTCGGCTCAATTGTTTTCGTTTTCGTTGGTCGATCGATAACCTTCTGGTAGGCAATTCGAAAAAATTAAGGCGTGGCTATTGGTTCGGGTCTTCACAGCGTTGCAGGGGGCGGTAGAGGCATGAAAAAACAGAATTTACAGTTATTGAGCGATGATCAGGTGCGGCGTTTCATCGCTGATGGATTCATAATTGTTGATTCGCAGCTGGACGCTGCTTTCCATCAGCAGATGGCTCAACAGATCGCTTACGCACTTGAATATGAACTCCCGCATCCGGGGGACAATATCGTCCCACGAGTTCCAGCTTTAAACTTAGTCTGTGAATCGCCAGCAGTGAAGGGTGCTTTAAGCGGTCTTCTGGGTGATCAATTTGTCTTTCTGCCGCACCGATTTCCGCACAATAGCGACCCGCTGGCAGTCACTGCAAACGCCGTTTCGGCGGAAGATTTGGATGATCAGGATGGGGCTGCAGCCATGCACAAGGCGCCTCAAATCACCGCTTTTGAATCCCAGCCGAAGATGGCACGGGGCTCTATTTCTTTCTCCGGCTGGCATCAAGACTCGCATGCGGGTTGTGGCCGGACGCGGTGGCATACGCTGCGTGCCGCGAACGTTTTCTACTTTCCCCATACCACGCCCTTGCACATGGGGCCAACGCGCTTTCTTGCTGGGTCTCACCTCTACGCAACACTACATGACCTGCGGGCTGAACAGGCGGTTATGCAGGTGATTCCTGCAGGGTCTGTCGTTATCGCGCACTTTGATCTGGTGCATGCCGGTTCTCCGAATAACAGCGATCAGGGTCGTTATATGATGAAGTTTGTGGCGTTGCGAACCGAAAACCCAAAGGCCGCAACGTGGGATAACAAAGATGCTCAATGGCAGACTCCCAGTAATCTTCATACGCATCACGATCTGCCAGTTGTCTGGCATTCGCTTTGGAACTGGCTGCGGGGACAGGACCGGGGCGGAACTTACAGTGCCGAGCAATCCAGTGGCGACGATGTGGCCACTTTGATTGCTCAGATGAAGAGTCCAAATCAACAAGAACGCCTGTCGAGCGTGTACGCGATTGCTGCAATTGGCGCGCCTGCGGTAGAGGATTTAGTCGACGATTTGCTTGCAACTGCAGGCCAGAATAAACATCGCAACTCCTCGGGCAAAACCGGCGCTGGTGGCGCTGTGCATCATCTAGATCGTTTTTTTCTGGACGGCCAGTTTACGCCCGAGGATGCGGCGATTGCATTAAGTGCAATTGGGCGGCCGGCGGTCGAGGTTTTAGTGGAACTAATGAGCCATTCGGATCCGTGGATACGAATAAATGCAGTGTATGCCTTGGGCGATGCGGGCGCCCATATTGTTGGTCCTTATGTTAGTCGAATGAGCGAGTTACTCGATGACCCAGAACCAAGCGTAATTCGAGTTACCCTTGATGCGCTTGCAGCGCTGGGAACTTTTGATGCGGTTGCAATTGATCGTATGAGGTCTTTTCTCGCAAACGATGTTCGTGGCTGGGGTGCGGATGCTGACTCCGAGCCGAGGCTGCCGATGCTAGGGCAGATGCGCTACCTAAGCGCGATTGCTCTGCTCTCGTGGTTAACTGGTTCGGCGACTCAAGCGCCGCAACTCGTTGCGAAAGTAGAGGCCGCGCTCATGGAAAGTTTGAGCGATGAAAGTGGCTATCCCCCGTTAATTGCGTGCAGTGCGTTAGAGCGTTCCGATTCGGTGCGCAGCCTCCGCGCAGCGGTGCACTATCTTCGTGGTCGATGCTGGGATGCAGCACAGAACTCGCGCCCAATCGGAGAATGGACGATTGCGCACGGGCGGGCGACCCTTGCGCGCATTTCCGCATTGGATCGTTACAAGAGTTGAAGGCCAGCCGGAACTGGGTTTGCGAGCCAGGCTTTGCTAGCCGGAAGTTCTAAGATAATCGCAGGGGCTACGACTAGCGTAGCCCCTTATGCGCAAGATGCTGGCAGTTCTATTGAAAGTTTGGCGTCCAACTCATGGTGATGCCAAGTTCTCTATGGTTGGTAGGAGAGCCTAGGAAAACCATGCCGCCGTGACCACCCGAAGCGATAAACTCGTTCAGGGTGATTTCGTCTGTCATATTATTTACGTATAGCCTGACGGAAACCTCTTCGGCCGCATTGGTCCATGTAGCGGACGCATCGAAGCGGTTGCTTGACGGGATTTCATACAGATCGACATTGCCGATCGTTGGATACATTGATCCGTTGTACGCCCATGTGCCCAGAAGGCTCCAAGAGCTACCCCCGGCCATTTCCATGTTGTACAACACAGAAGTCGCCGCTTTATGCTTCGCTTGGCTCGGTAGTCGATTACCCGTCTGATCGGCGGGCAACTCATACCAGCTTTGCGTCATTTCGCCTGTGGAAAAATCTAGATGATCGTAGAGTCCATATTGCGCATTAGGATCCCCCTGGATTACCGACGAGTGCTTGCCCACCTCGGAGTCGGTGAAGGCGTAGAAGCCCAACAACATCAAGTTGTCTGTAATCGCGTATTGGTACTCCAACTCTACGCCCCAGACGTTTGTATCTGGAATGGCAGCCGTATATTCAGCAAGAGGCGTCTGATCGAATTGCCCCGGTTGATAGCCACCGCTCAGTACCTGAACTGCGTCAAGATGCATCGCGTCGTAATTCATCATGAAACCGCTAAGAGCCATCTGCAATCGGCCGTCGAGGTAATTACCTTTTATCCCGGCTTCGTAGTTGATCAGGGTTGATTCTTCAACCACTGAAGGAACGCCATCAATTGGCGGCGAGGCAAAATTGAATACACCGGGCTTGTGACCAGTAGAAATCCGACCGTAGATCATGTTGTCGCTTGCGGTTGTGTATTCGACGGTGAATTGGCCCACGATGTTGTCAAACATCTCTGGCTTGTCGAAACCACCGTCTCGATATCCGATAACCACGGGTACGCCAATGAAGGAGAACATGTAGTTGCCTTGGAATGTTTCTGGTGGTTGTTCCTTTTCGTCTTCCAGCGTACGCAAGCCGCCAGAAACGGACCATTGCTCATTTAACTGATAATCGAGGTTCGCGAAGAAAGCGGTAGTCTTGTTTTTAGCGCCCGTGCCGAAAGGTACGATCGCGCGTAAATCGCCTCCATCGCGGCCCGGTGTGCCGAATGCGCCCGGACAAACGTAATAGGACCCTGTTCCATCATCGGTAACGGGCAAACCAAAGGTCGCACCGATTACATTTTGAACGAAGGATTCACAGTCGGTGACCGAAAGGCTTGGATCCATCCCATAATTTACCCAGTCGCCTCCAGCGGCGGTGGCTGCCACTGCTGCTGCGTCAGAGTCGGTGAAACGGAAGCTGTGGCTGTATTCCCACCGCGTAAGCTCGTATTGGACCGTGCTCTCATACGTGAACGCGCCGAGAATAAGATCAGCCTTATCGCTGATATCCCAAGTCACGAGCAACTCATGAGACGTTTCATCGTAGTCATAAGGCATTAGATAAGCTCTGTCGATGTAGTCTACGCCGCCATCTGTGGCCTTATCGTAGGCATCACCGGGTCCGCCGATCCGCGTAGTGTAGTCGCCATCTCTAAAGACGTACTGAGCGACAGAATTATCCGCGTACGTATATTTAACAGACAGATTTTCCGTGAGATCGTACTTCGCATAGAAATTGATCATGTCGGCTTCAGAATCTTCATAGCCCGTGCGATTCATAGCAACCTTATTGCTGATGTCTCCGCAGTCCATATAGGGCAGACCAATCATGCAATTAGCGGCGCCAGATGGATTTTGAGTGGCGTAAAGGTAGTTGGTGTTTGTCACCGCTGCGACTGCTATGTCTGCAGGTGGTGCGTTACCAATTGCATAAGCGCCTACCGTCGTGATTGTCGCGTCGGTAGTATTTAAATTCGCCATTGGTACCTGTGCGCGTGGAATACCAGTATCCGTAACTCGTGATACTCGCAGATTGGTATCGAATCGCTCGGTTTCATAGCGCAATTGGAGTGCGTAAAAGCGTTGATCCGGTGCATGGGTGTCTAAACCAGTGCCGACATTTTCTTGGTAGCCATCGCCCGTGTGCAGTCCCGCTGTTATTCGAAAAGCCAAATTATCGGTCACGGGTCCGCCAACTGCGACGTTAACCCGTTGTTGAGTGACGTCGTTTACTTGCGCCATCAACTCCATATCCCACTCTTGGGTAGGCTTCTTATAGACGTAGTTGATGGATCCCGCGATGGAGTTGCGACCGTTTAGCGTGCCTTGTGGGCCCCGGGCAACCTCCACCCGCTCGAGATCAAAGCCGCCGCCTGGTGCCGTTCCGTAAACACCGATTGTATAAGCGCCGTCAATATAGGTTGCGACCGAGCGGTCTCCTTGACCGATACCCGCGTTACGAGTTCCGATGCCTCGCAACGAGGTGCCGTTGCCTATCTGATCTACTGTTTCTCCGAATTGTAGACCGGGCACGAGAATTTGGAGCTTGTCACGATCTTGCACCCCAAATCTCTTAAGTGTGTCCTCATTGAAACCGGTAATGGTCATAGAGGTATCCATGACACTTTTTGCGGTTCTTTCGGCCGTAACGATTACTTCTTCGAAGTAATCATTCGTAGACTCCTCTTCAGCAATAGCCGCCGAGAAAGTTAACGTACTAATAAATGCGGCTGTCACGGCTTTCCACGACGCGCTCATCCAAAAACGGAAATGACTCACGAGATTCTCCCTTATCCCCTAAATTACACGAATCGTTATATTTGAAAGGCATGTTGGTAACAAACGCTGTACCGAAAAATCCCCCCATTTTTCCGGAACACGTCAAATGTTGGGATTATTCAGGCCCCAGCCTTAATTTGGGTAAATATCTCTGGGTGGCACAACGGCGGGAGACAAAAAGCTCAAGCTCAGGCCTTACAAACGAGCTA
>ERZ802831.1203-NODE-1203-length-12943-cov-122.774_pt1 | contig 12943 bp, 13 predicted proteins | sample MGYA00345655_ERZ802831 | MGnify/ENA primary metagenome ERZ802831 (study PRJEB30503, sample SAMEA104212376) | marine metagenome | biome: Westerlies Biome; feature: [SRF] surface water layer (ENVO:00010504) within the epipelagic zone...; material: water...
TTGTAGGCCAGCTTGCTGAAGGGCGTGGTCGCCATTCCATTGATGCACCAAGCAGTCATTCCAGCGAATGTGTCGCCAAATCGCGTCACCCTTGATCCACAAAAAAACCCGCCTCCGTGGAGGCGGGCCGATCAACACCCAATTTTTGGATCAGGCGTCGTAGTACATCGCGAACTCGTGGGGATGAGGGCGCTGACGCAGTTGCTGGACTTCTTCGTATTTGAGATCGATCCAGTTGTCGATGAAATCGTCGCTGAAGACGCCGCCAGCAGTGAGGAAGCCACGATCGGCATTGAGAGCTTCCAGGGCACCATTCAGGGATGGGGGCACCGTGGCGATCTTGGCCAGCTCTTCAGCAGGCAGTTCAAACAGATCACGGTCTTCACCATCTCCGGGATCGATCTGGTTTTTGATGCCATCCAGGCCCGCCATCACCATGGCGCTGAAGGCCAGATAAGGATTGGCCAGGGCATCACCGGAACGGAATTCGAGGCGCTTGGCCTTGGGGCTGGGGCCGGTGAGAGGGATACGAACCGCAGCGGAGCGGTTTCCTTCGGAGTAGACAAGATTGACGGGTGCTTCGAATCCGGGCACCAGGCGCTTGTAGCTGTTGGTGGTGGGGTTGGTGAAGGCCAGGAATGCCGGAGCATGCTTCAGGATTCCGCCGATGTACCAACGCGCGGTCTGCGACAGATTGGCATAGGTGCCTTCACCGAAGAACAGCGGCTGGCCACCCTTCCACAGGCTCTGGTGGACGTGCATGCCGGAGCCGTTGTCGTTGAAGACCGGCTTGGGCATAAAGGTGGCTGTTTTGCCGTACTTCTTGGCCACGTTGCGCACGACGTACTTGTACGTCATGACGTTGTCCGCAGCCTGGATCAGTTCGGCGAATTTCATGCCGAGCTCGTGCTGTCCGGCACCGGCCACCTCGTGGTGGTGTTTTTCGGTGGGGATCCCCAGCTGGCCCATCAACAGGAGCATCTCTGAGCGGATGTCCTGAGCGGTGTCGTTGGGGGCGACGGGGAAATACCCCTCTTTCAGCTGAATTTTGTAGGCCAGGTTTCCACCCTCTTCCAGGCGCCCGGTGTTCCAGGGAGCTTCGATGGTGTCAACGCTGTAGAACGCCCCGCCTTCGCTGGAGTTGTAGCGAACGTCGTCGAAGAGAAAGAACTCGGGCTCTGGCCCGAAGAAGGCCGTGTCGGCCAGGCCGGTGGAGCTCAGGTGGTTCAGAGCTCGTTGGGCCAGGGCACGGGGGCAGCGGTCGTAGGCCTCACCACTGCGCGGCTCCTGAATGGAGCAGATCATGCTCAGGGTTTTGTGGCGGTAGAACGGATCGATCCAGGCCGTGCTGGCATCGGGAACCATCGCCATGTCGGAGGCGTTGATCGATTTCCAGCCGCGGATGGAGGAACCGTCAAACGCCAGTCCTTCGGTAAAGGAGTCCTCCTCCAGCAGATCGGTGCACACCGTCAGGTGTTGCCACTTGCCATGGAGGTCGGTGAACTTCAGGTCGATCAGCTCAATGCCTTCGTCCTTGATCTGTCGAAGGACGTCCTGAGGGGTTTTGGCCATGGAGCTTGAACCGAAAAGGAGTGATAAGAACGACCGTAAGGAGCCGTTATGCCCTGTTTTGTATCAACGCGCACATTTTTTAATGTGCTTTCGTTCGTTCAGGGACGTGTTGTCACTCTCGTAACCGTTTCTGTCAACTTCCCTGAATCACAGGCCTGAAGCGGGTTCTCAGCCTTGAAGCGGTGTTACCTTCAGCCAGGATTGTCTGGAGACTCCAGAGCATGCGCGACGCCATCGGCGGACTGATCGGCCGTTACGACCAGTTGGGACGGTATCTGGACCGCTCGGCGATCGACAGCATCGAAACGTACCTCGATGAATCGTCCCTGCGGATTCAGGCCGTGGAGCTGATCAACCGGGAAGCGGCTGAAATCGTGCGGGAGGCAAGTCAGCGGCTGTTCCGTGATGAGCCGGAACTTCTCCTCCCTGGTGGGAATGCCTACACCACCAGACGCCTCTCGGCCTGTCTGCGGGATATGGACTATTTCCTCCGCTATGCCAGTTACGCACTGGTTGCGGCAGACAGCACAATTTTGAACGAAAGGGTGCTCAACGGTCTGGACGACACCTACAAGAGTTTGGGCGTGCCCACGGGGCCAACGGTTCGCAGCATTGTCCTGTTGGGTGAAGTGATCGTTGAGCGCCTCCAGGCCGCAGGGGTTGAATCAGCTCGTCTGGCGGTTGTTGCTGCACCGTTTGATCACATGGCTCGTGGTCTTGCTGAAACGAATGTTCGGCAGCGCTGAGCACGGCGTGCTTTATCCGTTGCAATCGGTCTGAAAAGGCTCCAAAGCGGAGACTCGACTGCGTAGGCTCCCACCATTGATCGACCATCCAGGCCTTGGCGGTGACGAATTCCTTGCTCCCAGTCAAAGACGCGCACCGCCAAGCCTTCAACGCCATCAACACGCCCGATCGCCTGTTGCTGGGGCCCGGTCCCTCCAATGCCCATCCGACGGTTCTTGAGGCCCTGTCCCGCACACCGATCGGTCACCTCGATCCGCTGTACGTGGAGTTGATGGGTGAAGTTCAGGAGTTGCTGCGTTACGCCTGGCAGACCGACAACCGACTGACCCTTCCGATGAGTGGCACCGGTAGTGCTGCCATGGAAGCCACCCTGGCTAACACCGTTGAACCCGGTGACACCGTGCTGGTGGCTGTCAAGGGATATTTCGGTTTGAGGCTCGCCGATATGGCGGGTCGCTATCGAGCCACGGTGAAAACCATTGAGAAGCCCTGGGGCGAGTGGTTCTCCCTCGAGGAGCTGGAAGCAGCGCTGATTGAGCACAAACCGGCGATCCTTGCCCTTGTGCACGCCGAAACGTCAACCGGCGTTTGCCAGCCCATGGACGGCGTTGGTGATCTTTGCCGCAAGCACGATTGCCTGCTTCTGCTGGACACGGTGACCTCCCTCGGCGGCGTTCCTCTTTACATCGATGAGTGGAAGGTTGATCTGGCCTACAGCTGCAGTCAGAAAGGTCTCAGTTGCCCCCCCGGACTTGGACCCTTCACGATGGGCCCAAGGGCCGAGGAAAAAATGGCCTCTCGCAGCGGCAAAGTGCCGAACTGGTACCTCGATGTATCCCTACTGAATCAGTACTGGGGCAGTGATCGTGTTTACCACCACACGGCGCCTGTGAACATGAATTTCGGCATGCGTGAGGCCCTGCGTCTGTTGGCGGAGGAAGGTTTGGACCAGGCCTGGGCGCGCCACCGTCGCAATGCTGAGCGTCTCTGGAGTGGTCTTGAGCGTCAGGGGCTTTCCATGCATGTTCCTGAGGAACGTCGACTTCCCACCCTCACTACCGTTCGCATTCCAGACGGCGTTGATGGCAAAGCCTTCAGTCAGCACCTGCTCAACACCCATGGCATCGAAGTCGGCGGTGGACTCGGCTCCCTGGCCGGCAAGATCTGGCGCATTGGTCTGATGGGCTACAACTCCACCCCTGAGAACGTGGACCGGCTGCTCAACCTGTTCGAGACCGAGCTTCCCCGTTTCAGCGGTTCCGTCGCCGCCGCTGCCTGAACCAGATCTCCAGCTGTTCAGCCGCTCTTTCCTGCATCAGTGGTCCCACCACACGCATGTGGTGGTGGGCACTGGCATCGTGCGCCAGGTTGATGCAGCCCCCCAGTCCGCCACGTTTCCTATCGGTAGCTCCAAAAACCACGGTTCCCATCCGTGCCTGCACCAGAGCCCCAGCGCACATCGGACACGGCTCGAGGGTGACCAGAAGGGTGCAGGGATTGAAGCGCCAGTCACCACGGATGGTGGCGGCCTGACTCAGGGCCACCAATTCCGCATGGCCGAGGGGGTCCTGGCAGCGCTCACGTCGGTTGCGTCCGTGGCCGATGCACCGCCCTTGCTCGTCAAGGATGACGGCCGCAACTGGCACTTCGCCGCTGTCTCCATTGACGGAGGCTCGCGCCAGCAGCACCTCCATCCACTCTGTCCAGAGCTGTTGTTCCTCCACCCCCTCCGTTGCCCCTCACTTTGAGCACCTTCCCACGAGAGGCGAGGATCAACGCAGTTCCACCGCACCCGGTGCACGCCTCCACCGATCTCCGGCCTGACCTGCACCGCTTGGACCCCTTCGCTTCCCCTGATCAAGCGGATCCGGTGTTGCGGGACTTCCTCCATCGGGCCAGTGATCTGCTCTGCGACTGGATCGGTACGGCGTCCAAAGGGGTGCCCTTGCCGACCGTGCGCCCGCAGCCGGCCGTCGCCCCCACCGCGGCAGGCCTCGGCATGGACCGGTTGCTCAAGGATCTGCAGCTGGTGATGGAGGGTGCCTATCAGCCGTCCCATCCCGGAGCTCTGGCCCATCTCGATCCACCGCCGCTCACGGCATCGATCGCCGCCGACCTGATCTGTGCCGGGCTGAACAACAACCTGCTGGCGGAGGAACTGTCCCCAGGGCTCACCGACCTCGAACAGCAGCTCTGCAGTTGGTTCTGTCAGCGACTGGGACTGCCGGAGCAAAGCGGCGGTGTGCTCGCCAGCGGCGGCACCCTCAGCAACCTGATGGGGTTGGTGGTGGCCCGTACCCATGCCGGAGTTCGTGATGGCGTCGTGCTCTGCAGCCGTGATGCCCACGTTTCGCTTCAGAAGGCAGCCACTGTGATGGGGTTGCCGGATGAGGCTCTCCAGCAACTTCCGGTGGACAGCAATGGCGGCCTGGACCTGGCGGCTTTGGATGCAGCCCTGTCAGCACTGCGGCGCGATGGCCGATGCTGCCTGGCGGTTGTGGCGACGGCAGGCACCACTGTGCGAGGTGCGGTGGATCCGCTGGATGCGATTGCCCGCCTTTGCCGCCGTGAGGGGGTCTGGATGCATGTGGACGCCGCAATTGGTGGCGTTTTTGCCCTCTGGGAGCCCTTGGCGCCCTTGATGGAGGGGCTGCATCAGGCGGACTCGATCACGCTCAATCCGCAGAAGCTTCTGGGGATCACCAAAACCTCGTCCATGCTCCTGTTGCGGGACCGTTCCAAGCTGCGGGATGCCTTTTCCACCGGGCTGCCGTACATGGAGTCGCCCTGCAGTGTTGATCATGGTGGCGAAGTGGGCCTGCAAGGGACCCGACCGGCAGAGGTGCTCAAGCTCTGGCTGGGTCTGCGCCAGCTCGGCATCGAGGGCATTGGTTCCGTCCTCGAGTCCGCCCTCGAGCGAAAAGCAATGTTGAAACGGCTATTGGCCGATGATCGCCTGCTGGTGCTGGATGGCGGCCTTCATCTGCTGGCCCTGCGCCCCCGGCAGGAGGATCCCGCTGGGTCCGCCAGTTGGACCGAGCAGACCCGCCAGCTGCTGATGCGCGAGGGCTTTCTCCTGTCCCGCCCCAGCTACGACGGCCATTACTGGCTGAAGGTGGTTCTGGGTAATCCCCACACCACCAGCTCACACCTGCAGCAATTGGCTGGGTTGATCAGCCAGCAGCTGACCCATTGATCCCACAGAATCCAGTCACTTTGTGGGTGTTGCCCATGGGCGGAAGTGAGCAGCGTCCTCGCTGGGTGGCCATTGTCACCGGGGCGATCTCCATCGCCATCGCCGTGGTGTATCTCCTGCTGATCACCGTGCTGGACGCTCGTGGTCCGATGCTTCCCCCCCCTCCCGAGGCCCTGGGTGTGGTGGAAGGCTCGCTGCCGCCCTCCGCTGCAGTGGTTCCACCACCTGGCGCATCGCTGTTGCGAGAAATCGCTTGAGGGAGGCCTCCCGTTTGTTCAGCTCGAAGGCTTCCTGCACCACCGCCTGAAGGCCCTCATCGCCCCAGTCCTGGTCCTGCTCGAAGAATCGGATGAAACTGGATCCGGCGATGCGGGTAAGCCAGGCCGTGACCACCCCCTGGACGCCACGGCCGATCAGCAGCGTTGGGAGTGACACGCTCAGTGCTGGGCTGATCAGGCTCAGGGCACCTTTGACGATGCCGAGCCCCGCCAGGGTGCGTCCCACGGACACCGCCAGCTCTCTGGCGCGCTCCTTGGTCATGTCGATGCCATAGACAGCGGCGATCTCCAGCACCATCTGGCCGTTCACGGCGGCTGTGCTCAGCAGGTCGACCCCAGGCAGGGGCGTGGCGGCCACGATGCCGGCACCGATCCAGCTGTAGCGATCAACGCAGCGCTTCGCCTCCCGTCGCCGCTGGCTGTTGAGCAGGTCCCGTCCCCGTTGGTCCAGCTGTCGGCACTGCAGAAGAATGTTGTCGGCAATCAGTTCCTCCCCGTCCGCATGCAGAACGGTCGCCAGCCGCTGCAGCAGTTCATTGACGTCTGGAGCCGGTTGCAACGGACGTCCACCCGGTCGCGGAATCGTTTGCGGTGCAGCGCTGCAGGCCACCACGTCTGCGGCGGGCAAGAGCCCTTCGCATCGGCTGCGCAGCAACTGCAATAAACGCCGCTCCTCCTCGGCACCCCGCAGATCCCGTTTGTTCAACACCAGCAGCAAACGTTTGCCCAGCCCTGCCAGGGACCGCAGCACCGTCATCTCCGAGCTGCGCAGGTCACCATCGACAACCACCAGCAGCAGGTCGGCTCGAACCGCCTGCTGGCGTGCGCGTTCTTCACGATTCAGTCCACCGTCCCCCGCCTCAAGAATCCCCGGTGTGTCCACCAGGCGCAGACCCCGTTCCAGTCCTTTGAGTCGCAGTCGATAACTGGGCGTGCTGCGGGTGGAGCCCATCGCGGCGGCCACATCGCCCACCATGTCCTGCAGCAGTGCGCGGATCAGCGAGGTTTTGCCGCTGGATCCGGTGCCGAACACCACCACCACAAGATCGCCGCGAGCCAGGTCCTGCTCCACCCGTTCGCGCTCCTGGCGCAGGCTTTCCCGCACCACGCTGTCCTCCAGCCGCTCGAGCAGACGATCAATGCTGATCAGGCTCCGGCCGGCCGCATCTCGTCGGGTTGCGGGCGGCTCCTTAGGGGCGTCGGCGCCTTTCGTGGTGGATCGGTGGCGGATCTGACGCCACCACGGCAGTCCCACCTGCACTACCACGGCTGCGATCAGCGCCAACCCCAACAGCAGCAGCGGTGTGATCAGCCAGGCGGGCAGAAAGTAACTGAGGTCCCAGAGAAGGGTTCGGATGGCCTGCAGCAGGCCACCCAACACGATCAGCGCGGCCAGAGCAGCGGCCAATCCCAGCAGCAGTCGGTGGCGTTTGGGGATCACAACGTTGCATCGCTGCCCCGGCGGCTGGCCGGGATGGGGTGAAGCGGATCAGCCATGGCGTGATGACGTCCTGCTGCTCCAGAGATCAACAAGAAAACAGAGGACCGCCAGGTTGATGGCGATATCAGCTGGATTGAAGATCGGGAAGTTGATCGGCACAAGGGCGAGAAAGTCGATCACATGCCCGAGTCGCCAGCGATCAATGCCGTTTCCCAGGGTGCCCCCCAGCAGGAACGCCACCGCCATCCCCTGCCAGAACGGTGGCGTGCGATGCCTCACCACCCAGATCAACAGACCTGTCGTCACCGCCAGACTCAGCAATCCAAGCCACTGGACCGACCCTCGGAACAGACTGAAGGCTGCTCCGGTGTTGTGCACCAGCTGGCCATTGATCAAGCCGGGCAGCAGTTGAACGATGCGTCCATCCGCCAGCTGGGATGCGGCCAGCAGTTTCGTTGCCTGATCAACCAGGACCACCAGGCCAGCGACCCCCAACAGAGGGGCTCGTCGCAGGATTGAGCCCGTCATTCCCTGATCACCAGACACCAGCGCAGGATGACGGCCACCACGGCCGTCGCAGCGCAGAGAGCAAGTTGTGCCGGCAAGGGCCCAATTCCGTAGCCCATCACCAGATCAGGCAACGCTTGCTCCCAGCGTCCCAGAAGTGCACCAAGGCACAGATTGACCAGACCACAGAACTGCAGTGTCACCAACCCCGCCACGGCAGCCGCGGCCTGGGCTGTGAGATCCCCCATGCCTTGCTGCTGGGACAGCCGACCCGTCAACCAGGCGGCGGGGATGAAACCGGCGAGGTACCCGAAGCCAGGCTCCAGAACGTAGGTGAGCCCACCGCCGCTGTGGAACACCGGAAGGTCCAGCAGCCCAAGGCTGAGGTAGGCCACAGCGGCAATCATCCCGGCACGGGGGCCACTGACGAGCGCGCAGAGCAGGAGCGCCGGCACCTGCCAGGTCGCCGGCAAATCCATCAGCTGCAACGGGGCTGATGGAATCAACAGTGCTGAGGGCAGCAGGCCGCCGATCAAGATCATCAGCACACCGGCCAGGGCTCCACTCCAGGTGGCGAGAGCTTTCACGCCGGTCGATCAACTGAGCGCATCCTGCTTGAGAATGCAGGTCCTGCCCAGATCCCATGACCGTCTCCATCGGCGATCGTCTGCGTCTGACCGCTTCTCAGACCTATCTCAAAACCGCTGACCCGATGCCGATGCTGCGCCCGCCGGATCTGGTGTCGGTGGGAGAAATCGGGGAAGTTGTGGCACTTCATCCCCTTGAGACCGTCGCTGTGCGCTTCCGGCGGGGGGCGTTTCTGATTCCCCTCAGTCAACTGGAACCAGTCGCTGCTGAGGATTGAAGCTGGCGCCAGTGGTCTTCCAGCCTCTTGAGGGCGTCCGCTGGACCGCAAAGGCTGAGGTGGGGAGTCTGAAGCCAGCGCTGGGCTGCTTCCATCAGCTCCTGAGGCTGCAGTGACTCCATGCGTTCAAGACAACGGTGGTCATGGTCATCGCTCAGGCCGAGGCCACGTCGATGTGCCGCCCGTTCCGCCCGCTGGGAACAGGTCTGGCGGCCATGGGCCACCTGTCCTCGGAATTTGGCGCGTGCCAGGGTCAGGTCCGCCTCGCTGAGGGGTTGGCTGCTCAACTCGTGCCAGCTCTGGTGCAACAGCGACAAGGTCAGTTCAGCCCGTTCGGCGCTGCTGGAGGCGTGCAGTACGAACGGTGCAGCACCTGCCCGGGCTGGGTGATGCGCTCCGACGTCGTAGGCCACACCATGGTCTTCCCGCAGACGACGGAACAGCAGGCTCGACATGCCTGAGCCCAGATGGCACTGCAGCAGCCGCAGAGCCAGGTCATCCGGATGCCCATAGGCACAGCAGGGTTGACCCAGCATCAGCACCACCTGCTCGGTGTCGATGGACTGCATCACCAGGTCGCCGTCGCCATTGGACATCCAGTGCATCGGTGGAGGGGGTGGTGCATCTGTCGTGTCCTGCCACCCCTCGCCCGTCCGCTTCAGCAGCGTGTCGTCCAGGGATGACGGCCAGGTTCCGCTGATGGCCAGCACGGAGCGTCCCGTCGTCAGCTGTCTGGCCAGGGTCTGCAGAACGGTCTCATCCAGTCGTTGCAGGTCGTCGCTCACACCGAGCGGGTCATGGCCGTAACCCGTGCTGCCGTAAACCAGCTGCCGCCATTGATCGATCGCCAGGTGGAAGGGGTCCTCCCTCTGTCGCTGCAGCGCCTGCAGGCTCAAGGACCGCTCCAGTTCAAGCTGTTCCGTCGCCAGATGGGGTGCTGTCACCATCCAGTCGAGCAAGGGCATCAGCTCCTGGGCGTCTTCGGTGGTGCAGCGCAGACTGATCAGCAATCCGTCTTCATGGGCGTCACTGCGCAAGCCCGCGCCTCGCCCCTCCACCAGATCCGCCAGCTGACGATGGTCGAACGGTCCGCAGCCACGGCTGAGGGTGGCCGCCAGAAGTTGATGGGCACCACGCTGGCCGACGCCGTCCGTGGCACTGCCCCAGGGCAGCAGCAATTTCGCCGCCATCACGCCGGGGGTGGCGATCCGATCAACGATCAGGTCCGGGATGGCCATCAGCGTTGCCCCGCCGGAGTGGCGATCAGGCTGCAGGCCCGACTGGGCTGCAGCAATGGCATCAGGTCCTCAGACAGGCGCTCTTCAGTCCAGGCCTGCAGATGCTGCAGCGGTTGCAGCAGCTCCTGCGGACGGTTCCACAGCATCTGGCTGGCGGCCTGGGCTGCCACCTGACCGACCGATTCCAGGCTGTAGCGCAGCCCATTGCCAACGAGTTGGCGTCCTCGAGCCAGCTCTTCAGCTGTAAACGGTGCCGCCTGGTTCAGCTGCTCGTGCACCGTTGCTTCCACCTGCTCCAGATCCTCGGGCTCACAGCTGATCTCCAGGGTCATCAGGCATCCCTGTTCCAGAACACTGAGATCCATGTCCACGCTTTCCGCAATGCGAAGCTCCTCGCGCAGCTGGGCGACGAGGCGGCTGCGTCGCCCTTCCCCCAGCAGTGTCGTGGCGAGATCGGCACCCATCACCCAGGCCTGATCGTGGGCGGTGGATCCGCTCCAGAGCATCAGCAGACGCGCTGATTCCAGGCGTGCCAGCTCCATGGTGTGGCGTCCCGGCTGCAGCCTGAGCCCCCTGGGCTCCACCTGATTAATGGCGTCGGCTGACGGTTGTGGGTCCGGCGGCAGTTGCGCCAGGGCCGAGCTCTCGACCGTCGCCCTCAGCTCCCTCGCTTTCGGCCCACTGATGGCCAGACAGCAATGGTGGCCTCGGTAGCGGCGCTGATGGAACGTGCGCATGGCTTCAGGGTCCATGGCCAACAAGCTGGAGCGTTCCCCGAGGATGGGGCGTCCATAGGGGTGGTCCGGGCAGCCCTGCTTCAGAAGTTGCTGCAGGACCAGCTCATCCGGTTGATCGGCGTACTGGGCCATCTCCTCCAGCACCACCTCCCGCTCCAGGCGGAAGGACTCCTGCTCCAGGGCAGGGTGCAAAACCAGATCCAGCAACAGATCAAGGGCCTGCTGGCTCGTCTCGGGCGGGATCAGAACGTGGAAATGCACGTCATCAAAGCCGGTGGCGGCATTGCTGCTGCCGCCAAGGGCCTCGATGGCCAGATCAAAGGCACCAGCCTCCAGCCGCTCACTGCCCTTGAACACCATGTGTTCCAGGAAGTGCGCCATCCCTTCCTCTCCAGCAGCCTCCGTGAAGCTTCCGGCTCGACACCAGAGGTCAAGGCAGGTGAGCGGAGCTTCGGGCATCTCGGCTGCCACGCAGCGCACACCGTTGGGGAGGGTCCAATGGTCCAGTGCAGGACCGTGCAACAGGCTGGTCAGAACTGCGTGGCAAAGTTCCATTCTGTTCCCCCCGGCTTGATGCAGTCCCCGCCGTCTGAGTCTTCATCGACGGTTGCTCCCCTGATTCCCTCCCTTGCCGAGACGATCCGGGGTGCCTGGATCGGGTTACCAGAGCTGAAACCGCTCGACGCCGACTCCGATTTCTCAAGCATTGAGGGGCAACTGGAGGGGGATGACCTGCTCATTCGCAACGAGCTGCTGTGCTGCCGCGGTGTGCGCAAGATCCACCTGGAACTGGCGCGGCTTGGTCGGGGTCTGCAGATTCTCCACTGCGTCTGGTTCCCGGACCCCCGCTTCGATCTGCCGATTTTCGGTGCCGACATCGTGGCCGGTCCCGCAGGGGTCTCCGCTGCAATTGTCGATCTGTCTCCGGTGTCCGGAACCTTGCCGTCGGGTATTGAAACGGCCCTGGCAGGCACTCCCAGTCCGGCTTTTCGCCAGGTGCGCGATCTGCCGGGGTGGGGCACGATTTTTTCCCCCCATGTCTGTTTCATCCGTCCGGATGGTGCTGAGGAGGAGGTGCTGTTCCGCTCACGGGTGGAGGAGGTGCTGACCATCCTGCGAACAGCTGTGCTCCAGACAGCCTGCGAACCAGCGACAGCGGCTTCTACGATCCGCCGTTATGAGGGACAACTGAGCTATTGCCTCCAGCAGAAGCGCAACGACAAGACCCGCAGGGTGCTGGAGAAAGCCTTCGACGCCTCCTGGGCCGATCGCTACATCGAAGAACTGCTGTTCGACGATCCCTTGCCTCCAAGTTGACCCGACTCTGGAGTCATTCCGGTTCAGTCGGGCTGGTCTGTTTGGTGTTCGTCCTGATCGGCTGTGGTGGCGATCAGACGACGAAGGCCCCATCGGAGAATTCAGCTTCTGTCGCAAGCGAAGCCGTTGCCCGTCCCGAAGCGGTCGCGGCCCTGGGGCAGCTGGAGCCCGCCGGAGATGTGCGTCGCCTGGCCGCTCCAACCGCCGGCGTTGCCGGAACACCAAGGATCGAACAGCTGCTGGTTGATGAAGGGGCTGTGATTCGCCGGGGTCAGGTGCTTGCCCGCTTCGACACCAAAGCCGGTCTGGAGGCAGACCTGGCCGCTGTTGAGGCCGACCTGGCGAGTCTCGAAGACGAGATTGCCCTTCAAAAGGTTGAGGTGTCGCGGTATTCGCGCGGGGCCAATTGGGGTGCTGTTTCGCTGGTTCAACGCGAATCCAGCAGGGAAGATCTGGTTCGTCTCGAGGGTGAACAGGCACAGGCCCTGGCCCGGCGTCAGGGCTTGCTGGTGGATTTAGAAAACAGTGAGCTGGTCTCTCCCCTGGACGGCCTTGTCCTGGAGATCCATGCGCGAGAGGGCGAACGACCAGGCACTGATGGGGTAATGGATGTCGGTGCCAGCCAGCGGATGCAGGCGCGGATCGAGGTTTACGAGTCCGATATCGCGCAGATCAACCTGGATCAGCAGGTGCAGTTGACCAGCGAGAACGGTGGCTTCAGCGGTCAGCTCAGCGGTCGCGTCATCCAGATCAGTCCACGGGTGCAACAGCGCGATGTGCTGTCCACCGATCCCACCGGTGATGCCGATGCCCGGGTGGTGGAGGTGCTGGTGGCTCTCGACGACGCCGATGTCCGCCGGGTGATCCGTTTGGCCGGGTTGAAGGTCATCGCCCGGTTCGAGCCATGAAGACCCTCTGGCAGGGACGTCGAATTCCCCTGTCCTGGCTGTTGCTGTCCCGTCAGCCCGTTCGCCTTCTGGTGGCTCTGGCTGGGATCAGCTTTGCCGGGATCCTGATGTTCATGCAGCTGGGGTTTCGCGATGGT
>ERZ802831.1212-NODE-1212-length-12911-cov-8.99852_pt1 | contig 12911 bp, 12 predicted proteins | sample MGYA00345655_ERZ802831 | MGnify/ENA primary metagenome ERZ802831 (study PRJEB30503, sample SAMEA104212376) | marine metagenome | biome: Westerlies Biome; feature: [SRF] surface water layer (ENVO:00010504) within the epipelagic zone...; material: water...
TGGTGTGCGGTTGCGGCGGGGTGTTACTGTACGGACTGTCGCGCGGCGACTGGGCATAGAAGTGGCTGTTATTCGTAAACAAGAAAAGCCTGATAGTGATCTACGAATTTCAGACCTATTACGGTGGCAGCTCGTGCTCGATGTACCACTTGCTGAACTCTTAGAAGATGGTGAAGACCAGCTTTCTGGACCCATTCTGGTGCGATCAAGAATGGTAAAACTGATGAAAACAGCAGCGGCCATTCGAGAACAGGTTGGAAATAATGCAGGCAGTCAACTCGTGTCACAGTTAATTGGACAAATTCTTGAGATGATGCCTGAACTTGCAGACATTACTCCTTGGCATACAGTGGGCCAGCGTCGAACGCTTGATGATGTTGGTCGAACTGCTCGGGATACCGTGCCAGACGACTTATTCGGTCGCTAAGCTCACCCAACGTACAAAACACGTGAGATTGAGAATATCGAACAGCTCACTATTCGAGTACGTTAATTCACCTGATGAACCTGGCCATGTTTCCAGGATGAAATCACATGCCTTTATGGGTTGGCTTTTTTGGAATAACGCTTGAGTTCTTTATCAGCGTAGTTGTCACTACTCGTTTTAATCCCGGACAGTAGAGATCGCACACGATGAGACTGCCGATCTTGTGACACCAACTACTGCGACACTAAAAAAACCATACAGTGCTGAACCGAGAATCCCCCACGCGGCAACTGCCAACCAAAAATAATCACGAAGCCACACTCGTAAAGGTGGCTCTGGACTCTTTGGGATTTTATGTTGCACAGGCCCACTTCGGTCTGACTGTTTTTTCATGTCATCCCGGAACTCATTCCATTCAGCCTGAACATTTGGGCTATCGAGCTCATCTAACCACGAGCTACGGAGCATCCATAAAGAAAACGGTGGCATCACCATGAGCAGCAACCATCCTACAAATAAAAAACCAGGTAGAAAATGACGCATGCGTGACAGGGGCTTCAGATTCTTCTCTTCAAGTATGGAGTTGTCGCTCACTGTTGTTTCAAACTACCTCGAGGGTGCATAAAATACTTTGATCATCACCAGTCTACCCAAATTCTCTACTTAGGCTTCTTTGCCAGCTCTTTGGTGATAAAACTCCTCTCGTCACCGTTTTTGATCGTTGCTAAATTCCTTTTTCTATCTAGTCCCTCCAGCCCTGTTTTCATCATCATCGTGCTGCATTCCAACTTTTTTCGTATGGCCCTATTGCAAGGAATATTTCTTGCAATGGCTTTCCTTATCTGGCCAGCCTCTGCATCTGCACAGAGTGGATGGCTACCAACGAGTTGGTTTCCACATGCAAAAACCAACCCTCGATCGATGTACCCTCTGTCTGATCGCAGTGGTCCTTGGCTTGTTCTGGCAACAACATTCCGTGGCGACGGAGCACGAGATGATGCACGTCGTCTGGTACAAGAACTACGAACTGATTACAAACTTACAGCATACACGCATGAAAAAGCATTTGATTTTACAGGCGAGCAACGTGGACTTGGTCTAAATCCCGATGGTTCACCAAAGAAAATGCGGTATGCCAACTCAACACAAATTCTTGAAGTGGCTGTGATGGTTGGAGACTTTGCCTCCTGTGATGACTCAAGGGCACAAAAAACGCTTTCCAAAATCAAAGGACTTCAGCCTCAGGCGCTCACGGGTGACAAGGGGAAAAGCCGTGCGTTCTCAGACTTTCGTCGCATGCTCGGCCTCGATAAAGCATCGACAGCTCCCATGAGAATGGCCTTCATGATTCCCAATCCTCTTTTGCCATCTGAATATTTCAATCGACCTCAACTTGATTCTTTTGTAATCGAAATGAATGCCGATGTTGACCATAGCTTGCTTGATTGCCCAAGCCGCTACAGCATCCGTGTGGCCACATTCACTGGAGCCGGGGGTTTCGATCAAGGCGCAATGGATGCTGCACAAGATGACGGTGCAGAAAGCCGATTAATTCAGGCTGCTGAAAAAGCTCATAGACTGACAGAAGCATTAAGAAGACAAGGTTGGCAGGCTTGGGAATTCCACGATCGAGAATCAAGTGTCGTCTGTGTAGGAAGTCTTTCTCAACTGACGATCGAACAGCAAGATGGCTCTCAGCAACCTCATCCTGAGATTATTCGAATAAAAAATGGCCTTGGCCCTGATCCTGATAAACTTGCACTCGGGACCATTCTTCCCAAGCGTATCAATGGTATTCTCCTTGATGTCGACCCTCGGCCGATCGATGTACCCCGGAGCCCTTTGGGGCGACGTTAACCCTTGCCACAAGGAAACGTGTTTCTCTTTTCCTCGTGCGGCATGAACCCCGATGAATCGCCTTTCCTCAATGATGCTTGTCCTTGGCACAACGAATGCAGGTAAACAGCAGGAACTCGCCACCCTGCTTGAGCCATTTCAAATTGAATGCCGTTCATTAAAAGATTTTGCATCTGCCGTACGTGTCGCTGAGACAGGGAACACCTTCGCCGATAACGCTGCCTTAAAAGCTATCCAGCAAGCACAAGCTCTCAATCACTGGGTCTTGGCAGAAGATAGTGGATTAGTCGTTGAAGCCCTCGATGGTTCGCCTGGGGTTTACTCAGCCCGTTTCGCAGGACCGGAGGCAAGTGATGACGACAACAATGCTCTGCTTATTGAACAACTCACTGACGTACCCTCTTCTCGCCGTATCGCATACTACGCGTGTCATGCGACATTGGCTGCACCAGACGGAACAATAAAGGCAATAGCTGAGGGTCGTTGCTATGGCCGCATTGCCAAGTCTGCACATGGTAAGGAAGGATTCGGGTATGATCCTTACTTTATTATTCCGGAATACCACCAGACATTTGGCGAATTATCTCTGGCTGTGAAAGGTTTAATAAGTCACCGCGGCCGAGCCATCCGAGCAATCATCCCAATGATTGTGAAAAACCTGAAAGCGCATTCGGTCTCATTTTAATGCCTGTGATTTTTACTGGAACGGCTATCTTCTTGCCGACTCATCCATCGCTGAATAATCTTGAGTACTGCAGCCGTACCATCCATCTGACCAACCACTTTTTTTAACGGAACACAATACTGTTCTAGATTTTCAAGGAAACTCTTCACCTGATCTAAGGTAACATTCTCAAGATATTCAAAGTCGCCACAGGCCATATTTCGAAGGAAAAAACTGTTTGTTGACTGCTCTCCATGAGCTCTTTCTGGAAGAACAAACATTGGCTTTCCAAGATGCAAAGCCTCTCCTATGAGTTGATTGCCTGCTGCCGAAATAACAGCCCGACAATTCGCGAGGTCTTCGACAAACTGATGTTCATCGATCGGCTGGAAAGAGAGTTGTCCTATCGATTCTCTTTCACCAAGACCGTACACCTTCACGGGAAGGCCGCAATCAGCCAAAATCTCAATCATTGAAAAAGGTGTATGTCTACGTAGATAACTGAGAACGTACCCATCGTCACGAGGCACTTTTGAAGTGATCTCGTGGCGGAGTAGTGGACCAACTTGTACTACGTGCTCCCATCCTGCTCGAAGTTTTGGCTTAAAAAAAGCTGAAACAATTGTCTCTGAAGCTTCGCTGACATACATCCAGACTGCATTCCCAATAAACCATGCATGCCACTGGAGTACTTGTGGTAACGCATCGAGTTCATAGGAAAGCAAAAAGTGTTGATGGTCTATGCTAATCAGCGGGATCCCGTAACGTGCTGCTGCTCTTGGCAAGCCAGGCTCAAAGTCCGTAATAGCTAACGACACGTTATACGTCTCAAGATCACCAATCAACCGATCGACTAAATTGCCGATTTCACTTGCTTGATATTCCAAGCCAGTTTTTATTGTTCGAATAACATCCAGTCGGCCACCACTGTACTGAAAGGTTATGCCCGGGATTCTAGATACTGTCACCGTTGGGTGGCCATTAGAAAACTTATCTTTGAGAAATTTGTAACCCTCGTCAGATGAGTAAACACGAATTTCGTGAATCTGTTCAAGCTGTTCTATGAGAGAACAGACCCTTGTGGCATGCCCTCGACCTTCTCCGCACAGACTAATTGCTATTGTTGCCATAACGGATTGATTGATCGAAAAAGAAATTCGGCTCTTACTAACAAATTACATCACCCACTCGCTCAACTGCGAATTATCACAGATTCGTTCGTCCATATCGACTAGCCTAAAACAGTATTGTGTTCTTTGGGGTTACATAAGGTGAACCATGTGTCTTTCACATTGAAAGCCTTTTGCCGAGTCCAGACCTGCCCAAAATTTTAGCCGAGAACGTGTAAAAGCCTTTCAAGGAAATTCTCTAACCTTCTCTGAGTCTCCAGTTTCCCGTTGTTCTTGCGAGTTTCTCTAGGTATCGTCCGTCTCCGGAGGTCATGCTTCTATTTTTCTAATTCATTCAATACTTCTCTGCAAAGTAAACCCATGAAATTCCGCACGTTTTTAATGTTCATATGCATGACCATTGTGCCAATGATTGCGATGTTTTCACATAAAGTACCAACCGCGATGCGAACAGCTTGCGGAGAACTACTCGTCGCACCAATCAATTACTTCTCCGAAATAATATTTCGACCACCAGTGGCATCGTCAACAGGCCAAGAAATGTCTGCATTCGATACCGCTCCAAATGTTCCGCTTTTAGTGAATCGAGATTCCCATCTCGATATATCAGATGATCCAAATACTTCGACTGAATCATCTTTATTGCAGCGTACTCAACCTCCCACCGAGGTGAAGACACCCACCTCTTCCTGTCGAGATCAATTAATTGCTGCTGGGATACACCGGCTTCTTGTCGAGCCAGCAAGTGATAGTAGTGGTGGATACCATGGAAGTTGCCGGATAGCCGTTGATGCTCAAGGTGAACTGCAGCGGCTCTTTCATGCCCATGCTTCAACTGAATCTGCAACACTCGAGAAGTTGCTTCAACAGGTACGCCATTGGCAACAACAAGTCTCTGTTCGTATCACGGCTAATTCAACTGAAACTCTATCATATTAATAACAGTACATTCTGCATGCTAAAAACCTTTCTCCCGTCCGAGGCAAATTAGATTTTCAGGTCTTAAAGAAGTAGCTCTGATGACACGATTCGTTTCTTCTCTGATGCGTAAAAAAGTAAGGCCTGGATCACCACGGTCGCCTCAGCGATCTATCACACGACTTGTTAATCGAATGCCATCAGCTACTTTTGCCACCAAACCCCGTCGTGGGGGAATTGCTTTCCTTCAAAAACCGCATAGTCGTGAAAAGCCATTAGTCATTGCTTCGTATCTTCGGAGTCACGAACTATCACGGCTTGAAGCCGCTCTCTTTGTTGCTCGTGAACCTCTTCCAATACGACGTCTTGCAAAACTCGCACGGCTTTCCGATGCGACCCGCGCTCGCTCACTTCTTAGAAAACTCAACACTCTGTTTGACAAGTCTGGAACAGCTTTTCGTATTGAGCATCTCGCTGGAGGATTCCAACTGATTACCCGGCCGCAGTTTGGGCCGTGGGTACGACGAACACTTGATTATACCGCGGAGAACAGGCTATCGAACGCTGCAATGGAGACACTGTCAATAATTGCATATCGCCAACCTGTTACCCGCGCAGAAATTGAGGCAATTCGGGGCGTTGGCTCCGAAGAAATGCTTCGACAGCTTCTTGACCGAGACCTTATCGCCATTGGCGGCAGAAGTGACGATCTAGGTCGGCCAAATTTTTACGTCACGAGCCGTTACTTCCTACGTATATTCGGTCTTGGCCGGATTGAAGAGCTTCCCGACATGGACCCAGAATCTCCATCAGACGGGACCCTGAATCCTGAAAATTAAGGGAGACTTAGGCAATAATCAGCCTAGTCCTTGCACAGCGACGCTTCCGTTGGCATATTGCCGACCCGTCCTGACCTCATTCCCTTTTTGGTGAAACCCTTGCCCAAGGGCCACCGAATAGCGTCCAAACCATTTTCTTATATAAAGTAAGAACAAAAGTTATGTTTCAAAAAAGCCGACAACGACTTGTCGGAGTACAATTTTCCTAAACAATTTCGCCAAGCTAAAATTTTCTATTTGGAATTGTAGAAAAAGATCTTGGCTAAAAAGCTGACTATCGTTCAAAATTTAGTGTGATGTATTCTTCCTCAAGTGATATCGTGAATCGAAACTAGGAGACGAAGTTGTGGCAATAGTTCTGAATCCCGGTAAGCAACAAGACCAATCTCATGGAGAGATGTTCTGCTGGAACGAACTCCCCGAATTATTGTTGGTAGATGATTTGTTTGGTTCACAAAAAGATTGTCTACCTTCCATCCCAACCATTATTTCTGAAGATGAAGATGAGGATGAAGATTGGGATGACGATGAAGAATATGAGGACGAAGAGTTCGAAGATGAAGATGAAGGAGAAGAGTTCGAAGAAGGTGATGATGAGTCAGATGATGATGAGTACGAAGAAGAGGAATATGAAGAAGAGGAAGAAGAAGATGTAGAGGAAGACGAAGAGTGGGAAGAAGTTGATGATGAGTCAGATGATGAGTCAGATGATGAGTCAGATGATGAGTCAGATGATGAGTCAGATGATGAGTCAGATGATGAGTCAGATGATGAGTACGAGTACGAAGAGGAGGGAGAAGAAGAGGAAGAAGAATGGGAAGATGAAGATGAAGACGACTGGGAGGAAGAAGACTAACTCCTCGTTCATCCCAATCATCTCTTCGAGGCTACTTCAAAAATGCAAGCCTACGGCTGATCCAACGAAAAGACGTTTACTCTGTCCAGGTTAATTCCAGAAACTGCCCTCGTCGCGACACAAGTACATTGATGCTTTCATCATGAGAAACTCCTGAGAGTCGCCTCATAAGATCTTTCTGATCGATAATCGGCGTGTCGTCCATTTCGTAAATCCGATCCTTGATCTGCAGGCCACCCCTTTCCGCTGGCGACTCCTTACGAATCGCAACGACTACCGGAGCAGCCGGATTCGCTGGATCATCTCGAATCCCGATACCCCAGCGACCACGACTTCCTATTGGCAAGAATGCTTTTTCTTCGAGTTTTTTTCGAGACGCATTTGACTCATGAAATGCTGTCTCACGAAATGAAAACATGTCATCTACATTATTTGCAACTTCTAAGAGCGTTTGAAGAGTGACTACCAAGACAGGTTCAATGCCCTCGATATTAATCAGGTGAGCATCATCAGATGGACGGTGATAGTCTGGGTGTAGTCCCGTGTGGAACATGAGTGTTGGTACTTCTGCCTTCAAGAATGGATAATGATCAGAATCTGGAGTAATGTCCCAGTTGAAAATTAGTTCTAGTGATTCTTTTTCGTACCGATTGTTGGCACGAGTAACAAGTGTCTCGAGACCTGTCGCTGAACGCGCACCGAAAACGTTGAGTTGCCTGCGACGAAGCCGACCAATCATGTCGAGATTGATTGAGAAAATTATTTTCTTGTCATTAATACAATCGGGGCGATTTTTTATGAAGTATTTAGAACCCAGAAGCCCTTGCTCCTCACCATCCCAGAACGCGAGTAAAATTGTACGCCGGCACGGAACAGGTAATTCAGCGAGTGTCTCTGCTATTTTGATCAGACCAGCCACACCTGATGCATTGTCGTCAGCACCATTATGAACATATCCAAATGGACCAAAGCTATTCCGTTTGTTTCCATATCCCACATGATCGTAGTGTGCTCCGACAACAATAACTTCGCTTTGTAATACAGGGTCACTACCAGGAATGATTACCAAAACATTTCGAAGTGTTCCAAATCGTGTTGGAAACGACTGGAAATAACTCTTTTCAGCACCAGCCGGGATGAGTCCAAGTGGCATAATCTCTTGCTCAATGTAACTACTAGCGGCTCGCCCACCCCGACGGCCACCCTCACGCCCTTCGAACGCATCGTCCGCAAGCACTTGGATATGGTCTGCCACATCACTCGTATCAACAATAATTTCTGGTTCATTGCCTGAAACAATTTTTTCGAATACTGCTTGACTGCCAAACAGTGAAATCGCGCAAACCAACAGATGGTTCATATAGTGTCGGCAAATTGTAAAACCAGGCATTTCCATGCGGCCTCTTCAGTACCTCCTTGCAAGTAATCTGCTAGTGCCTCAGAATGACTCGCTCGAACATTCTCGTCTAGAGGAACTCGATAGTACCGAGTTTTCGTATAAGGAGAGGTGGCAGAGTGGTCGAATGCGCGTCTTTGCTAAAGACGTGACCGGTCAAAAGCTGGTCCACGGGTTCGAATCCCGTCCTCTCCGTTTTTTAACCTGCACCACATTTCGTACATCTCAGGACAACTCTGACATTTTCGATTCAAAATTGGAAACGCCCTGGCACAATTTATTCTCCAGTTTTGTTTACTCGCTGTCTTTGGAGTGCATAGCGACAGTTTCTCAAAGGGTGAAGCAAAACACTCGAACCCAAGGCAAAACATCGATTATGTAGAATAATCTTTCATCATATGCATCGTATGAGTTGACTTTTGCAGACCATTCTTACTCGTCAGCTTCTTACAGGAAGCACATTCTAAAAATTTTTGCATGCCGCGCACACGACGAATGTTATTCATCACGATCATAATTTGCACTTCTATCTACATGGGTATCTGTGCCTTCTTTTTCTTTTCGCAGCGCTCTTTCATTTACTTTCCTCGTCAGCAACAAAATAACACTGTCGATCAAATACAGGTGAACACTGATCAGTCTGTCGTCAGGCTTTCAGTAAGCAACCCGAAGAGCACACGAGCCATCCTCTACTTTGGTGGTAATGCGGAAGATGTATCATTGTCTCTACCTGAATATGCACGAATGATTTCAGGTGTTGCAATCTACATGGTGCATTACCGAGGGTACGGTGGCAGCACAGGTAGTCCCTCAGAAGCTGGTCTGCGGCACGATGCATTAGCCATTTACAGGCACCTCAAGGACAAACATTCCGACATTCTGGTTATGGGTCGCAGTCTGGGAACGAGCCTCGCAATCGGAGTGGCTGCGCAGTTTGAACCGAAGGGACTTCTTCTCATCACACCGTTTGACAGCATTCAGGCAATTGCTCAACGCGTTGCCCCATTCCTACCAATACGACTACTGCTCAGTGATCCGTACCGCTCAATTGATCTAGTATCAGACATTCAATGTCCAACGCTTGTTCTGGCCGCTTCTGATGACGAAATCATTCCGAAAGAAAACACGTTGCGGTTAGTAAAAAAGTTTCCTCCAGAAATCGCAACGCTACAAGTTATTCCAGAAACTGATCACAACTCAATTTCTAGCTCCACTCTTTACTGGTCGAGTACGTGTCGCTTTATAGAGAATGTTTTCGTTACACCCTAAAACCATATCTTAATTTTTTAGGAGTATCTGTACAAAAAATAAAGAAGTTTTGCGCATCGTACAGCAATAAAATCTGGCTATTCTTCCTCAGGATCCGTCTTACTTCTTCTTTGAGGGGTTGATGACTCGTCGCGACGGAAGACTGCTACAACATCTTCAATAGGAACGACATAGAGCAGATTATCTTGTTCAAAATCTACTGGTATTGAATTCCGTGGATGGAACAAAACTTTGTCATATTTTTCTATCGGAAAGTCGGCATCGCGTTCAATTTGAAGGCTAACCTCGACAACCCTACCTGTAATCGTTGGGATTTCAGCCTGGTCTGGTAGGACAATGCCTCCACGAGTCTGATTTCTGCTCTCATCTTTCCGAATGAGAACACGCATGCCTAACGGTTCCACAAAATCATTGCCCCGCATCGATCTACACACCTCTCCTTACGAACACCTCGCCTGACCAACATCAACAATTTCAACACCGAATCACCAGTAGTTTGACCTGCCAAAGGGCATTCGGCTAGGGACGGCTTCAAAGAACGCCAACCAGAACGAAAACTTGTGTATACTGTTGGTTAATCTTTGTGTTTATAGAGAGGTTTGTGCCCCCACCAATCAACAGCAGTGTCATTCCAGCCATAGTCGAAACCTCGTCTTGGTTCTTTCGATGGCTTCCTGACAGTAAGGATTGTCCTTGGGTTCTCCTGATAGTTCCAGAATGCGTATAAATCACAGGCGTGGTGACCTGGTAGTCATTGCGAACAGACTGCCTGTACATCGCACATCTCCTGAGAGTCCATGGGAGACGAGTCCTGGGGGTCTCGTCTCGGCACTAATGCCCATTCTGCAAGAAAATAAAGGGGTCTGGATCGGTTGGGCTGGTAGTTCTGAAACAGACTGCATTCCTTTCGAGCATGATGGACTCTACAACGTCCCTCTTCATCTCTCGAGTAAGGAGGTACGTGATTACTACGAAGGTTTTTCAAATAGTACTCTCTGGCCGCTTTATCACGATGCCTGCCAGACTCCTCAATATGATCGCCAGTGGTGGGCTCCCTATGTAGCAATCAATCAACGATTTGCTGAATACGCTGCACGCGAAGCAGCGCCTAATGGTCATGTACTGGTTCAGGATTACCATCTTCAGCTAGTCCCAGGAATGCTTCGTGATCTACGTCCTGATGTTCGAATTGGTTTTTTTCTTCACATTCCTTTTCCACCAGTTGAACTCTTTGCTCAGTTACCTTGGAGGAGGCGAATTCTAGAAGGCATGCTTGGCGCGGATGTTATTGGGTTTCAAACTCGTCATGGAGCGCAGAACTTTGTTCGACTTGTAAATCGCTACACGTCACATCGCGGAAGTGGCCAAGCTGTCAACGTTGATGGAAGAAAAGTGCTTGCCAAGGAATATCCGATATCAATTGACTACGACAGGATCGAGTCGCTCGCCAGTGATCCCAAGATTATTGAACATGCAAAAGCCATCCGGTCCGATCTTGGCGAGAATCGGACAATCATGCTCGGCGTTGACCGCCTTGACTACACGAAGGGAATCGACCAGCGTTTACGTGCGGTGTATGAGATTTTCGATAAGGGCAACCATACCGTAGATGACCTTGTATTGGTTCAAGTAAGTGTTCCGTCTCGTGAAAGTGTTGATGAGTACATTGAAGTACGGGACAGGATTGAAAAACTTGTTGGGCATATTAATGGTGAATTTGGGACTGTAGGGTCAGTGCCCGTACATTACCTTCGAAGAAGTCTTCCTATAGAAGAACTCGTCGCCTATTACTTAGCTGCTGATGTCATGCTTGTAACACCTTTTCGTGATGGAATGAATCTTGTTGCGAAAGAGTATGTCGCGAGTAGAAAAAATGAAAAAGGTGTATTGGTTCTGTCTGAGTTCACCGGATCAGCCGTTGAACTTGATCGGGCAGTATTGGTTAATCCTCATGACATCGATGGCATGGCTGCCACTATTGAAAAGGCCATCACGATGCCTGCTCAAGAACAGACTCGCCGTATGCGGAGCCTTCGGCAACGAGTCCGAAAGAGAACCGTCTACACTTGGGCATCAGACTTCACGCATGCCCTTGATGCAGAGCAGCCACGCCCTTCATCAACTAATATGCAATTACCTATTGACACTCCCCCTCCCTCTCCCTGATTACCATCCTGGACTTTACACCATTGGAGATGACTCTTGACCGGGAACGAACTAGACGCAACACACATCATCGAAGATGATCTTGACCAGGCCCTTGAGGCAATTGCACGAGTACCCATTCTACTTGTCGCGACTGATTATGACGGTACGTTATCACCTATTGTTGATAATCCAGAAGATGCAAAGCCGGTGCGAGAATCGATTATCGCGCTTCGAGCACTTGCCACACTATCCGGAACACACTGCGCCGTTATATCCGGTCGTTCACTTTCGGACCTTGCTAATCTGAGTTCTCTGGATGGACAGATCATGCTGGTTGGCTCTCATGGCAGTGAGTTTGATCAAGATTTTGTCCGCACGATTACAGAAGAACAGGTTTTGCTGCGACAGCGAGTTCTTGAAGAAATGCATCGGATCGCTGCCCAGGATGATCGATTTCATATCGAAACAAAGCCCGCATCGATTGCTTTTCATTACCGTAATGTTGCAAATGATAAAGCTGAGAAGGCTGTGAATGAACTTCTTGCAGGAGCTGCAACATGGGATGACGTACGCGTTAAATCTGGCAAGAAAGTTATTGAATTAGCCGTCGTGCATACATCAAAAGGAGACTGCATTGATGCCCTGCGACATCGTGTTGGTGCAACTGCGGTAGTCTATTTTGGTGATGACATAACTGACGAGGATGCTTTTGTCAGACTGCATGGCCCAGACGTATCTGTAAAAGTTGGCACTGGAGAAAGTGCCGCAACATTTCGAATTCATGACCCGACTGAAGTTGCAAGACGACTGGCTCGATTAGCGAGCGCACGAGAAGCATTTTTGGCTGGTGCTGATGCCGTACCAATAGAAAGGCACGCCTTGCTCTCTGATGGACGAGTCATGGCGCTTGTCTCTCCTGGGGCAAAAATTAGCTGGATGTGTGCACCTCGCGTCGATGGGCCAGCCTTATTTGCTGAGTTGCTCGGTGGTCCGGCTGCGGGGCACTTCACAGTTGAGCCTTCTCAACCAGATAATAATCCTCAACAACAATACGATGGGGCTTCTCTTGTACTAAAGACAACATGGCCCCGATTAACAGTAACCGACTTCTTGGATTGCTCCGCTGGAAAACCCACACAACGTGCTGGCCGAACTGACTTAATTCGGCAAATCGAAGGGCGTGGTGAAGTTCGTATTACATTTGCACCGAGGCTTGATTTCGGAAGGCTTCCTACTCGACTGGTCATTCGCGATGGTGGACTTGAAATCGATGATACAATTGACCCAATTGTTCTACGGGCACCAGGTGTTGAATGGGAACTTCTGGAAGAGGGATCGCACCAAACTGCTGTGGGTACAGTCACCCTGCGAGGTGAACCACTGCGGCTGGAATTACGTTACGGTACA
>ERZ802831.1216-NODE-1216-length-12899-cov-39.5751_pt1 | contig 12899 bp, 10 predicted proteins | sample MGYA00345655_ERZ802831 | MGnify/ENA primary metagenome ERZ802831 (study PRJEB30503, sample SAMEA104212376) | marine metagenome | biome: Westerlies Biome; feature: [SRF] surface water layer (ENVO:00010504) within the epipelagic zone...; material: water...
ATTTGGATAATCGCGCCGCTGCTGAACAACAAACCCTGCTCGAGCTCACCGACACGCACGACCGTCTTCATCGACAGTTCGAAATGCTTGATCACACGCGGCGGCAACTCGCAGCACGCACCGTTCTGATGGACCTGAAGTAATGCTGGCTCTTTTACTTCTGCTGTCTGCTGCCACTGCTGCTGTTGCTTTGTGGCTATGGCTGAAGCGCGACAGGAAATATCAATCGTCGGAAAGTGTCGCTGCTGCTTACGACGCCTGGACCGATGACCGGCTGCTCGAACGTCTTTGGGGAGACCACGTGCATCTCGGCCATTACGGAAACCCACCACGTCATCACGATTTCCGCGAAGCGAAAGCAGCGTTCGTTCATGAACTCGTGCGATGGAGCGGGCTCGATCAACTCCCTGCGGGTTCGCGGGTCCTCGACGTGGGCTGTGGCATTGGTGGCAGTGCGCGCATCCTCGCTCGCGACTACAACTTGGATGTTGTCGGCATCAGCATCAGTCCTGCTCAAATCACGCGAGCCACAGAGCTAACAACCCCTGATCTGAGCTGTCGTTTCGAGGTGATGGATGCACTCGACTTGCAGTTGACTGACCACAGTTTCGACGCCGTTTGGAGTGTGGAAGCAGGTCCTCATATGCCAGACAAGCAGCGATACGCCGATGAACTCCTCAGAGTGCTGAAGCCCGGTGGCTTACTGGCCGTAGCGGACTGGAACCGTCGCGACCCGTCCGATGGCGCCATGACCAAAACAGAACGCAGGGTGATGCGCCAGCTCCTCAATCAATGGGCCCACCCCGAATTCGCCAGCATTGCTGGGTTTCAGCAAAATCTAGAAACCAGCCGATATGGCCAAGGTGGCATCAACACCGATGATTGGAGCCGAGCCACCCTCCCCTCCTGGATTGATTCAATCGTGGAGGGCATCCGACGTCCGAGAGCCGTGCTTGGACTGGGTCCCAAAGCGGTTGTTCAAGGATTGAGGGAAACTCCAACACTTCTCCTGATGCATTGGGCATTCGCCACCGGGCTAATGCAATTCGGGGTGTTCAAGTTGAACCGCCGCTGAGTTCGGTGCTGCCCATTTGGGTGCTCGGGTAAGCACCGAAATGGGCGAGATGCTCACAAAAAGGTTCAAGTTGGGCGATCAACTCAGGCAGAGCGTCTGGTTGGTTGTTCGGCAGATCAACATCGACAAAAAAAACATATTCACCAAATTCCCGCTTCGAAGGTCGTGACTCAATGCGGCTCATATTGAGTCCTCGCTCTGCAAGACATGCGAGGGCCTCCAGCAAGGCCCCTGGAGCATTCCGATGCAGAGAGAAGGCCACGCTGGCAACAGAGCCTTGGTCACGACGTTCACCACGCTTCAGCAAGAGGAAGCGAGTGCAGTTTCCAGCCACATCATTCACGGGATAAGCCAACTCCTCCAAGCCATGCTCAATCCCGGCCACCCTTGAAGCAATGGCGGCTCGGAAATGACTCCCCACCACCAGTCGAGCGGCTTCAGCCGTTGAGGACGTGGGGAGCTGCAACGCTTGCGGCACATGCTTTGCCAACCAGCCACTGCACTGGGCCAAAGCCTGTGGATGAGACAACACCTCATTAATTCCGGACAAATCCCCTTCGCCCAAAAGTGCATGACGAATGGGCAACACCAGAGCGCGACGAATACACAGGTCGCGATGCGACCACAACGCATCCAAGGTGGCCGTCACCCCACCCTCAACAGAATTCTCAATCGGCACCACAGCCGCGTCACACGTCCCGCTTGCCAACTGCTCAACAACCGCGCGCAAGCCAACACAGGGAACGAATTGAACATCACCCATCGCTTCAAGTTGCACCAAAGCGCGAGCGGCTTGCTCTCCGTAGGTCCCTGTAGGACCGAGGTAAGCGAGACGTGTTGGCATAAAAGCCTGGCCGCATGGACTCGATAGGATCATGCCGCGTCAAGTGATGCGCATGTCCCTGGCGTTCGAAGCCTGTCAGAAGTTGGACCTTCCAGTCCAATGCCACGCAGAACGGTTGCCCGACTATCTGCAACAGGAGGAACGGGTCCTTGGAGCACTCCTGGACTCCCGCCAACTCACCAAGATCAAACCCGGGCACTACCGCTATCTCGTCACCAGCTTGCAGGTGTTTCAACTGCAGGTGAAACCGGTCGTATCACTTCAAATTGAAACCGAATCCGACACGCTGGTGATGAAAGCGGTTGATTGCGAATTGGAGGGTCTCGGTGTCGTCGATGACTTCCGGTTATCGCTGGAATCAAGACTCGTCAGTGATGAACGTGGATTGAGCGGCCATGCACACTTATCCGTACAAGTGAGCCAACCACAGCTGCTTCGCTTGATTCCACGTCGTGTCTTGGAATCCACCGGCGAGTCGATCCTCAACGGGATTTTGATTGGAATCAAAGCGCGCGTTGGCAAGCAGTTAATCAGCGACTTTCAGGATTGGTGCCAAGCCGTTCAATCCAGCGCTTTACCCCAATAAGCGTCGAAGAAAGCTGCTTCGATGCAGCGACGTGGGCCCCAACGTCAGCAAGGCTTGCCGATGCAGAGCCGTTCCATAGCCAGCATGACGTTCAAGGCCGTAACCCTGAAACCGGATCGACAACCTCCGAATCAACGCATCACGCGCCTCTTTCGCCAACACACTGGCAGCAGCAATCGCGGCCGAGCGGGAGTCACCTCCCACCAACGTTTGCTGTGACCCTCTCCAAAGGCGAAGGGGAAGATTTCCATCCACAAGGACAAGATCTGGGGGATGCAGCAATTTTTGAAGAGCGCGAAGCATCGCCAGTTCCGTCGCCCCTCGAATCCCCACAGCATCGATTTCGGAAGCCGATGCTTGACCAAGCCCCCTGGCTAAACAATGTTGTTCAATCAGCGGCACCAATCCAGCGCGGCGCTTCGCAGACAATTTTTTACTGTCCGTTAGACCCGCTTGCCATAAGCACTGCTCCGCAGCTTCATCCAAAACCACAGCAGCGGCAAAGACCGGACCGAACAAACAACCACGACCCACTTCATCGACACCCGCAACCCGAGGCCCCCTGGGGATTCCCTCCAGCCGCGTCATCACTCAGCTAGACGATGGGGCCGAAGAACGCCGACGACGACGACGGGGCTCCTCCACATCCTCAGCCGGTTGGCTGGACTCAACCACCTCAGGAACGGGTTCTTGATCCAGAACGACGGTCACAGGAGAAACACTTTCCAAGGGAGTGATCTCAACCATGAGGGGTTGAACGTCTTCACTCTGCTGGGGAAGACTGATCTCAGGCGTTAACGGAACAGAGATGGGCTCAGGCTGCGTTGCTCCAGAACGGACAACACTGCGCCCCCCCGCACCACGACTACCGCGACGCCGGCGGCGTCCAGCAGTGGCCGCCAATTGCTGACGTGCTTCCTCAAGAACCTCGGCCTCGTCTTCGCCAGGACGGACAACGCGAACCACAACATTGTCCGATTCAGGCGGTTCCTCCAATAGCAGCGCCGGATTCAACCCAAGCCAGCTGTACACCTCCTGCTGTTCGTCCGTCATCGGAACGGCCACGAGCTCTGGGTCTTGGCGACGGGCAATGGCAGGCTCATGCGCCTCTTCCGTTGAAACCTGTGGGGCTTCGCTTTCAGATGGAAGGTCCACGAGGGACGTTCCTCCTTCTGGGCCGATCCGAGGTCGACCACCCCGTCGACGCCGACTGTTATTGGCCGCGGTGTCAACAGGCGAAACAACTTCAGAACGGGCTGAAGCAACCGATCGAACCAAACCTGTTTCGGCTGCTACAGGTTGTGAAAGGTCGTTCCCAGGCAAAACGGCAACATGCCCAAGGCCAGCACAACTGGGGCAGGCACGAGCAAACAATTCATAGATGTTTTGCCCCTGGCGCTTCCGGGTGAGTTCCACAAGACCCAGCTCGGTGAGTTGGGCAATTTGTGGACGAGCAGAGTCATCCCGCGTCGCCGTTGTGAAGTGCTCCAACAATTGGAGCTGATCACGGCGGGAGTCCATATCGATGAAATCAATAATGATCACGCCGCCGATATTGCGCAGTTTCAACTGCCTTGCAATTTCAATCGCTGCCTCAACGTTGGTCCAGAGCACCGTCTCCCGAGCATTGGCAGATCGGGTAAACGAGCCGGAGTTCACATCAATCACGGTGAGTGCTTCCGTGGGCTCGATGATCACGTATCCACCTGAGGGCAAATCCACCCTGGGTTTCAATGCGTCGCGAATCGCTGAATTGATCTTGTAGTGCTCGAGCAGTTCAGTCGACTCGTCGTGAGCCTCCACCACAACGTTCCCGTGCTCCGCCCCCAGGAAACTTCCAACTCTTGATACCGCTGCAGGGTCGTCGACGACGACACGCGCCAGGTCGGGGCCCATGTGATCGCGAAGAATGCGATGGATGAAGTCCTCATCGCGATTCAACAGCACAGGCGGGACTGCGGTCTCTGCCGCCTGCTGGATGGCTTCCCATTGGCGCAATAAGGCTTCTAAGTCGTCGATCAGAAGCTCTTCGCTAATGCCCTCTGCTTCGGTGCGAATCAGCAAACCAGCGCCAGGCGGCTTAATCAGAACACCCAAGGCTCTGAGCCTGTTGCGTTCCGCTTCAGCACTAATTCGACGGGAGATATTGACCCCCAAACCATGGGGCTGAAGAACCAAATATCGGCCAGGAAGCGCAAGATTTCCGGTGAGTCGTGGCCCCTTTGTTCCCGTTGGTTCCTTCATCACCTGCACCAGAACTTTCTGGCGAGGTTCAAGTAATTCGGTAATTCCGGCAGATCCTTTTCTTAGACGTAAAGGACCAAGATCCGTAACGTGAATAAAACCATTTTTTTCACTTTCACCGATATTGACAAACGCTGCGTCAATACCCGGAAGAACATTTTCAACCGTACCTAGATAAACATCACCAATCTGATATCGACCTTGCGCGACGATGAGCTCATCGACTCTCTCATCGGAGAGCACAGCTGCGATACGCAGCTGTTCCGCGATGACAATTTGTTGGGACATAAAAGAACAGGCATGAGCCCACTCGAGGCTCTGATCCGATCAGACGCCAGCCGGCAACCTGCATCGGGGTGTTTGGTGAATTGGAGCGTCCTAAAAGGACGAAAATGATGCGGAGTCGAAACTCCTCTGAAAATGGGCCCGGGGTTCTAGTGGAACCGACACGCGAGCAATGGACCTCGATATCCAATGAAGGATCAGGCAAGACAGGGATCAACCAATGCAGTAACTGCACTAGCTACCTGAAAACAATTTAACACCGAGCAAGCTCCAACCGATCCCTTTTCAAAGACTGCACAGCGATGGGCTCACACACTTGCTGTTCCAACCAATGCTGAATCTGAGAAGGGCGCAAACTTCGTCCCATGGAGTCCACGTCTGCCTCCAACCGCAAACGCAATCGAGAACCCTCTGGATCCGACAACACATCAAGGCGGCGCAGCACAGATCGACAATCACGGGAGCGAGGCCGTCCTTTTTTATCTGTGTCGTGCCACATCAGCTGATCCGCAGCCAGAAGAGCGGCAATGGCAGGGGACCAATCAAACGTCATTCCACTTTCGAGTTCCACATCGAAGCTCCACACTGCGGCTCGAATCTCCTGCGACAAACTCGGGCTACTTACAGGCACCTCGGCGACTGAGAGCAAGGTGATCCCTGGAGGGAGCAGGGGCTGCAAGCCCTGCTGAAGTTGCAGCGGATCCAAGGCTTCGGTGAATTCCATATCCATCCATTCACCATCGGCTTCGGCCCCTAAGGGCAACGCCAAAGCGATTTGAACTCTGGGCAACGGATGAAATCCACCAGTGAAGCTGATGGGCAGGCCACTTCGGCGCAAAGCTCGCTCCAACAGACGCATGAGGTCGAGGTGGCTGAGCAACGCCATCGACCCGGTTTTTGCAAATTGAATTCGCAAGCGGCAAATGCGTTCACTGGGAGGCGCTTGCGTGGGTACTTGCGTGGGTACCACAGGCGCTTGCACCACCACGTTGTGACCGAGATCAGGTCCACAGACTCCGCAACTGCTGCAGCCATGGAAGGAGCAATCGGGGACAACGGAGGCCTCCAAAGCCCGTTGCAGATCCTCCATCAGCCATGTCTTATCGATCCCGGTATCGATGTGATCCCAAGGCAGAGGCTGGCGACAAAACACTTCGAGATCCTTACGATCCAAAGCATTCACGGCACTCCAACTACCAACTTCCATCTCCCGATAGCGCCCCTCAAGACCGGCTTCTGAGATGGCACCCGTCCAAGCCGCGTACGTGCGCTCAAGCGATTCAAACCACGCATCCATTCCAGCCCCAGCTCGCCAGGCGGCCTCAATCACCGGGGCAAGGCGACGGTCGCCCCGTCCAACAAAATCCTCCATTGCGGAGAGACGCACATCCGTGAAGTTCACCTTGAAACCGCGCAGACGCTTAAACGCTCCACGTAGAAGCTCTTGACGGCGCTGAAACTCAACCGTCGAGACGCTATGCCACTGAAACGGTGTATGCGGTTTGGGAGTGAAATTACTGATGGTGATGTTGAGATTGAGCCTTCCCAAATCACGACAGCTCTGCTGCAACATCGTGCAAGTTTCAACAATTCCGAGGACATCGGAATCCATCTCCCCGGGCAATCCGATCATGAAATAGAGCTTCACTTTGCGGTAACCGTTTTGCATCGCAACACGGATGCCATTTAAAAGATCGTCATCGGTTAGCCCCTTGTTCACGATGTCGCGCAAGCGCTGCGTACCTGCCTCCGGGGCAAAGGTGAGGCCGGATTGACGCGTCCCTCCGAGAATGTGGGCAATGTCCTCATCAAAACGGTCCACCCGTTGGCTAGGGAGCTGCAAGGTGACGTTCTGATCAGCCAATCGATTGCGCAGCTCAACACCAACGGCAGGCAAGGCCAGATAGTCGCTGCAGCTCAATGAAAGCAGCGAAAAATCGCTGTACCCCGTCTGCTTCATCCCCTTTTCCACTGCCTCGATCACGGCTTCAGGCTCCACATCCCTTGCGGGGCGAGTGAGCATTCCGGGCTGGCAAAAACGGCAGCCACGGGTGCAGCCCCGTCGAATTTCTACCGTGAGTCGGTCATGAACTGTCTCCACGTGGGGAACCAGGCCCATGGCGTAATGGGGCATCGGTGTTGCGACGCGACGAATCACCCGTGGTGGCAAATCCGAATGCAAGGGCTTCAGAGACACCCCATCAGCGGAGAAGCCATAGAGCGATGGCACATAGACCCCTGGCACCTGGGCCAAATCCCTTAACAGCTGAGAGCGACACCATCCATTGGATTTCGCCTCTGCCACCACCAAACCAATCTCTGGGAGGAGTTCCTCTCCATCCCCCAAAGCGATGAAGTCGAAAAAGGGCGCATAGGGCTCTGGATTACTGGTGGCGGTTGGACCACCCGCAAAAATCAACGGGACTGAAGCCGGATCGTTGAGTGGCAAATCAGCACGGTCAGCCGCTCGAATCGGAACCTGGCAAAGGTCCAACATTTCAAGAATGTTGGTCGCTCCCAGCTCGTAGCTCAGGCTGAAACCAAGAACATCAAACGCCAATAAGGGACGACGACTTTCGACCGCAAACAACGGTTGATCGCGCTCCCTCAGGCGCTCTGCCAAATCCGGAGCGGGTAGATAAGCGCGATCACACAACTGTCCAGGAACGGCATTGAGGATCGAATACAAAATGATGTGTCCCAGATTGCTGGAACCAACCTCATAAATTTCTGGATAGGTCAAGGCCCAGCGCACGCAAGCCTGGTCCCAGTCCCGTGGGACGACCCCCAACTCGTGCCCCATGTACCGGGCAGGCTTGTTGATGCCTTGATCAACCAGAGCGTGAAAATCAACCGGGTGGTCTACAGCAGATACGACCACAGACGATGACCTCGCTCACACCTTCATCGTATGGAGCTGTCGACACGGCAAAATGCATTGATACAACCCCCTCCGGTTCCGTGGTGAAGGTCAACGGCAATTACCTCAAGCTCAAGGCGGGATATCTCTTCCCGGAAATCGGACGACGGGTTAAAGCATTCAGCGCAGCCCACCCAGACGCAGATTTAATTCGTCTCGGTATCGGCGACGTCACCGAGCCGCTCCCTCTGGCTTGTCGTGAAGCGATGAAAACGGCCATCGACGCAATGGGCACCGCTGAGGGCTTTCATGGTTATGGACCTGAGCAGGGTTATGCCTGGCTCAGAGACGCAATTGCTAAGCAAGATTTCCAATCCCGTGGTTGCGATATCAACGCCGACGAGATTTTTGTTTCCGACGGTTCCAAATGCGATAGCAGCAACATCCTCGACATCCTTGGTGAGGGCAACAAAGTTGCAGTAACAGATCCGGTCTATCCCGTGTATGTGGATAGCAATGTGATGGCTGGCCGCACGGGAGATGCTGGTGATGAGGGGCGCTACGCCGGTCTGACCTATCTACCCATCAGCGCAGACAACGAATTCACAGCCGAAATTCCCAGCGAACCGGTGGATTTGATCTACCTCTGTTTCCCCAATAACCCAACCGGAGCCGTAGCCACCAGGAGCCAACTGAAAGCATGGGTGGATTACGCCCGCAGCCACAACGCTCTGATTTTGTTTGATGCGGCCTATGAGGCCTTCATTCAAGATCCAGACCTACCCCATTCAATTTTTGAAATTGAAGGAGCGCGGGATTGTGCGATTGAATTCCGTTCATTCTCGAAAAATGCCGGCTTCACCGGAACCCGCTGTGCTTTCACCGTTGTTCCCAAAGGCTTGAAAGGAACCGCAGCAAATGGCGAGCTGGTGGAACTATGGGGTTTGTGGAATCGACGTCAGAGCACCAAGTTCAATGGCGTTAGCTACATCATTCAACGCGGTGCCGAAGCGGTTTACTCCCCAGCAGGTCAAGCCGAGGTGAAGTCGCTAGTGAGCTTTTATATGGAAAATGCATCCATCATTCGCCAAGAGCTCACTGCTCTCGGTCTCCAGATTTACGGCGGCGAACATGCCCCTTACGTCTGGATTAAAACCCCTGACGGCATGGATTCCTGGGGATTCTTCGATCACCTTCTCAACAAGGCGAATGTGGTGGGAACGCCGGGTAGTGGCTTTGGTGCTGCAGGCGAAGGCTATTTCCGTCTTTCAGCTTTTAACAGCCGCAAGAACGTCAATGAAGCCATGGCAAGAATCAAATCCCTGTGAGCGCGCGTGATCCAATTTCCCTTACATTTCCATCAATGATTTGCCGAGCAATGGCAGAGGAAACACCCAACCGCAGTCCAGGCGGGGCTGCGGTTCTCGACAAAGCACCTGAGCGCGTTCGCAAACGTTCACCTCGATACAAGGTGCTGCTTCACAACGACCCTGTGAACAGCATGGAATACGTCATTACGACGTTGCGCCAAGTGGTTCCTCAGCTGAGTGAACAAGATGCGATGGCCGTCATGTTGGAAGCGCACAACACTGGTCTGGGCCTGGTCATCGTCTGCGACATCGAGCCAGCAGAGTTTTACTGCGAAACATTGAAATCCAAAGGGCTGACCAGTTCCATCGAACCCGAGGACTGAGCTTGTTCTCAGCGCTACTGGATAGGTTTCTCCTGCTTCGTCCGCGCTGGCTTCCAATGATTTTGTTCATTCCAGTCCTGTATGGACTGGGTTGGGTAACAGCAGTTGCCCTGATGCTGGTTGGCCTTCCAGAGAACCAAGTTTCTCTGACGGGAACAATTTTTAGTTTTGGACTGTTTTTGGGGATGATGCCCCGGTGGGCAGCACTGCGATGGCAGGCACAATCAGCTTGGCGCGCCTTAGGCATCCAGAACCCAAGAGATAACAATCACCCCCGTTGGTGGGCAGAACTCCTTAAAGGACTCTTGGTGGCAACGGGGTTGTTAAGCCTGATCGTCTTACTAACGCTAGTTGGCCCATGGGGACAATGGCTTGGAGTGATCAACGAAAAGAACTTGATCAACAGTCTTCTGCTTGGCTTTGGAGTGGGTTGTGCCGAAGAACTTATTTTCCGAGGATGGCTATGGAATGAATTGAACCATGGTCTACAAGCCAGAAATGGTGCGCTAATCCAGGCAATAATTTTTAGTTTGGTACACACACGCTTCAACATTGGTCTTTTATCAACACTGGGGTTACTGGTCGGGCTGTTTCTCCTTGGGATCGTTCTTGCACTAATGAGACATCGGAACAACGGGTCTCTATGGGCAAGCATCGGCCTTCATGGAGGCCTTGTATCAATTTGGTTTCTGATCGACAACGGCCTAGTGAATTTTTCAGCCGAAACACCCACCTGGTTGATTGGCCCAGGCGGCGACAATCCAAATCCCATTGGAGGAATGGCTGGATGTACTCTTCTATTGGCAGTTCTAATTGCAGGAACTTTTCAGCGAAAAGCAATCAGATGAACACAAGCCTTAAAAATCAGAAGCTAAAAGAATTACTGAAGCTTAAAGAAATAGATCTTTGCCAAAATATTTTATCCAATGCATCAGAGGAAGACCTTTCGAATGCCTTATTTCTGCAACTAGCCAACGAAACAGAACGCGTTCTAGGGAATAGAGAGAAAGCACTAGCTTATGCTCAACTTCTGCAAAAAAAATTTCCAACCCGACCAGTCGGCCATGCAAAGGTGGCTCAGGATTTATTGACCCTGGGATACTTGGAACAAGCGATTAAGACTGTCGAGGAAATCATAAGAAGCCATCCCGAGAACCAATTATTACTTCAAGTTGCAGCCCAGGCACACAGAAAAAACGGAAATTTGCTTAAAGCGCTTCAGTACAGTCGAGCATTAATAAAAGTTTCACCAGAGCGTCTAATTGGTTTTCATTACACCTCAAAAGATTTACTGAAGCTCAATAAATTTACTGAATGCATCCATACCACTAGAGACGGGCTTGATAAACATAAAGGAGATCTCTATCTTCTACAACTTGGAATCGAGGCCGCACGAGCCAAAAAGGATATAGATCAAGTACTAGACCTTTCTAATCAGCTCAAGATATTTCATCCTGAGGACCCCTCAGGATTTACGTGCTCAGCTCAGTCATACCTTCACAATCAAAACTTAAACCAAGCGCTCCATACAATCAATGAAGGATTAACTCGACACCCAAAGAACCCTTTACTCCTACAACTGGGAATTGAAAGCGCAAGATCTTTAGGGAAAACGTCCCAATCACTCGCCTTTGGTGAACGCTTACTTTCAATTCTGCCCAACGAAGCAACGGCTTACTGCACCACCGCAAAAGACCTCATTGATCTATCAAGGGCCGACGAAGCACTTGTTCGCATCAAAGCAGGACTTGAAAAACAGCCAGGAAATATTCAGCTAATTCAAGCAGGGATCGAAGCATCAAGATCCAATGATAATCATAAATCAGCCGTCGAATATGGAAAGGCATTAATATCACTACTGCCCAATGAATACCATGGATATTTAAATATATCGAGAGATCTCACTGAGCTTGGCAATCTCAAAGATGCAGAAAAAATCATTACAAAATTACAACGCATCCACCCAAATACTCCAGAGCCTATTTGCCACGCAAGAGATTTTTATCGAAGGATAGGAAACCGCAAAAAATCACTAGCCCTCTCCACCAGGATGTGCAATCGATTTGGAAAAACAGATCTCAACCTTCTAGAGGAAGCCTCTGATCTAATAGCACTTGGCCACCTTAAAGACTCTCGCCTAACGAAACTACCCTCGACAGTGTGCGATCGCACCCAAATTGAAAGTACAATTAAATTTCTACTCGAAGAGAAGACCCATAGTGTTATCCCTCCGAACACTCGCTCAACACTTTCAGCATTAAAAGTTTATAGCCATTTCAACAAAGACTTCAACCCGATCCACATAGATACAGGAAGTTTGCAAGAACAAATCGTAATTTGCGTTATCCATATCGGAAAATGTGCAGGCGAGTCGATCCTAAATACACTTCAAAAAAACATTACCAAGAAAAACACAAGAATTATTGAGTTTCACATTTTTGATGCCGACATGATTCTGCCAGCCTTCTTCCATACAACCCTGCAATGTACAAATATTCATTGGATAATCCTTACGCGAGACCCATTAACACGATGGATATCAGCCTTCAACTGGGATAAGCATATTTTCTCGATCAACAGCCACCTTTACTGTCATGCACACTTCAAGCACTTGATGCAAAAATATAAAAACGCAAAAAAACTAATCAAAGACCTAATTAGGAACAAAGAAGCAGCTTTTGAACTCAGTAGTTTCCATCACTTAGCATGTGGACATATGCAGATGGGCCAAGCCTGGTATCTCGAAAGATTCCCAATAGACAAATTATCCACTTCGCAAACTTCAGTCATTCGCACAGAACACATCGCCTACGACTATGAGCGATGCATTCACGATCTTGAGAATCGGTTTCCATATCTTAAAACTAATCATAAAACTGACATCGACCGAACGAAAAGCAACTATCAAAATTGCTACCGCCACGACAGATTCACAAAAGTGAACGACCTAACTATTGACGAAATAAATTTCATGAAAAATTTTCTAAGCAATGATTATACTTACCACAATCAAATCATCCAAAAATATCTGGCAACGAATAGCTGATTTCGACGATCAACGAATAGCTTTAGCAAGAGCTGCCTTGCCTTGAACAGGAGCACGAAGAGCTTCTTGAATTGGAGAAATTCCATAATCTCGTTCAAGAATAGCCATCACTGTTCGACCAAAATCTGCCGAATTTCGATCAAAGGCCTCCAAGCACACTCGTCCGAAAGTGCTGCCCATGGGCTCGGGATTCCACAACAATTTTCTCGCGGTCCACGGCATCATGCTCATGGGGTTGTATCCAGGCTTGATCAAGCCCTGATCAA
>ERZ802831.1225-NODE-1225-length-12843-cov-24.4928_pt1 | contig 12843 bp, 6 predicted proteins | sample MGYA00345655_ERZ802831 | MGnify/ENA primary metagenome ERZ802831 (study PRJEB30503, sample SAMEA104212376) | marine metagenome | biome: Westerlies Biome; feature: [SRF] surface water layer (ENVO:00010504) within the epipelagic zone...; material: water...
GAATCCATACCGTTAACTTGACCTCTTCTACTATTTAAATCACCTATTATATCACCCATATACTCTTCCGGAGTGACACATTCAACTTTCATAACAGGCTCCAGTAATACGGGCGAAGCCTTTGCCATTCCTTCTCTAAAGGCAGCTCTTGCAGCTATCTCAAACGCCATGACTGAAGAATCAACATCGTGATACGCACCATCATAGAGATTAACTTTAAAATCAATCGCTGGGAAGCCAGCAATTATACCCGCATCTTTAGCTTGCATTAAGCCTTTTTCAACTCCAGGAATATATTCTGTGGGAATATTACCACCTTTAATTGAATTCAAAAATTCAAAGTCTTTGTCAGGATTTGGAGAAAAGGTCATTTTCACTCTTGCAAACTGACCAGAACCTCCTGATTGTTTTTTATGAGTATAATCAACTTCGACTTCTTTTGTAATAGTTTCTCTATATGCTACCTGAGGCGCACCAATATTTGCCTCAACTTTAAATTCTCGCTTTAGGCGATCTATTAATATGTCAAGGTGAAGCTCACCCATACCTTTCATGATCGTTTGGCCTGATTCTATATCCGTAGAAACTTGAAAAGAAGGGTCTTCAGCTGCCAAACGCGCAAGCCCCGTAGACATTTTTTCTTGATCATTTTTGGACTTAGGTTCAACTGCAATTTCAATTACAGGATTTGGAAATGACATTGTTTCCAAAACAACAGACTTTAAAGGATCGCACAAAGTGTCTCCAGTGGTCGTTTCTTTCATTCCAGCTAAAGCAACAATGTCTCCAGCAAAAGCTTCGTCTATTTCTTCTCTATTATTAGAATGCATCATCATCATTCTACCAACCCGCTCTTTTTTACCTTTTGTTGAATTTAAAAGAGAGTCACCTTTTTTTATAGTACCAGAGTATATTCTCAGAAAAGTCAGAGATCCAACAAAAGGATCATTCATAATCTTGAAAGCCAAACCAGAAAAAGGCTCTTGATCACTGGCCTTTCTTTCTACATTTCTGTTTTCGGAAACATCACCTGGTACAAAGCCAAGATAAGCAGGTACATCTAAAGGGTCAGGTAGATAATCAATAACAGAATTCAACATAGTTTGAACACCTTTATTTTTAAAGGCTGAACCGCACAATACTGGGACAAAATCCATCGCAAGAGTGCCCTTTCTAATTAGCTTTCTAAGAGAAATATCGTCAGGCTCCTCGCCATCCAAATATCTTTCCATCCAACCATCATCCTGTTCAACTGCCAGCTCTATAAGGTCAGATCTCATAGACTTAGCCTTACTCAACAACTCTTCTCTTATGTCACGTATTACCCAGGATGCACCTAAATCTTCAGATTCCCAAACCCACTCTTTCATAGAAACTAAATCTACAAGACCTGCAAATTCATTTTCTGCCCCAATTGGAAGGTTTATGGGCATAGGAGTCGCACCTGTTCTATCTTTTACCATATCTACACACTTGAAGAAATCTGCACCAATCTTATCCATTTTGTTAACAAATACTATTCTAGGAACTTTATATCTATCAGCTTGTCTCCAAACCGTTTCAGTTTGAGGTTCAATACCAGCATTTGCGTCAAGTACAACAACTGCACCGTCAAGGACAGCCAATGATCTTTCTACTTCTATAGTAAAATCAACATGGCCTGGAGTATCAATTATATTGAACCTAAATTTAGCCTCATCTTCTGAAGACCCATAATGTGAGTCAAAACCCTTGCCGTCTTCAGTTCTAGTCCAAAAACATGTTGTTGCAGCAGAGGTTATTGTTATTCCGCGCTCTTGCTCCTGCTCCATCCAATCCATAGTAGCATTTCCGTCATGAACCTCACCGATTTTATGCGATCTACCTGTGTAATATAAAACTCTTTCAGACGTTGTAGTTTTACCAGCATCAATATGAGCAATAATACCAAAGTTTCTATATCTATTTAAATTATATCCACGAGCCATTTTAATTTCCTGTATTAACCTACCAACGATAATGTGAAAAAGCTTTGTTTGCTTCAGCCATTTTGTGAGTATCTTCCCTTTTTTTCACAGAAGCGCCTCTGTTGGAAGATGCGTCCAACAATTCACCACTCAGCCTTTCTGTCATTGAATTTTCTGATCTATTCCTACTACTGTTTATTAGCCATCTAATTGCAAGCGCTAATGCTCTTTCTGAACGCACCTCAACCGGGACTTGATATGTGGCACCACCGACACGCCTTGATCTTACTTCAAGTTGAGGTTGAACATTTTCAAGAGCTTCATGAAAAATTTTAACAGGTTCAACGCCAGCTTTCTTTTCGATAAATTCAAAAGCACCATAAACTATTTTTTCAGCAGTAGACCTTTTCCCATCAAACATCAAACAAGATGTAAATTTTGAAACAACTTTGTCGTTGAATTTTGGATCAGGCATAACTTCTCTTTTAACTGCTTTTCTTCGTCTTGACATTTGAATATCCTTTTTATTTAGGTCTCTTGGCACCATATTTTGATCTTCTTTGACGTCTATCAGCAACCCCTTGAGTATCTAAAGTTCCTCTTATAACATGATATCTTACGCCAGGTAGATCTTTAACCCTACCACCTCTAATCATTACAACTGAGTGCTCTTGTAAGTTATGACCTTCACCAGGTATGTATGATGTAACTTCAAAGCCATTTGTAAGCCTTATTCTAGCAACTTTTCTAAGAGCGGAATTTGGTTTTTTAGGCGTGGTTGTGTAAACACGTGTACAAACACCTCGCTTTTGCGGACAAGATTGCATAGCAGGCACTTTTGTTTTATTAACTGGTCTTTTGCGACCATGCCTTATTAGTTGATTAATTGTAGGCATCTGAAAATCCTTCATAAAAACAATAAGCTGTGATCAGCCTTTTTAAAAACTGTAAAATAATGAGCTAGCGTCTAATTAAAATTACAACCAGAACTCAATATTTGCGGAACTATATGCTTAACTCACTTAATGGTCAAGGACAAAATACATACTTATAAATAAATTCATCCATTCATTTTTAGAAATAAATCAATCTAACTTTTCATCTACTTCATCAATTAAAACAGGATCTTCTTTTGCCATATTATCCATAATCTCTTTATCTCTTCTATTAGCTGTCATTCTTAGTTTGTTTACAATAGAACCTGTTCCAGCAGGAACTAAACGGCCAACAATTACATTTTCTTTTAAACCAGAAAGAGAATCGGATTTTCCTGAGACAGCTGCCTCAGTTAAAACACGTGTTGTTTCTTGAAAAGAAGCCGCGGATATGAAACTTTCAGTTTGCAAGCTTGCTTTTGTTATACCTAGTAATACTGAGACTCCCTTAGCAGGTTCTACACCCTCCTTTAGAGCTTTTTCGTTGGCTAACTTGAACTCTAATCTATTAACATGCTCTCCGTTAAGAAAAGTTGTACCACCATGGTCAGTAACTTCAGTTTTCTGTAACATTTGCCTTACTATTACTTCAATGTGTTTATCATTGATCTTAACACCTTGGAGCCTATAAACATCTTGCACCTCTTTTACCAAGTAATCAGCCAAAGCTTCTACACCGAGTATATTGAGTATATCATGAGGAACTGGACTTCCATCAATTATCATGTCGCCTTTTCTAATGAAGTCACCCTCTTGAACAGCCAGTAGCTTTCCTTTTGGAACCATATATTCAACTGCATCACTTTCACTATCTTGAGGGACAACTCTAATTCTTCTTTTAGCTTTGTAGTCTGCACCAAATTCAACTACACCGTCACTTTCTGAAATAATTGCAAAATCTTTTGGTTTTCTTGCTTCAAACAATTCAGCTACTCTTGGTAATCCTCCCGTTATGTCCCTTGTTTTAGAGCTTTCTCGAGGTATTCGAGCTAAAACTGCACCAGCTTTAACTTTGCTTCCGTTTTCAACGCTTAAAATTGCGTTCATGGACATAAAATATCTAGCCTCTAATCCATTAGGTAAATTAATTACTTCTCCATCTGCGTCTCTCAAAGTAATTCGCGGTCTCAAATTCGATCCACCAGATTGTTGCTTCCAATCCAAGACAACTCTACTTCCAATACCCGTAGATTCGTCAATTATTTCTCTCATAGAAACCCCATCTACAAGGTCAACATAATGAGCAGTTCCTTCTTTCTCTGTAATAATTGGGATTGTATAAGGATCCCATTCAGCCAACACTTGACCCGCTTTTACGGTTGAGCCATCCTTTTTTAACAATTTAGCTCCATATTGTAGACGATACCGGGCTTTTTCTCTTCCTTGATCATCTAAAATAAGCATTTCCGATGAGCGAGAGAGAACTATCTCGCTACCATCTTCAGTATTTACTAAAGAAGAGTTATCCAATCTGATTTTACCATCAAAAGGTGCTTCAATTTTTGACTGTTCTGCACCACGTTGAGCTGCACCACCAATATGAAAAGTCCTCATTGTTAACTGAGTGCCTGGCTCTCCTATTGATTGAGCAGCAATAACACCGACTGCTTCTCCAATATTAACTGGTGTGCCTCTAGCAAGATCTCTTCCATAACAAGCAGCACAAATACCAGGTTGTGTCTCGCAAGTTAGAGCAGATCTCACTTTGACTTGATCAATTCCAGCCTGTTCAATCTTTTCAATATCATCTTCGGTGATAATAACTCCTTTATTTAAGATAACACTATTATCTCTTGCATCTAATATATCTGAAGCCGTTGTCCTACCCAAAATTCTTTCAGCAAGAGGCTCAATAATATCTCCACCCTCAATTACTGCTCTCATTATAAAACCATTTTCTGTTCCACAATCTTCTTCAGTAACAATACAATCTTGAGCAACATCAACCAATCTTCTGGTTAAATAACCAGAATTAGCTGTTTTTAAGGCAGTATCTGCAAGCCCTTTCCTTGCTCCATGAGTAGAGTTAAAATACTCAAGCACGTTTAAACCATCTTTAAAAGATGATTTAATAGGTGTCTCTATTATCTCACCAGAGGGCTTTGCCATTAGACCCCTCATACCAGCCAACTGTTTTATTTGGGCTGCAGATCCTCTTGCTCCTGAATGAGCCATCATCCAAACAGAGTTCACAGGTTCACCAACCTTTATTGTTGAAATATTCTTCATCATTTCGGCTGCCACATCGTCAGAGCATTTAGACCAAACATCAACTACTTTATTGTATTTTTCACCTTGAGTAATTAATCCATCTTGATATTGTTGTTCGAAATCTTTAACTTGTTTTTCAGCTTTTGACATCAAATCAGCTTTTGCTTTTGGTGTCTCTAGATCAGAAATACCAAAAGATATTCCTGCTGTACAAGCATGTTTAAAACCCATTGCCATGAGTTGATCGCAAAATATAACTGTATCTTTTTGCCCACAATGTCGGTAAACGTAGTCAATAACATTTGTGACTTCTTTTTTAGTCATTAATTTGTTTATAGTATTAAAATCTACAGACTTATGTTTAGGAAGTAGTGTGGATAATTTAGCTCTTCCTGGAGTTGTATCTAAAATTTTAACTATTATATTACCTTCATTATCATAGGTATTAACTCTAACTTTTACCTTTGCTTGAAGATCAACTTGATTGCTATCTAAAGCCATTAAAGCTTCAGTTGGGGATGAAAAAATCATTCCTTCACCTTTTTGAGACTCACTGATCATAGATAAATAATATAGACCTAATATAATATCTTGCGAAGGTACAATAATCGGCTTACCACTTGAGGGAGATAATATATTATTTGTAGACATCATTAAAACTCTTGCTTCAAGCTGAGCTTCCAGGGATAAAGGAACATGAACCGCCATTTGATCACCATCAAAATCAGCATTAAAAGCTGTACATACTAAAGGATGTAAATTTATAGCTTTGCCTTCAATTAAAACTGGTTCGAATGCTTGTATACCTAATCTATGCAAAGTTGGAGCTCTATTAAGCATTACTGGGTGCTCTCTTATCACTTCTTCAAGAATATCCCAAACTTCAGGTCTTTCTTTTTCAACCATTCTCTTTGCAGCTTTAACAGTACTTGCTAATCCATAAAGCTCTAGTCTAGAATAGATGAAAGGCTTGAATAATTCTAAAGCCATCTTTTTAGGAAGACCACATTGATGTAACTTTAGTTCAGGACCAACAACTATTACAGACCTACCAGAATAATCTACACGTTTTCCAAGTAAGTTTTGCCTGAATCTTCCTTGCTTACCCTTTAGCATGTCAGACAAAGATTTTAATGGTCTTTTATTAACGCCTGTTATTACCCTGCCTCTTCTTCCGTTGTCAAACAGTGCATCAACTGACTCTTGCAACATTCTCTTTTCATTTCGTATTATAATGTCAGGAGCCCTCAATTCAATAAGTCTCTTTAGACGATTATTTCTATTTATCACTCTCCTATATAGGTCATTTAGATCCGAGGTTGCAAATCTTCCACCATCAAGTGGAACTAATGGTCTAAGTTCAGGGGGTATTACAGGAATAACTTCAAGTATCATCCATTCTGGTTTGGCACCAGATTCAATAAAAGATTCAACGAGTTTAAGTCTTTTAACTAATTTTTTTCTTTTAATTTCTGAGCCTGTTTTGATGAGATCTTCTCGAATTTTAATTATTTCTTCTTCTAGATCCATCTCAATCAATATTTTTTTTATTGCTTCAGCACCGATGGAAACTTCGAAACTTTCGTCACCAAACTCATCAAGAGCACTATCATAATCTTCTTCAGTTAGTAACTGGCCTTTCGTCAGAGAAGTTAAACCAGGTTCAGTGACTAAAAAGTATTCAAAATAAAGCACTCTTTCCAAATCTTTCAGTGTCATATCAACAAGCAAACCTATACGGGAAGGCAATGATTTTAAAAACCAAATATGAGCAACTGGAGCAGCTAAATCAATATGCCCCATTCTCTCTCTCCTTACTTTAGAAAGAGTTACTTCTACACCACATTTTTCGCATATAATACCTCTATACTTCATGCGCTTATATTTACCACACAAACATTCATAATCCCTTACAGGTCCAAAAATCTTAGCGCAAAAAAGACCATCACGTTCTGGCTTGAAAGTCCTATAATTTATTGTTTCTGGTTTCCTAATTTCACCAAAAGACCAACTTTTAATAGCCTCAGGAGAAGCTATAGAAATACTAATTTGATCAAAACTTTGTGTTGAACCTGTTTGTCCAAAAGAATTCATAAGTTCATTCATTTGCGTTTCCATTCTTTTTTTAAAAAATCAATTAATTATTCAACTAAATCCATATTAACATTTAAACCTAAAGATTTTAACTCTTTGATTAAGACATTAAATGATTCTGGAATGCCCGCTTCAAAATCGTCATCACCTTTGATTATCGACTCATATACTTTTGTTCTACCAGAAACATCATCAGATTTAACCGTTAGCATTTCTTGGAGCGTGTAAGCAGCACCATACGCCTCAAGAGCCCATACTTCCATTTCACCAAATCTTTGACCACCGAATTGAGCTTTTCCACCAAGAGGTTGTTGTGTTACAAGCGAGTATGGTCCAATCGATCTTGCATGTATTTTATCATCTACTAAATGATGTAATTTAAGCATGTAAATATAACCAACTGTAACTTTTCTATCAAAAACCTGGCCTGTTCTTCCGTCAGTTAGCCAAACTTGACCCGTTTCATCCAAATCTGCCAATTTTAGGATATTTTTAACATCTTCTTCACTAGCACCGTCAAATACTGGAGTAGCCATTGGCACACCTCTTCGTAAGTTTTGAGCTTGTTGCATTAAATCATTATCATTTAACTTTGATAAATCAGAATTATATTGCTTTTCTCCATAGATTTGATTTAAGAATTTTCTTATATTATTGCTTTTGCCTACATCATTACTCTCAATCATTTTGCCTAACTTACCCCCTAAACCAGAAGCAGCCCAACCAAGATGAGTTTCCAATATTTGACCAACATTCATTCTCGATGGAACACCTAATGGATTTAAAACCACATCTACTGGAGTACCATCTTCTGTGTAAGGCATATCTTCCGCAGGAATAATCCTCGAAATAACTCCTTTGTTGCCATGCCTTCCTGCCATTTTATCTCCAGACTGGAGTTTTCTTTTCACAGCTACAAAAACTTTAACCATTTTCATTACTCCAGGCAATAATTCGTCACCTCTTTGTAATTTATCAACCCTATCATTAAATCTATTTTCCAGAGTTTTTATAACTCCATCAAAATGATTTGATAACCTTTCAATTTTTTTCTGAATTTTATCATTTTCAATAGCAATTGCTCTAAGATCATTTCGTGACATTTTAGCAATAACATCTTCAGTTATAAGATCACCATTTTGCATTGATTTTATATGTGAACCAGAGACTTTGTTACCTAAAATATATTCTTTGAGACGGCCATAAAAACCTCTTTCTAAAATTATTTTTTCATCATCTCTATCTTTAGCGAACCTTTCTATCTCAGCCCTTTCAATAGCCCTGGCTCTTTCATCTTTATCAATACCACGCCTAGAGAAAACTCTTACATCAACAATAGTACCAGAAACTCCTGGTGGAACTTTTAGTGATGTATCACGAACATCTGAAGCTTTCTCTCCAAATATGGCTCTAAGTAACTTTTCTTCCGGCGTCATCGGGCTTTCACCTTTTGGAGTTACTTTTCCAACCATTATATCGCCTTGTTTTACTTCAGCACCAATATACACCATACCAGCTTCATCTAAGTTTCTTAGAGCTTCTTCACCAATATTTGGAATATCACGTGTAATTTCTTCTTGGCCTAACTTGGTGTCCCTAGCCATCACTTCAAATTCTTCTATGTGAATAGAAGAAAAGACATCATCTTTAACTATTCTTTCAGAAATCAAAATTGAATCTTCGAAATTATAACCATTCCATGGCATAAAAGCTACTAAAACGTTTCTACCAAGGGCTAATTCGCCATCTTCAGTAGCGGGTCCATCAGCTATTATATCGCCGTTCTTAATTATGTCACCTACTTGAACCAAAGGCCTTTGATTAATACAAGTATTTTGGTTGCTCCTTTGAAACTTTAATAATGAGTATATATCTACTGGGCTCACGTCAGCTGCATCTGCAGAATCAGCCCTTATAACTATCCTGGTAGCATCAACTTGATCCACTACGCCTGATCTTCGAGCAACTAGAGTTACACCTGAATCCTGCGCTACTGTTGCTTCTATTCCAGTACCTACAAGCGGACTTTCAGATTTGACTAATGGAACTGCTTGTCTCATCATATTTGATCCCATTAAAGCTCTATTAGCATCATCATTTTCTAAAAAAGGTATTAATGCAGAAGCTACCGAGACAAGCTGTTTAGGAGAAACATCCATGAGATTAATATCGTTTGGATTAGCCAAACCAATATCTCCCCCTTTTCTGACTGGAAGTAGTTCGTCAGTAAAATTATCTGAACTATCTAATTCCGCATTAGCTTGTGCAATTGTAAACTTACCTTCTTCTATAGCAGAAACATAAACAACTTCTTTTGTAACTTTACCATTTTGCACCTTCCTGTAAGGTGTTTCTATAAAACCGTACTGATTAATTTGGGCAAAAGTAGCTAAAGAATTTATTAATCCAATATTAGGGCCTTCCGGTGTTTCAATAGGACATATTCTACCGTAGTGCGTGGGATGAACATCTCTAACCTCAAACCCAGCTCTTTCTCTTGTAAGACCTCCAGGGCCTAACGCAGAAACCCTTCGTTTGTGGGTAATTTCTGAAAGAGGGTTGGTTTGATCCATAAATTGTGACAACTGACTGGAACCAAAGAACTCTCTGAGTGATGCAGCAGCTGGTTTTGCGTTTATGAGATCTTGTGGCATTAAATTTTCAATTTCATTCGCTGAGCTCATTCTTTCTTTAATTGCTCTTTCCATTCTAGAAAGACCAACCCGATATTGATTTTCTAACAACTCACCAACTGACCTTACTCTTCTATTACCTAAATGATCTATATCGTCAATTTCACCATGACCGTCTTTTAAAGAAATAAGTTCTTTTATGATTGCAAGAACGTCAACTTTTCTTAAAACTCTTAGGCTGTCATCCATATCAAGGTTTAAACGGGCTGACATTTTTACCCTTCCTACAGCTGACAAATCATATCTTTCTTTGTCAAAAAATAGGTTGTTAAATAAAATTTCGGCAGTTTCATGAGCTGGAGGTTCACCTGGGCGCATTACTCTATATATATCAACTAATGCTTCTTCCCTTGATGAATTTTTGTCTAATGCCAATGTATTTCTTATCCAAGGTCCAACTGAAGAATTATCAATAGATAATACTTTTAATGTGTGCAAAGCATTCAGTTTAAATAATTTAATTAGCTCTTCGGTCACTTCATCACCAGCTTCTGCATAAACTTCACCAGTATTTTCATTTATAATATCTTCAGCTATGAATTTACCAATTATTTCTTCTTCTTTTACTTCTATTGATTCCAAACCATTTTCTACAAAAGAGTTTAACTTTCTTTGTGTGATTTTTTCACCCGCTTTAGCAACAACCTCATTTTTAGAATAATCAATCAAATCAAAGTTTAGCCTTTGACCTTTGAAATTACTTTCAGAAAAATTAGTAACCCATTGGTCAGAATTAAATTGATATATTTGTGATTTATAAAAAAAGTTTAAAATATCTTCTCTTGCCATACCAACTAGTTTGGTTGTATCAGGCTCTTGGTTTTTTTCATTGCATTCTTGTAAGTACTTTTCGGAATTTTCATCTAATAATGCCATTAAAAAAGTAGTACAAGGTAATTTTCTTCTTCTATCAATTCTTACATTTAAAATATCCTTAGGGTCGAATTCAAAATCTAACCAAGACCCTCTATACGGTATAACTCTTGCAGCAAAAAGGAATTTACCAGATGCATGAGTTTTACCTTTGTCATGGTCAAAGAAGACACCAGGAGATCTATGCATTTGTGAAACTATAACTCTTTCAGTTCCATTCACTACAAAGGTTCCATTTGGGGTCATAAGAGGCATATCACCCATGTAAACATCTTGTTCTTTCATATCTCTAATTGATTTAGCACCTGTATCGGTGTCTAGGTCCCACACTATTAATCTTAAAGTTAGTCTGAGTGGTGATGCGTACGTTAAACCTCTTTGATGACATTCATCAACGTCATATTTAGGTTCTTCTAAAGTGTACGAAACAAACTCTAACATTGATCTACCTGCAAAATCTTTAATTGGAAAAACAGAATTAAAAACAGCTTGCAAACCAACATCAATTCTTTCATTAACGGGATCATACATCTGAAGAAACTGTTCATAAGAGTTTCGTTGAACTTCAATTAAGTTTGGCATTTGTGCAACTTCACTTATTTTACCAAATGTTCTTCTTACTCTTCTTCTATTCAATAATGTACTTTGCTGAACTGACATTTATAATCCCTTTAAATTAAACTAGTCTATACGACCACATGAAACTAAACATAATTAGAAACAAGCTTAAAAATTTAAGCTTGTTTTTTTTGATTTTCAGTAAAAAACAAAATTATTTAACCTCAACGGTAGCACCTGCTTCTTCAAGTTTACCTTTGATTTCATTTGCCTCAGCTTCAGGCACTGCTTCTTTTACCATTGAAGGAGCTGCTTCAACTAAATCTTTAGCCTCTTTTAGACCGAGACCAGTTACTGCTCTTACTTCTTTAATAACGTTTATTTTCTTTTCACCAATTGCAGTCAACATTACATTAAATTCTGTTTTTGCTTCAGCTGCAGGGGCTGCTTCACCACCACCAACTGCTGCAACGGCAACAGGAGCTGATGCTGATACCCCCCATTTTTCTTCAAGAAGCTTTGCTAAATCTGCTGCTTCTAAGACTGTTAAAGAACTTAAATCCTCTGCAATTTTTTCTAAGTCTGCCATTTTTTTCTCCTAATAAATAAATTGTTATTGTTGTGATTTTTGTGAAATTGTTCGTAAAACTTGTGACGCTGGCTCCATAGTTAATCTTAAAATCTTTGAAGCTGGCGCTTGAAGCATTCCAACAAGTTTGCTCCTTAAGTCTGTTAGACTTGGAAGTTTGGCTAAAGCTTCAACATCTGTTTTTGAGAGTGGCTTGTCGTCTAAGCCTCCTCCAATAATAACAAGTTTTTCATTTTCTTTAGCAAAATCGACCAAAACCTTTGCTGCCATTACCGGGTCTTTAGATGAACCAATAGCTGTCGGTCCTCTAAACATTCCATCCATGTGTTGATATTTGGTTTCCTTTAATGCTAAACGTGTAATTTTATTTTTTGTAACTTTAAAATAACAATTTTCATTACGCATTTTATTTCGGAGATCTGTACTCTCCGCGACCGTAAGACCAACACAATGAACTACTACAATTGATGCAGCACCTTCGAATGTATTATGCAAAGTTTTGACCAAGTCAGTTTTTTGTTTTTTATCCACTGATAAGCCTCCACTATTTTATTATGACACAAATGCCCTAATAATTGTTGCATTCAAGGTAATAAATTACCCACGGCCCGTCCTATCAAATAAAGCAGTAAACTGCTTTTTTGTCTATGTAGGATATTAAGAATAAATTCACCTACAGTCTTGGACAGGATCAGTCTAATTAAAGACTGATAGAGAATAATTAAAAACTATTCTCTAAATAAATATATATTAAAACTATATATTTATATTAATACCAGCTCCCATTGTAGAACTGATTGATATTTTCTTTATAAAGGTACCCTTTGCACCTGATGGCCTAGCTTTTTGAATTGCATCAATAAATGAATTTACATTTTCTATTAATTTATCTGATCCAAAGCTAACTTTTCCAACACCTGCCTGTACTATTCCTGTTTTTTCAG
>ERZ802831.1234-NODE-1234-length-12794-cov-13.5843_pt1 | contig 12794 bp, 9 predicted proteins | sample MGYA00345655_ERZ802831 | MGnify/ENA primary metagenome ERZ802831 (study PRJEB30503, sample SAMEA104212376) | marine metagenome | biome: Westerlies Biome; feature: [SRF] surface water layer (ENVO:00010504) within the epipelagic zone...; material: water...
TGCTTCTAAGAGCGCGATCATTCATATCAAGGACTCGTTTCCATTGAATTCTGCGCGCATCAATTTCGAGATTGTTACCCCAATGGATATGGTTGTCTATAAGGGCTGAGAGGAGATTATGTGCGGCACTTATGGCATGGAAGTCACCCGTAAAGTGTAGATTAATATCCTCCATTGGCACAACTTGAGCATAACCACCGCCCGCTGCACCCCCTTTCATGCCGAAGCAGGGTCCAAGACTTGGTTCTCTGAGGCAAACAATAGACTTTTTCCCTATTCTATTTAGGCCATCGGTTAAGCCGACAGAGGTTGTAGTTTTGCCTTCACCTGCTGGGGTTGGAGTGATTGCAGTCACGAGAATCAATTTTCCATCAGGGCGATCTGCCAGTGAATCTAGGTAGTCTGGATTTAATTTGGCTTTTGTATGACCAAAAGCAATAATAGCTGATTCTGGGATACTTAATTTTTTAGCTACGTCGGTGATCGGTTTCATCTTAGCTTGACGGGCAATTTCGATATCACTCATTCTTCTTTTCCTTGCATCATATTGGAGCTAGTTCTTCGGTCAACATCTTGTTTAAACTGAGCCCTTGTTGGATTTCTCGGACCGTCAATCGCTGTCCCAAAAACGACGAAAAAGTGTGCTGTAAATTATTATTATTTTTGACGTTTCTGAGTACAGGGCTGTCGTAACTGTAGCCTATCTAGTATGGTTTTGGCAGTTAGAATTTACATTCAAAATCATAAAAATTATTATCTATTTGAGTCCTCCTTTTATGAAGAAAAGCGCAAAGGTCGTTGTTGTCGGTGGTGGTGTGGTTGGTGTTAGCACTCTCTATCATTTGGCAAAAAAAGGTTGGACCGATGTTGTCCTTGTAGAGAGAAAGGAATTAACCTCAGGATCTACCTGGCATGCTGCCGGATTACTACCCTTGTTTAATATGAGCTATTCGGTGGGTAAGTTGCATCAGTACTCTGTTAATTTTTATCACGAACTAGAGGAAGAAACTGGCCAAAATGTTGGTTTCAGTGTCGTCTCAAATATTCGTTTAGCCTCAACTGAAGATAGGATGGATGAATATCGTTACTATTCTGGGGTTGCTCAAACAGTGGGTGTAGAGGTTAATTTCCTCACTCCTGAGCAGGTGAAAGAAGCTTGGCCAATGAGTAATATCGATGGACTTATTGGCGCTATTCAACACCCTGATGATGGGTATATCCAACCCGCTGATTTAACTCAGGCACTCGCAAAGGGCGCAAGATCCAGAGGCGCAGAAATCTACCGAAATACTACCGTAGAGGGTTTAGACCAACAAACAGATAATACTTGGATTGTTAGGACAGACAAGGGAGATATTCATTGTGAGCATGTAGTGTCATGCACTGGGAATTTTGCTAGAAAAACTGGACAGATGGTTGGATTAGATATTCCCGTAATTCCTGTAGAACATCAATATATTGTTACTGACCCTCATCCTGAAATTTTAGAGCGAAAAGCTGCGGGTTTGCCCGAGCAGGCGGTCCTGCGAGATTCAGATGCCGGCTATTATTTACGTGAGGAAGCGGGAGGCATGATCCTGGGGCCTTATGAGGAAAATGCGCCATGCTGTTATGTCGATGGCCCCAGTGCTGAGTCTGAATATGAGCTGTTTAATGGAGATCTTGATCGTCTAATGCCGCATGTTGAAGCATGTATGGAAAGGGTGCCTGCCTTTGCTGAAGTAGGTGTTAAAACTATCTATAACGGTGCCATCGCGTATACTCCTGATGGAAATCCCATTGTGGGGCCGGCCTGGGGTTTGAACAATTTTTGGCTTAACGAGGGCCATAGTTTTGGCATTACCGCTGCTGGTGGCGCCGGTTGGCAGCTTGCTGAATGGATTGTTGACGGAGAGCCAACTGTAGATATGATGGGTGTAGACCCACGTCGTTTTGGTCCTTATGCCTCTCGTGGTTACTTGCGTACTAAGAATGAAGAAGCCTATGACCATGTCTTCAAAAATCATTATCCTGATGAGGAGCGAAGTGCAGCTCGACCTTTAAAGACATCTCCCTGCTATGAGCGAATGAGGAAGTTAGGTGCGGTCTTTGGAAGTGTTTATGGTTGGGAGCGACCCAATTGGTTTGCTCCTCTTGATTATCAGTTGTCTGATCAGGATTTAGATAAACCAGAAGTATTATGGAATAAAAATCATTCCGCGCCTCTACCAGATGGGCGTGTCGTAGAGAAAAATTCATTCAGACGATCAAATTATTTTAACTTTGTGGGCGATGAGTGCCGACATGTCCATGAGCATGTTGGTGTTCTTGATATGTCCGCTTTTTCGAAGGCGACGGTGTCTGGCCGGGGGGCCGACGAATGGCTCAACAGCATCGTAGCAAATAATGTTCCCAAGGGTGTTGGTCGCATTGGCTTATGCCATATGTTGTCACTTAATGGTGGGGTGCGCGCGGAATTCACCATCTATAAACGGGCAGAAAATAGTTTTTACCTTGTTTTTGCAGGTGCAAGTGAGCGTCATGACTGGGATTATCTCACTAAGCTTGCTCCTAAAGATGGATCGGTTACATTGCAAAAAATTACAACTCAGATGGGTGTATTAGTCCTAGCGGGTCCAAAATCAAGAGATGTATTACAAAAACTGACCGATACTGACTTATCTAATCATAACTTCAAGTGGTTAAGTGGAAAATCAATTAACGTTGGTTATGCTCAAGCCGAGGCGTTGAGGGTTAACTTTGTTGGAGAGCTGGGATGGGAGCTTCATCATCCTATTGAAATGCAGAACTATATTTTCGATGAGTTGATGCGGGTAGGCTCCGAATTTAACATTAAACCTTTTGGTATTCGAGCAATGGATTCTATGCGAATTGAGAAGTCCTATCGGCTTATCCCTCGAGAAATGTCAATTGAATATTCAGCACTGGAGTCTGGCCTACATCGTTTTGTTAAGCTCGACAAAGCCTGCGGTTTTGTAGGTAAAGCAGGCCTGTCTGCATGGCAGAAAAAGGGATTTAACAATACCTTTGTTACCTTAGAAGTGCATGGCATCACTGACGCTGACGCCCGTGGCTCTGAAGGAATTTATAAAAATGGCGAACTAATTGGCCGTGCAACTTCCGGAGGATTTGGTTTTAGAGTCAATAAGTCGCTAGCACTTGGAATGGTCCTAAGCAATTATGCTATTGAAGGTGCAGAGTTAGAAATTGAAATACTTGGGCAACGACATAGGGCGACTGTTATACCAGAGTCAGCGTTTGATGCGGAGAACTTGGCCTTACGAAGCTGATTTGAGTCTATGCTTTAGACCTTGCATACAGCTACGCTGTAGATTGGTGGTTAGCATGTGTACTGATAATAAGAAATGCATACTCCATGCTGAACTTTAATGAGAATGATGGGTTGTAATCTCTAAAATGGAAGAAAAATCATGACTGAGAGAAGCGGTAGACGAAGAGCAGGCAGAGAGGGTGGCGGCAGAGATGCTCGACGCGAAGCTCGTGCGAACGCTGTGGCTAAAACTACACCTTTCATTGAGCGCAAAATACCTTACATGGAGTACATGGATGAAGAGAGTCTCCAAATCATTGAGGATAATGCTGACATTATCTTGGAGGAGATTGGGATAGATTTTTTAGATGATCCTGAAGCCCTGGAAATGTGGAAGAACGCTGGGGCTGATGTTCAGGGCACCCGAGTGCGCTTTCCTAAAGGATTATGTCGAACTATTATTCAGGCAACAGCTCCAAAAGAATTTATTCAACATGCGCGTAATCCTGAACGCAGCACAATTATTGGTGGAAAAAGAACCGTGCTCGTTCCCGCCTATGGATCACCGTTTGTCCATGATATTGATCAAGGCCGCCGCTATGCAACGATTGAGGATTTCAATAATTTTGTAAAGCTAGCGTATATGGCTCCGGGTCTTCATCATTCTGGAGGAACAGTGTGCGAGCCTGTGGATTTGCCGGTCAATAAACGACATTTCGATATGGTGTATTCGCACTTTAAGTACAGTGACAAACCCTTGATGGGCTCGGTGACTCATTATGAGCGTGCCCAAGATACCGTCGATATGGCAAAGCTAGTATTCGGGAATGAATTTGTTGACCAGAATTGTGTATTGACCAGTCTGATCAACGTTAATTCCCCAATGACCTACGATGGCACTATGCTTGGCTCTTTAAAGGTGTATGCCAAAAATAATCAGGCTACTGTAGTCTCTCCATTTATTCTTGCAGGTGCAATGTCTCCGGTGACTGCGGCTGGCACTGTCACACAAATTCTTGCTGAGGCGCTGGCAGGAATTGCTTTCACTCAACTTTGCCGTCCAGGAGCCCCCGTAGTATTTGGTACGTTTGCTGCAGCTGTATCTATGGCATCAGGCGCACCAACATTTGGAACACCTGAACCAAGTCAAATACTTTACGCTGCTGCGGCGCTGGCCCGACGACTTGGAGTTCCCTTTAGAAGTGGCGGGGGATTATGCGGCTCTAAACTTCCCGATGCCCAAGCTGCTTATGAGGCCGCTAATACCTTACAAACTGCATCACTGGCGGGTGTCAATTTTATGCTGCACACCGCTGGATGGTTAGAGGGTGGACTTGCGATGGGCTATGAAAAATTTATCATGGATTGTGACCAAGCTAGCATGATTGAGGTACTGCTAGGAGGGATGGATATGTCGGAGAATGGTCAAGGTCTCTCAGCTGTCAGAGAAGTCGGCCCAGGAAAGCACTACTTGGGATCAGCTCATACGCTTCACAATTTTGAAACAGCATTTTATCGCTCGACAGTTGCTGACAATAATAGTTATGAGCAATGGACCGCCGATGGAGCGCTTGATACGGCACAGAGAGCTAATGGCTTGTGGAAAAAGATGTTGAATGAATACCAAGCGCCAGCAATTGATGTGGCTGTTGATGAAGCGCTTATAGATTTTATAGCTCGACGAAAGAGCTCATTTGCAGATAGAGACTACTAAAATTTTTTACCTGAGGGTCGACTGAAATGTCAGATGAAGACGATATTATTTTGGCTGAGTTACCAGATGAAGAGCTGGTATTACAGATGCACGATGATCTCTATGATGGTTTAAGAGAGGAGATCATGGAGGGAACAGATATCCTTTTAGCAAGGGGTTGGTCTGCTGAGCGAGTTCTGGGGGAGGCCTTGGTGGACGGCATGACAGTTGTTGGAATTGACTTCAGAGATGGAATTCTTTTTGTTCCAGAGGTATTGCTCGCCGCTAACGCGATGAAAGGCGGGATGGAAATATTGAAGCCATTACTAGCTGAAACTGGAGCAAAGCCGGTAGGAACAATGGTTATTGGCACGGTCAAGGGTGATATCCATGATATTGGTAAAAATTTAGTCTCGATGATGATGGAAGGTGCTGGATTTGAAGTATTTGATATAGGTATAAATAATTCAGTTGACGAGTACATTGCGGCACTTGAGAGACATAAGCCAGATATTCTAGGGATGTCAGCTCTTCTCACAACTACTATGCCCTATATGAAGGTGGTTATTGATGCTCTATCTGACAAAAATTTGCGCGACAAATATATTGTCATGGTGGGCGGTGCGCCACTTAATGAGGAATTTGGAGCTGCTGTTGGAGCCGATGCCTATTGCCGCGATGCCGCTGATGCAGCCACTACAGCGATTAGGTTAGTTAGTGAGCGTAGAGAACTAGAAATGACGGCCTGATGACCCCCGTAAAAAGTAATGAGAGCAGTCAGCCTAAACCCATTTTGATACTTGCCTGTGGGGCCCTAGCTCACGATATCATTCAGTTGCAAAAACTTAATAATTGGAATCACTTGCACCTAAAATGCCTTGATGCAGAGCTTCACAATAAGCCCCAACTAATTGCAGGGAAACTGCGCACTGCGATAAGGCATCACAAATCTCAGTATGAAAATATTTTTGTTGCTTATGCTGATTGTGGCTCTGGGGGTCAAATAGACAGGTTACTTGAAGAAGAGGGAATAGAGCGTTTGCCAGGAGCACACTGCTATTCTTTTTTTGCAGGAGAGGATAGGTTTCAAAAAATTGCAGAACAGGAGCTGGGAACATTTTATTTAACCGATTTTTTAGTAAAACATTTTGATCGAATTATGATTAAGGGATTGAAGTTGGATCTGTACCCAGAATTAAGAGATCAGTTTTTTGGAAATTATACGAGGCTAGTCTACCTATCCCAAGAAGTGGATATGGATTTGTTAGATCAAGCCAAGAGGGCAGCAGCTATGTTAGGCCTTTCATTTGAGCATCAACCATGTGGATATGGTGACCTGCAGGTCGGCCTTGAATTACAGGTTCTTAAATTCCGCTAACTTTCGTTTAGAGTTTCTTGGAGAATGAGAAAGAATGCAAAAAATTTTAGTATATTGGCGAGATATTCCCGCTCAGGTGCTAGTGAAGCGCGGAAGGGAGAGAGGGAAAGCTATTCTTAGTCATCGTTTCCAGGCTGCTATTGATCGAGCGGCAATGAGGGCTGGAAAAGGGGGTAGCGAGGAATATCTGGCAGATTGGAGAAGAGAAACAACTCCATTAGAGGCAGAAGGTACGCCGCAATCGATTGCTGATCAGTTTGCTAAGGAAATAGAGCAACTATTCACCGATGAGGATATAAAAACTCTAGTAAAAGCAAAGGGCTTAAAGTAATTAGGTTCAGGTAAGTTTTTATAGTTTTGTTGGTGATGAAAAATATTAATTTTGGAGATAGAGAATGGCGCTAAGTTTGGCCGATGAAAAAAAAGCATTAACTGATTTGATGTCAAGAACTACATTAGAGGTCACGCCGGGTGGAGCGGCTAAGGTGGATGACTTTAGTCAAATCGTTCGAGCAGAATGTACTATTTATGTAACCTTTTTGCCTGGCTCTGATTTTGTTGACACCCTGAACACAGTTCGTCGTTTAAAAACGGAGGGTTTTAATCCCGTACCGCATTTTGCTGCTCGTTCAATCGTTTCAGCTGAGATTTTGGAGCAAAACTTGCAGGCATTACAGAATGAGGGGATTACCGAGGGATTATTAATTGGTGGAGGCGTTGATCAACCCCTGGGAGAGTTTTCTGCATCAATTGATGTGCTAAATACAGGGTTATTCGAAAGTTATGGGTTTAAAAAAATGGGGCTTGCAGGCCACCCCGAGGGCAGTCCTGATATTCCAGAGCATGAGTGTACTTTGGCGATTCAAAAAAAGAATGATTACGCTAAAAATTCGTCAATGGAATTATATTTAGCAACTCAATTTGTGTTTGAGGCGGCTCCAGTATTATCTTGGGAGAGAAAGATTCGTCAGCAGGGAAATCGTCTACCGATCTATGTTGGAATTCCCGGTCTTGCAACTATTAAAACCCTAATAAAACACGCTACTCACTGCGGAGTGGGGCCCTCTATGCGCATGCTTACGCGCAATCCAATGAATATGTTGCGTTTAACTTTAAAGGACTCATTTTTAGGACCATATATTAACGCACCCTCATCAGATCCAAGTGGATTACTGCGTGATCTAGTCGCTGGGTTAGCTGCTGATCCTAATTGCCTAATTGAGCGGTGCCACTTGTATCCTTTGGGTGGACTTAAGAAATCTGCAGATTGGATGTATAAGGTACAGGATGGGAAATTTGAATTCGCCAATCAAAAGTTTACCACCTATGATTAACTGATTAGTTGCGCAATCTTCAATTAGAAAGAGCGAACTAAAACTCCTCAAAGGGAAAAAATAATGACTACCACGATCTTAAGTTCTGCTACTCGAGAGGTAAAAATTGGTTTTGATGAACCCTTTGTGGTTATTGGAGAGCGAATAAATCCAACTGGCAGAAAAATACTAGCCGAAGAAATGAAGTCTGGAGATTATAGTCGAGTCGAATCTGATGCTATTGCTCAAGTATCTGCGGGCGCACAAATGTTAGACGTGAATGCCGGTATTCCTCTGGCAGATGAGCCAAAGATTTTGGGTGAGGCCATTAAATTGGTTCAGGCGATTACTGACGTCCCGATCAGTATTGATTCGTCAATTATTGAGGCACTCGAGGTTGGCCTGTCGGTATATCAGGGTAAAGCTTTAGTGAATTCAGTGACAGGGGAGGATGAGGTGCTAGAGCGAGTTCTTCCTTTAGTTAAAAAGCATGGAGCTGCTGTCGTTGCTATTTCTAACGATGAGACTGGTATTTCCGAGGATCCAAATGAACGGTTCGCCGTGGCAAAAAAAATAGTGGAGCGTGCGGCTGACTACGGAATTCATTACAGCGATGTCGTTGTTGATCCCCTCGTAATGCCCATAGGTGCTATAAATACTGCGGGTCTACAGGTGATGCATGTGGTTCGACGTTTGCGGGACGAATTAAAAGTGAATACAACCTGCGGTGCATCAAATGTAAGTTTTGGGTTACCAAATCGCAATGGTATCAATAGTGCATTTCTGACGATGGCGATGGGTGCAGGAATGACCTCTGCAATTACAAGTCCTTTGCACTTAGAGGTTATGCAGGCAGTAAGAGGAGCTGATGTGATGCTGGGCAAAGATCCCAATTGTGCTAATTGGATTAAAGCGTATCGAGAGCCTTCTGCTGACGGAGCACGATCGGGTCGATCTGGGCGGCGTCGGTCTCGGTAACACCTCCATTTTCCAAAAGGGAATGTCATGGGTGAAAAGCAGGTAAAAGTCGTATTTACTCCCTCTGGTCGGAGAGGGAGTTTCCCTGAGAAGACTCCGTTATTAGATGCGGCGCGAAGTCTTGGGGTTGATATAGACTCGGTCTGTGGTGGCCGAGGCCTTTGTGGTAGATGCCAGATTATTTGTGCAGAGGGTGAATTTCCTAAGCATCAAATTTCTTCTAAAAAAGAACATTTATCGCCTATAAGCGATACTGAAAGGAACTACAGCCAACGAAAAAAGTCATTGGCTGAGGGGCGTCGTTTGAGTTGCCATACCCTTTTACTCGATGACTGCGTCATTGATGTGCCTCCCGGGAGTCAAGTTCATCGGCAGGTTGTTAGAAAAGAGGCCGAGTATCGAGATATAGAGCTGGATACGTCTACTAGATTATATTGTGTGGACGTTCCTGAGCCAGACATGGAGATACCCAAAGGAGATCTTCAACATTTATTTGATGCCTTGGAAGATAGCTGGGGTTTGGTCGACTTGACTTGCGATATTAATCTTTTGAATGATCTTCAACCTTTGCTAAAGGCAAACTCTCGAACTTTGACCGTGGCGGTTCATAGGAATCGAACAATTATTGCCCTCTGGTCAGGATTTCATGACATTGCTTATGGTGTCGCAGTGGATGTTGGATCCACAACTGTCGCGGCACATATGTGTGATCTTTCAAGCGGAGAAATTTTGGCCAGCTCTAGTTTGATGAATCCGCAAATCCGGTTTGGCGAAGATTTAATGAGCCGAGTTTCATACGTAATGATGCATCCTGAGGGCGCGAAAGAAATGACGAGCGCGATTCGTGAGGCTCTAAATACTCTATTTGATGGCGTTGTCAAACAAGTTAATGGGAGTATTTCCGATATTCTTGAAATCACCCTTGTTGCAAACCCAATCATGCATCACTTACTTTTGGGAATAGATCCTGTTGAGCTTGGTGGTGCACCATTTGCCCTAACGATTGCTTCTGCGGTTGAGGTTCCTGCTCGTGAGCTAGATTTGAGAATTAACAATGGTGGAAGGCTGTACGTCCTGCCATGCATAGCTGGGCATGTTGGTGCTGATACTGCTGGTGTTATTTTATCTGAAGAGCCTCATCAACAAGATGCTATGACCTTGCTTGTAGATGTTGGTACCAATGCTGAAATTGTTTTGGGCGATAAAAATCGATTGCTAGCGTGCTCAAGTCCCACTGGGCCAGCTTTCGAAGGAGCGCAGATTAGCTCTGGCCAACGCGCTGCTGCGGGAGCTATTGAACGAGTCAGAATTAATCCTGAAACATTGGAGCCGAGGTTTAAAGTGATTGGTTCAGACTTATGGTCGAATCAATCAGACTTCCAAGAGGAAATAATTAAGTTTGGTATTACTGGTATTTGTGGGTCTGGGATCATTGAAGTTGTTGCAGAAATGTATTTGGCGGGAGTGATTACTGTAGACGGTATTATTGATGGATCATTAATCAATAAAACTGCAAGAGTTGTTGAAGATGGGCGCACTTTCTCCTATGTATTGCATGTCGATGAAAATGAGACCAATAATCTACAAAGTCAATCGTCTATATTAATTACACAAAATGATATACGCCAAATTCAACTGGCGAAAGCCGCTCTCTATGCTGGCGTGAAACTGCTAATGGACAAATTAGCTATAGAAAAAATAGATCGAATAAGGCTTGCTGGAGCATTTGGTAGTCATATTAGTGTTCGACACGCCATGATACTTGGATTGATTCCAGACTGTGTTCTTGATCAGGTATCTTCCGCTGGTAATGCTGCGGGTACGGGCGCGCGCATTGCATTGCTTAATCAGCATTCAAGAGGAATGATAGAAAAATTAGTTATGGAGATTGAGAAAATTGAAACCGCCTTGGAGCCTAGGTTTCAGGAATATTTTGTGGATGCAATGGCTTTTCCTAATAAGACTGATACCTTTGCTAACCTATTTTCAGTTGTTAAACGGCCACTCGAAAAAAAGGTGCTGTCTGCAAAAAGTGGTAGGAAGCGTAGAAGAAAATAAAAATGCTTTTTTTACTATCCAGTCTTGGCATATACTCGCCAAAAAGAAGTGATAAAAAAATTAAACTTCTATCTAATAAATTTAGAACTACTTGAATTTGGAGCTTCCAATATGGCAGATGTAGTCGACTACTCTGCTCTGAACGCCGATGCCGATCCCGCTCTGCATGTCAGTTTTTTATTGCTTCCGGAATATACGTTAAGTGCTTTTGCAAATGCCGTGGGAATTTTGCGGATGGCTAATCGCCTTAGGGATAAAACTCTCTACACGTGGTCGCTTCATAGTCTGGATGGAGAACCTCTTATCTCCAGCTCTGGCTTGGAAATTTCACTTGATGATAGCCTTGAAAATACTGATCATGCAAATATCTTAATGGTTTGTGGTGGCTACTCCATAAAAAAATATTGTGATAAGAGGTTGGTCGATGGGCTTAGAAAAGTAGCCAAACGTAAAATTCCAATTGGAGGTATCTGCACAGGCAGTTATGCGTTGGCATTTGCTGGGCTCCTTGATGGCTATCGCTGCACTATCCACTGGGAAAATATTGCAAGTTTTAGAGAAGAATTTCCAAAATTAGATATTTCTTCTAGTCTGTTTGTGATTGATCGAGATCGTTACACGTGTTCTGGAGGCATCAGCTCAATTGATTTGATGCTTAATTTAATTGCTAGTATTCATGGGCATCAATTAGTCCAACAAATCTCCGAACAATTTACCTGCGATCGCGTTCGTACTGAAAAGGATGCTCAGAGAGCGCCATTAAAGTATCTTATTGGAGCAAGTCAGCCAAAATTGGTCGATGCGGTAACTTTGATGGAGAGTAATATTGAAGAGCCGCTGACTTTAGATGAGGTTGCCGCATATGTTGGTATATCAAGACGTCAACTAGAACGTTTGTTTAATCGATATCTTCATTGCGCACCCTCACGTTACTATCTGGAGCTTAGACTGTCTCGGGCCAGACTTTTACTTTTGCAGACTTCAATTCCGGTAATAGATGTAGCTATTAGTTGTGGGTTTTCTACCGCGCCCCACTTCAGTAAGTGTTACAGCGACCTGTATGGAAAACCTCCAAGTAGTGAGCGTCGCGTGCTGAGATAGTAGTTTTAATTGCGAAATTCTGTCGGTTTTTGGCCAAAGGTGTCTCGAAAAGCGCGTGAGAAATGAGCAGTATCAGAAAATCCACAATCTTGACCTATTTCGGTCACAAGACGTCCGGTATTCTTGAGTAGCCATAAACCATAGCGTAGCCTGATTTTACGATAAAACTTTTGTAGGCTCTCCTTTGTATCTTTGACAAACAAACGTTCAAGTTGTCGCTTAGAAATAGATAATCTCGAAGCAATTTCGTCTGAGCTAAGTGGCCTGCTTAAATTCTGTTCCATCAAGATTAAAGCGCGCGCTACCCATTGATTATTTACCTGATAATCGGCACTGGGTTGAGGTTGAGGGGCATCGGCTGGTCGAGGGTTGTCCATTACCAAAATTCGTAGGCTTTTTCTTGCCCAGCTTTGTCCTAAATGTCTTTCGATAATATAGGCAGCTAGATCTGCGGCAACCGCGCCACCAGCACAAGTAATTCGATCACCATCATCAACAAACAGCTGGTCCGCAACTGGGATTATGTCTGCGAAACGATCCGTTAGATCTTTATAATGGAACCAGCTCACGCAACAGCGCCTATGGTTCATCAACCCAGCTCGTATCATAACGAAAGAGCCGGTACACAGACCTATTATTGGCGTGTGGACATCGTTTGCCTCTTGAAGATAATCAACAACGTGTTGACTCCCTTTTAAAGTAGTATCCAACAGCCCGCCTACAACCACTATATAGTCGAATCCTGATGGATCACGGTATAGTTCCCAGGGCTTTATCGTAATTCCTGCGCTGGACGTAATGGCTTTTAGATTTGGTCCCATGATGGTCCACTGACAGTTTATTTGGCGGCTCTTATCACCTTCATCAGCGGCCAAACGAAGTGCATCAACGAATGCTGAAAAAGGAAGTAGAGTGAATCCTGGCACAAGAACGAAACCCACTGAGAGGTGGGTTGAGTCAGAGATTACTACTGGTTTATCTAAAGCCAAAAACTTATCTCCT
>ERZ802831.1255-NODE-1255-length-12712-cov-25.9511_pt1 | contig 12712 bp, 9 predicted proteins | sample MGYA00345655_ERZ802831 | MGnify/ENA primary metagenome ERZ802831 (study PRJEB30503, sample SAMEA104212376) | marine metagenome | biome: Westerlies Biome; feature: [SRF] surface water layer (ENVO:00010504) within the epipelagic zone...; material: water...
TGATAGGCCTCACCAGCAAGATCTGACTTGATAGCCACAGCAAGTTCCTCAGGCGGTGCAGAAAACCCGTCACGATATACCGGCGGCTCAATCTGCACAGGCCAGTCGGTGACAGTTTGCAGATGGCTTTTGCCAATGAGAGCCGTGTCGTAACCGGCCGCGCGCATCAAATCTACGAATGTGACATTGTCGTGCGTCAGCGGCACGCCGAGCGAGCGAACACCATGGCTTGAGGGCATACGGCAGGTCATCAGGCTGGCGCGGTTCGGCATGCATACGGGCGATGCGACATAGAACCGGTCATAATTGACGCCCTGCGCCGCCATGGCATCGATATTGGGCGTCTGCAAGACCGGGTGACCATTGCAACCGAGATGATCATACCGCTGTTGATCGGTGATAAACAGAATATAGCTTGGACGATCGCTCATAGCGTCTGCATTGCATGCCTTCAGGCCGCAACTCCCTTTCGTGTTCCCAGAACGTGCATGGTGATAACGCCAATGCCAGCCAGTATGGCCGGGCCGTATATTTCAACAGGTCTTGTCACCACAAGAATTGCCAGAATGATCCTGAGGCCAACTTGCAGCGGGCTCAGCGCCTTGTAGTCAAAGGCTGCCATGGCACTCGACACCAGATACAAGGCCAGTGCCAGCCGTGCGATCAGGAACATCAACCAGCCAACATCGATCCTGCCATCATAGCCCGGCAGAAACAGGCCCGTGGCCGGATCAATAACCGCATGCTTGATCAGCAACAGTTCAGGATAGATTGCGAATATGAACGGGATGGTAAACATCACGATGCCGGACTTGACCGCTGAAAACCCTGTCTTCATCGGATCCGCATTGGTGATCGACGCGGCCGCAAAAGCTGCCAGCGCTACCGGCGGCGTGATGGCGGACGCCACGGCAAAATAGAAAATGAACATATGCGCTGTGAAGGTTGCCAGCCCCAGCCCGACGAGCATCGGGCCCATCAGCAGCGCAGCATTGATATAGGCTGGTACAGCCGGCATCCCCATTCCCAGCAACACTGCCAGCAACATGGTGAGGCCCAGCGCCAACAGCTGCGAGCCTGCGGAATTGGCCGAAACATCAAAAGATTTGAGGAAGGCCAACACATCGATAGCAACGAACTTCGCCAGACCGGTGAAGTTCAGTGACACGTCGATCACTGTCACGGCAAGAAACATCAGATAAAGGGTGGATATCAGCACCCCGGCCGTTGAAAGCGCATCAAGGATCTTGCGTGGTCGGGCACGAAATTCCTTGTCGAGGAACATCAGCCCCAGAAGCAGCATGACAGCCCACCAGCCGGCGGCACTGGCATCACCGGCACCGTTCTGCACCAGCTCAACAATCCACGGCAGCGACTGGATCATGCAGGCATCGCCATTCCGTTCAACCACAGCCCCCAGAAACACCGATATCCAGCTACAGCCAACAGCATCTTTTGGCGTTAGCAGCAATATCAGAACCAGCAAAACCGGCCCGAAAATCTGCATCAGCTGCAGACGGTCCTGACCGGTCAGCCGCATGTCATCTGTCAGCTCGCCAACCGCCTCGATATTCTGCTTTCTGGCCTGAAAAATCACCGACAGGAAAAGGCAGAAGAAATAGAAGGCCGCCGGGATCGCTGCCGCAATGATGATTTGGCGATACGGCACCCCGGTCAGCGAAGCCATGATGAAGGCAGCTACGCCCATGATCGGCGGCATGATTGAACCACCAGACGAGGCCGCAGCCTCGACACCGCCAGCAAACACCTTGGAAAAGCCCCGCTTCAACATCATCGGGATAGTCAGAACACCCGTCGACAACACGTTGACAACAGGCCCGCCGGTGATGGTGCCAAACATGGCGGACGACACAACCGCTGCATGCGCCGGACCACCGCGCATATTGCGGGTCACCGAAAAGGCCAGCTTGATCAGGGCCTGACCACCTGCACAGCGACCAAACAAAGCGCCAAGAATGATGTAGGGAAAGACCAGCAGCATCAGAATATTGATGAAACGACCAAGCAGGCCCGCCGTATTGTTGACCAGCGCATCGCGCACGAATTCACGCCCCGATGTCAGGCTGCGTACCTCTTCACTGCTGAGGATTGTCACAAGATATTTGTTTTGCCCGTCAGCACCAAACACATACCAGTTCATCACGGTCAGGAATGTGTAGGAGGCAATCATGATCGATATAAGAACCAGCGGCAGGCCCCATACCTTGATGTTGTAGCCCAGAAAAACCAGTACCGAGCCAAACAGGATCAGCGGCAACCATCCGCCCGTATTGTTCAGGCATGATGGATCATCGGCCGTTTCAGGAACGGGAAGCCCCATCAATTCAGAATATTCGACTTCTGATTGCAGCGCTTCTGCGATCAGCCGCGCACGGTCACCGGTTATCACATCCAGCAAACATACAGCTTCCAGCTCGACAAGATAGGTCCCTGAGATAATCAGGCCGGCAAGCACCAGAGCCACGTCGAGAAACAGGCCAAAGCGCCGTCTCAATACCGATTTCTCGCGCCAGGCGCGCCAAATCGAGTGCGACAGCGCGACAATGATCATCATCCAGACAAAAACAATCGGATAAAGCCACTCTGTCGGAAACCGCCTGATCTTGAAGAAATCCAGACCGGTTGCAGACCGCCAAAGGCCATCCCAGCCCGGAATTGCAGGCGTGACATTTATCAGCCCGACAATGACAAGAGTAACGCCAAGCCAGTATACAACCGGCCCCGGGCGCGCGCCGCTCTGGTCTGAGACTTTGTTGTCGGAATTCATGATGACGTGCTCACCCGCATATGAGGAAAACAGAAAAATCTGTCAGGCAGCCATTTCTGGCTGCCCGCAAAGTTTTGCCCGCAAAGTTTTGATGAAACGGTTGTTATGGCTTCGCACAGTCTGCGATCTTGTGGCCTGCCTCTTCCCAGGCACGAACGGCACCAGGATGAAACTTGACAGGGTTCGGGCCGCAAAGACCAGCCACTTTCGGGTCCACAATGCCGTAATTCAGCGTCGACAGAAACGGAGCAATCGCCTGGATTGTCTCAAGATTGTCAATGTGGGCCTTGGTCAGCTGATAGGCCATCTCCTCATCCATGCTCTTGTTGACCATGTCACCGCCAGTGACCGCCATGCCACGGAACGTGCCGTCTTCAGAGGCAATGGTCCAATCGCTGCCCATCTTGGACTGGATAAATGACACGGGAGCCACATATGCACCTGAGCCCGGCTTGTTCAGCAGCTTCTGCGCAGCATCGGATTCGAACTTGTCTTTTGGCATCGACCACATGGTCATCGCACCAGCGGCAATATTTCTTGTCTCACGTGGACCGGGGAAATGCACAGTCAGAACGGCTGCATCAGCTGTACCATCTACGATTGCAGCAGATGCCTGGTTCCAGTTGACGGTTACCGACTCATAATCCTGGCCGTGCTTCGCGCCGCCAAAGAACTGTGCCAGTGCCCGCGAGTTGCCGGTAGCAGCGCCACGCGGTGGCCCGTTGAGTATCTTGCGGCCCTTAAGGTCATCCCAACCCGAAATGCCCTTTGCGTTGTAGGCATACATGGTAAAAATCGCCAGCGTGTAGGGATACAGCAGCTGAATATTCGTACCCAGCTCTGCACCCTTCTCCTTACCCAGTTTTGCATAGGGGCCAGCCCCCTTTGTCATCAGGAAAGGCAGAATGAACGGGCCGTTGGCAATGTCGATCTTACCTTCTGCAAGCTCTTTCAGATAGTTGGTTGCAACCTTGCCTTCCGACAATTGAATATTCGCAACATCACGGTCGGCGGCATATTCAACCAGGGCGGTTGCCGTAAGCGCAACCGGCGTCCCGCTGCCTGCCGTGTGCATTGTCAGGTTTACCTGCGCGGTTGCAGCCGTGGTCACAAATGTTGCAGCGGTTGCCAGTACCGCGACTTTTTTCAGTCGATTGATCAATTTTTCCTCCATTGACTGAGTTAAGTACCATTTGTTGGTACTTCTTTTTCTTGGCACCCAGCCTCAAGAGGATATTTTCATTTGTAAATAGAAATTATTTGGCCTTCTATTCATATTAGAATAGATATTTGGGCATCTGAACCGACGCTATGCAGGCAAACATGACCTCTACACTTGATCCAAAACTGCTTTTTCACCTTCACATGATTTTCGAAACCGGGTCACTGTCCGGCGCAGCAGAACTCCTGGCGGTCTCGCAGCCAACCCTGTCCCGCAACGTTTCCAGTCTGGAGGCGAAAGTTGGACGCAAGCTGATGGTGCGTGGTCGGAATGGAGCGATCCTCACCGAAGCAGGCATTCTTCTGGCCAAACAGGGCGGACGCATCGGCGCCGATCTGAAGCAGGCTGAGGACGTGCTGAATTCAATAAGAAATGATAGTCCCCCTACCATCAGGATTGGCGTGGGCCCGTTATTGGCATCAGCAGCAATGAATGATTTTGTAACCAGTGAACTGCAAAACAGGCGCATACAGAGCTTTCACTACCAGATAGGCTCTGCGCGCCAGCTTATCGGTGACCTTGTTCACGGCAGGCTCGATATTGCAATCATGACCACACCTAACGACATGCGCATCGACAATCTGCGCAGCCAAAGTGTGATCAGCGATCACATCGGCCTTTTTGCTGGCCCGTTGTCACACCTCATTGGACACCAAAACCCACTTGCTTCAGGCGAATTGGCAAGAGCAACATGGCTCGCGATTGATGCCGCCTTTGGCGCAACATCATCACATGAGAACATGCTTAAACATTTTGGATTGCCGCCCGTTGTTCCGACCATCCAGTTCGATATGAATATCGAAGGGCTGGTCAATGCACTAACCGGCTCGGACGCTTTGTGTTTCCTGCCAGCTCGACTTGCACGCTTGTTGACGGCAGGAAGTGGAGTAGAGGAAATACCGCTGGGATTGCCAATAGAAGCGCGCCGCCTCTCCATCTGGCATCCCGCTGATGCCGATCTCAACCACCGCTTGAACGAAACAATCAAGAAATGTCGTGCATTCCTGATTGATCGTCTTGATAAAGGCCAGGGCCAGTGGAAAGCAGGATAGGACACGCCATGCCGCATGCGTTACCGGCACATGCGTGTCCTTTGCAAAATGCGTCCCTAGCGCGGGTGCATTTCTATTCGATGGCCCCGACTTCGCGGTAATATTTTTCCGCACCCGGGTGCAAGGTAATCATGCCCTGCTTTTGTGCCGCGTATTTGACGTCAAGCGCCTTTGCCCACGGCGCAGTAGATGTGACCTTGTCCAAATTGTCCCAGAACGCTTTCGTCATGCGATAAACCAGATCTTCCGGAAGGTTGGCATTAATGCCAATTCCAACCGCTGTATTGCTTGAGGTTACTGGCCCGTCATTGACCTGGTTCTTGTAGGAACCAGCCGGAATTTCATCCATATACCGGAAAGGCCCAAGGAACTCAGCAGCGCCGCTGGTGTCTTCCGGGCCAATAAAGCGGACGCTTTCGGTCTCGGTGAATTGCAGGAACGGGCCGCATGGATCAAGGCAGCCATTGACGTAAACGTCGACCGACCCATCCAGAAACGCCTGAAATCCGGTGGTCCAATTGGCGTCTATAGCCTCATAGTCACCCGCCTTGGCGTCCAGCCCGGTTGTGCTTTTGATCCAGCCATACGCGTGGTTCCATGCACCGCCACCGGTTGGCCCAAGAAAGACTGACGCACCCTCGATGTCATCAAGCACCATGATATCGGAATCGCCGCGAACAGCGTAATGGTACTGACCATAGGGAAACCACATCAACAGCTGCAGATCTTCGGCCAAAGCCGGAGACTCAGGTGTCTTTGCATACATGCGCTTGCCGGTCTTCATCAGGTTGTAGACAACAGGAGATGTCATCGACATATCCAGATTGCCGCGGCCAACTTCCAGCATATGCGCGGTAGCGGCACCACCAGCGGCAACCTCGATGTTCACATCGTCAAGCTCGGACGAGACGATATTGGCAAAGGTAGCCATCGTGATCGCCTGCGAAAGATTCGCCGGCAGTGTCGCCATTTTCAGATCAGCTGCCTGGGCAGTCGAACTGATCACCACCGCGGTTGCGGCTAGACATAATAGTTTCTTCATCATTTCCACTCCTTTTTTTGTTTTGGGCCGACGATAGATTCACATTTTTGCCAGCACGACGGTGCTGATAAATAATTACGACAGCCACCAAAGTTGCCGGGCCCGCAATTTGCGGATCAGGCACCAATAGTCCAAAACCGGTTACAAGGCGCAGCACACGCTGCCACCCTGGCAGCGCTACTTTCTCGAAACCGGCAATTGCGGATGCCAGAAGCCACATCGCTAGGCAGAATGCGAACCATATCCAGCCATAGTCGATCCAGCTAACCGTCGATATATCAATCATCGACGGGCTGGATATGGGATCTCCGGACATCCATTCGAAAACAACCTGCAGCTTGTAGAGAACGGCGGGGTGGTAGACGAATACAAATGGGATAATAAAACCGCCAAGCGCAAGGCGTGATGCCTGCCAGCCAGTTTCGATAGGATTTGCCTTGGCGATCGGCGCCGCAGCGAATGCGGCCAGCGCGACAGGCGGTGTCACGGTCGATATCACAGCAAAAAAGACAACGAACAGATGCAGGGATAATGGTGCCAGTTCCACCGTGTCGATCCCTGAGGACAGTGCGATCACGATCACAAAATAAGTCGCGCCGGGCGGCAGTCCCATCCCCAGAATGATCGCGCCCAGCGCCACGACAACAAGCACGAAGAAGAGCGGCCCATTGGCAAGCTGGGTCAGGAACAAGGCCAGCCTGCCATTGAATCCCGACACATTCAGCAGGCCAATGACCAGTCCGATGGTTGCCACAATAATCAGGATTTGCGATGCCACCTGTCCGGCCTCGGCAAAGCTGGCCAGCACTCTTCGCCAGTTGCGATAGTCGGGAAACAGCACCAACGCGCTTGCCAGCGCGGCAACGAACCCCAAAAATCCGGCGCGGGTAATGGAAGGCTGCGTAATCAGGAAGTAGATTAATACACAAAGCGGGATGATGAAGATCAGTGTCTGCCACTTTTCGGTCTTTGTAAGCGCAGGCCGCTGATCTGGCGGCAGACTGCCGATGCCCTGCTTTCGCGCCTCCAGAAACACCGTCATGAACACACCGATGTAATAGAAGATTGCAGGCGTAACTGCAGCCATCATGATGTAGCGGTAATCAAGTCCGATCTCTGCCGCGACGAAGAAGGCGACCACCCCCATCACTGGCGGAACAATCTGGCCGCCCGTTGATGCCGCAGCCTCGACAGCACCAGCGAAGGGCGCGCGAAAGCCAGCCTTCTTGATGACCGGAATTGTCATCACGCCCGTTGAAACAACATTCGAGAGCGCCGCACCCGACATGGTGCCGAACATGGCAGAGCTGGCCACCGCAGCATGGGCAGCGCCGCCTGTAAGACCGCCTGTCAAACGGTTGGCGATTTTCATCAGCAACGTGCCCGCGCCACACGACATCATCACCGCACCAAACACGATGAAGATCAGAACATTGCGCGACACGACCTGCAGCGGCGCACCGAAAACACCGCCCGTGTCGACCCAAAATGCCTGCGTGATGAAATGAAAATTCTGCCCGAATGTGTCCTTTGAAGCACCGCCACCAAACACGGGAACAGCTTCGGGTATGAACCCCTTCAAAAACAGATAGGCGATCCAGAACAACGTGAAGCCGACAATGAAGTTGCCAAAATATCGCCGCGTCAGCAGCAGGGTGATGCCCATCGCGACCGGGAATATCAGATAGTCAAACATCGAAGGTTCATGGATGAAGGAATTGTCCCTCATCCAGACGGTAACGATCCAGTAGCCAAAACTCGACAGCGACAGAACCGCGATTGAGACATTCAATCTGCGGTTCTCATCTCGCCTTACATGGTTCAGCGTGACGATCAGCAAGGAGGCCAACAAGGGGCCACCAAGAAAAATCGCCGTCTTCGAAAATACATTTGTTTTCAGAAACTGCAGGCTGGCGCCGAAAATCCCCTCCCGATAAGCAAGGCGCTGCTCTCTTCGAGAGAGCTCCTCAAACTCCGGGGTGATGATCGGTGTGATCCACCTGACAAATTCCTGCAAGAGTGACTGCGAAGCAAAAAGCAGTACGAGCAGCGTGAATAAGATGCTCAGCCAATATGCAGAATGTCCGCTGACGCGCATCATCCAGCTTGAATTGCTGTTGCTCTGCAATGGCGCATTTTCGTCAGCCAAAATTAAGGCTCACTCTCAACAGCTGGATGATTGGCACTCTGCACAAAATAACGACCTACAGGCTCAAAACGCATTGGAGCAACAAGATTGGCGACAAGCTGGCCAGCAATCAAGGCTTTTCCCGTGGCCGGCATGGCAGAACGCAGGCGCATCACCCGCTATGCCGGCTTTAGTCCACGCAGAACACGCCGCGCCGCATGCACCAGCGGGTCATGCGTATCCTTTAGAATCTGCACACGATCAAACCGGTCAGGGTCGCTGTTCACAGCCTCACGCAGCGCGGTGCCAAAAACCATCCGCAGCTCGGTGCCGATATTGAACTTGCAGATGGCGGATTCGCGGGCCAGCGCTGTGCGTTGCGCATCTGGCACCCCTGACCCCCCGTGGATAACCAGCGGTATGTCGCTCAGCGCTTCGATCGCGCGAATACGGGCTACATCCAGACCACCTTCGCGGTTTTGCTGCAGATGCACATTGCCAACCGATACCGCCACCGCATCAACACCTGTTTCCTGTGCAAAGCGGGCCGCATCCTGCGGGTCGGTTCCAGCCGAACTTTCACCACCGGAATAGCCGACAAAGCCGATCTCGCCTTCGCAGGAAATGCCATATGCATGCGCCAATTCGGCAATCTGCGCAGTTTCGTCGATATTCTGGTTCAGCGGCTTGCGCGATCCGTCATACATCAGCGAGGTGAAACCGCAATCCAGCGCCATCCGGCATTCATCAAGCGTATAACCGTGATCAAGATGCGCCACGACCGGTACCGGTGCGGCCTCTGCCAAATGCTGGAACATCTTGCCAAGGACAGGCAGCGGGGTATGCGCCCGGCAGGCCGGTCCTGCTTGCAGGATCACCGGGACATTCTCGGCCTCGGCAGCCGCGACATAGGCCCTCATATCCTCCCAGCCAAGGGCGACAAGCCCGGCCACCGCATAGCCACCGGACAGCGCCGGTTGCAGAACATCGGACAGGGTCACAAGGCTCATTTGAATTTCGCAATCATGTCCTTGATGCCGGGGATGGTTTCAATCTGATAGGCATGCGTGGGTTGGAAAAACTGCACGAGCGAACGCTGCGTCAGCCCGCCAAGTATGGTGAAGTAATACATCTCATAGCCCGGCATCACACAGCATGGGTGATATCCATTATCAATACAGATCGTTGACCCGTCGACGATGTGATAGGCATCCCCCGGCGCGCCATCCTCGCGCTGCAGCATCTGCAATCCGGACCCCCAGTTCGGCTTGAAACGGAAATTATAGGTCTCGTCATGCCGGCTTTCGTCGGGCAACCGGTCTGTATCATGCTTGTGGCTGGGAAACCCGGACCAGCCGCCAGCCCCGACGGTGAACAGCTCGCTGACCAGCAGTCGTCCCACCTTGTCATGCTGTTTCTGTCCAAGGATATGCTTGATCTTGCGATGCGTCTTGGTGTCATCGGACCCGTATTGAACAAGATCATGTTCCCGCACATCGAACGGTTCCAGAACCTTGTCGTATTTTGCCCCGGCGATGAATGTTTCGGTTTCATCCGACACACAGATGATCGTGACTTTTGCGCCAACCGGCACATAAACACCCTCCGGCTCACCGTCCCAGACATCCACGCCGCGATTGCCAAGTTTGGCGAAAGTCATCCCTTCAACCTCGACATCGACACTGCCGGTGGCCGGCACGATACATGTCTCATATCCCGGCACCTGATATTCAAACGCCTGCCCCTGCTTCAGCTTGATGATATTGAAGTAATTCAGCGGAACCGTTGCATTGTCAGCATCAACAATGGCTTTGTTCTGGTTGTCATAAGGGGCGATATGCATGGGTCTGTCTCCGTTCAGCGCGATGCCATTGGCCTTGTCTTCATAAACGCGTCGATCTCGGCATTGTCCGGCAAGGCACTGGCACATCCCCGCCGCGACACGGTAATGGCCGCCGCCGCCGCGCCGCGGGTGACCGCTGCCGCAATTTCGTCGCCACCAGCAAGGGCAGCGACCAGCGTGCCAAGAAAGGCATCGCCCGATCCAAAAGGTTTCAGCGGCGTCACGCGAAAGATGCCGACATGTGTTGACGACGAGGCATCCAGAATATCACATCCACCCTCGCCCATCTTGTAGAGAGTGAGACCGCCTTCACGTGCCAGCTGAACAGCCAGATCATGACCACCAGCACCGCCTGCAATCAGATCGAATTCTTCATCATTGCCAACCGGCATATCAACCTGCCGCGCCGCTGCCAGCAGAATTCTGCGCGCCTCATCCACGGACTGCCAGGCCTGCGGCCGATAATCCAGATCAAGGATCACCGGACAATCCGCCTGCCTGGCCCGTTCCAGCAGCCGCTGGCAGGCAGTGCGCGACGGTTCACGCGACAGCGCGGTTCCGGTGATGATGATGACGCCTATGGCGTGAAGATCGATCACATCCACCTGATCGGCTGTTATCGCCAGATCGGCAGCATCATTGCGATAGATCACCACATTCGGGTGATCTGTCGTGCTTTCGGCAACGGCAAGGGATGTACGTTCCAGCCCGCTGGTGCGCAGGCACAATTCAGTGTCGACCCCGTACCCAGCGAGTTTGCGGGCAACAAAGCGTCCAATCCCGTCATCCGATAGCGCCGCCAGCAGCATGACTTGGCTCTGCTGTTTTGCCAGTGCCACGGCAATATTGCCAGCCGACCCGCCAACATCTGTCACCAGCTCGTCAGCATCCTCAATGCGGATGCCATCTGGCACCGGATACAGATCCATCCCCGCCCGTCCGACAACCAGCACAGCGCGTCCGGCCATACGGCTTGAGATGCGGCCTGAGATGCTGCCTGAAACGCGTCCGGAGATGGAGCCTGTATCTGACATCAGGCAAGACTATAGCCAGCGTCATGCAATGCCTGATGCAGCTTGCCATAGCCCATCTTGGCATATTGCAGCGGGTTGGCCTTTGCCGGGTCCTGTTCCGCCTCGATAATCACCCAGCCTTCATAGCCGGTATCAAAAAGACGCTTCATGATATCGTCATAGTCGATCATGCCATCGCCCGGCACGGTAAACACACCTTTCAGCACACAATCAAGAAAGCTCTCGGCATCACGGTCGATGCCGGCCAGCACATCGGCACGGATATCCTTGGTGTGAAAATGGTTGATCCGGCTGCCATGTTTGGCAATCACCGCCGCATTGTCTCCGCCAGCAAAAACAAGATGGCCTGTATCCAAAAGCAGTCCGACCGCCTCGCCAGTGGCCTTCATCACCGCATCAAGCTCGGCCTCGGTCTCGACCGCTGTGCCCATATGATGATGGAACGTCAGCGGTACACCTTCATCAGCGCAATGTTCTGCCAGTGCTGTCAGACGTCTGCCATAGGCGGCGACATCAAATTCCGCCAGCTTAGGACGGCTCGACAGCGGTCTTTCCTGACGATTCTGCACGGTGTTAAAGGTCTCGCCATAGACAATCACCGAGGCACCGACCTGTTTGAACAGTGCCAGCTGGTCAGCAATCTGCGCCAGCTCGGAGTCCAGATCATTGTTGATCAGCGTGCCGCTGTACCATCCCGAGACAAGCGCCAGATCGTGCGTGGCCAAAACAGTGGCCAGCGCGTCCGGATCCTTTGGAAATTTGCCACCGGTCTCGGTGCCGACAAAGCCGGCTTCACTGGTTTCAGACAGGCAGGTTTCCAGCGATGTGTCACCGCCAAGCTGGGGCAGATCGTCATTCGACCAGGAAATGGGAGACATCCCAAGGCGAAGTTTCATAAAGACAAACCTTTCAAAATACAGCTGTTCCAGGCCAACGGGTCATCAGGCCTTCCGGCCTTCGGCATTGCCGGCCTCACTGTCCTCAAGCAATTCCGGATAGCGAAGATCAAGGCCCAGAAGCTGGTGAAGTTCTGGCGTTGCCGAATCACGCACCGCTGCGTCTACAGACCGGTCCAGCGCTTCCATCGGCTTGACGAATTTCGGCAGATACTGGCCAAGCACTGATGTGCGCTCACCGCTGCTGTTGTTCGGCATTGAACAGTGCCAGATCATCCCGACAAACAGCAGCAGACTGCCTGGCGGACAAGTCAGTTGGATATGTTCATCATGGAACGTCTCTTTTGACGGATAGAGACCGCGCGTCTGTGATCCCGGCACAACCGCGGTTGCACCATTTTCGGCAGTGAATTCATGAAGGCTGATCAATGACTGGCAATTCATATGGAAACCGGCATTGATGCCTGCCGGAAATTCATCAGGGTCATGAAGGTCCCAATACGGATAATCAATATGCGGTTCCTGCCCAGGCGCACCCGGCAACAGACGGTTGGCAGCAAATGAGCCCAGAATGAACTGGCGTCCAAGGATTTTGCCAAACACCTTCATCACCAGCGGGTGCTGTACCATATCGACAAAGACCTGGCCTTTGTTCAGCAGGTTCCAGACGCGGCGTTGCAGATGGATCTTGTCAGCATGTTCGCCGT
>ERZ802831.1256-NODE-1256-length-12711-cov-12.3855_pt1 | contig 12711 bp, 12 predicted proteins | sample MGYA00345655_ERZ802831 | MGnify/ENA primary metagenome ERZ802831 (study PRJEB30503, sample SAMEA104212376) | marine metagenome | biome: Westerlies Biome; feature: [SRF] surface water layer (ENVO:00010504) within the epipelagic zone...; material: water...
CGGTTGAGGAAAATCTGATGCTCGGGATGGAGGCATTGCCGGGTGGACTAGCGCGCCATCGCCAGATTGATCCGTTTGTTTATGAGCTTTTTCCAGTTCTGAGGGAGTTTCTTCCTCGCAAGGGCGGTGACCTCAGCGGCGGGCAGCAGCAGCAACTGGCCATCGCGCGGGCCTTGCTGGGTCAGCCCAAACTGCTTCTGTTGGATGAACCAACAGAGGGCATTCAGCCCAACATCGTTCAGGACATCGAATCAGCCGTGAAGCGAATCATTGCTGAAAAGGGGATCGGGGTGCTTCTGGTGGAACAGCACCTCCACTTCGTGCGCCAAGCCGATCGGTACTACGCCATGCAGCGGGGTGGCATTGTGGCCAGTGGTCCAACAAGCGATCTAAGCCAATCGGTTGTTGATCAGTTCCTCAGCGTCTGACGCGCATCAGCAAGCCCAGAGGGATTCACTGGCAGGCTCATTGTTCATGGCGTAATCCCGCACGTCTGCCCGCACATGCAGCATTTGACCGGTCATGGACATTCGCCAGATTTCCAGCCTTGCTGATGCTGGCGCCTCAAACCAAAACAGTTCTGTGGGCATCACAACCTTCTCTCGATAGAAGTTGTCTTCCCCAATGCATTTCACAATGACCATTCGGTCTGTGTCATTGCAATACGAGCACTCAATCATGACGATCGGCAAATCAGGATGCCACTCTGTCGTTGGTGGCGCCAGCTCAGTGTTGGATTCGCCACCAAAATGGCTTGACTTTAAATTTCATTTATACGGCGTGATACCAAGCGGTGTGTTTTGGTAGTTTTCGCCACATGGAATGCTTTGGCTGTGAAGTTGAGAAGAGCATCTGTCAGTGCTCTATGCCTTGAAAATCCTCAGCAGCTTGGTTCAGGCCGCCAGGTTGGTGGCTTTTTCCGCTTGAAGCTGAGATTCGCAGCTTGGATGTTTCGGTCTTTGAATCATCGTTGCTGCCTGGAACGACGTTCTGCGATCTGCTTGGCCCGCTGCTGCAAGGTCGGATGGAAGAGCTGCATTGCAGCTGCGCAGGCGGGACCAGCTGGGCAGTTGATGGGCGATCGGTGATTGCATCAGTTTGTTCAGTCCAGGCCGGAGCAGCTCGGAAAAGTTCTGGACAGCCAATTCCTCACCATGGCGGTCATAGGGAAGTCTGTTCACAACGGAATCCAGGCCGAATTGACGCACCCGGTCTTCCCCAACGCGTCGGTACAGCACTTCGAGGGTGGGGAGCTGATCCATCGACATCACGCAGCCTTCGTGCTCCATCAGGCCGCGAAGAACCGTTCCGAAAATTTCTCCAGCCATGCGCTGGAGCCCTTCTGTGGGCTTTGTGCCCAATGTTTTGTGCTTGTGATCGAACAGACCCAGGTCCACCTGGGCAATTCGACTCGATGCAACATGCCGGTACACCTCTGAGAGAAGCCCCACTTCCAGGCCCCAGTCCGATGGAATCCTCAGATTCATCGCCAGATCGGTGGTGAACGCGAATTCGCCGGCGAGCGGATAACGGAACGACTGCAGATAACGCAGGTAAGGCAGCGGTCCGAAAATCTGCTCCAGGCTTGCGAGCAGTGGGCCGACGAACAAGCGGGTTGCACGCCCCTGCAATGCCTGGGTTTCCAGGGATAAGCGGCTGTAGAACGCCTTCACGTAGGCGATGCCGTGGGATCGATCCAGAAGCGGACGCAGCATCCGTTCGGGATAGGCCGATCCGAAGGTGCGGATGTCGGCATCAAACAGTCCGATCACTTCGGCGTTCTGGCTGGCGACGCCAAGCCCTTGCCAAACAGCCCAGCCTTTCCCCGGTGGGCCCGTTACATCAAGGCCCAGTTCGCCAACCGATTCCAGGAGCTCACGAACGGCAGGCCCATTGGTCCAGTGAACCTGCACTGGAAAGGGCATGTCGGCAAAGAACCGCTCGGCGGCAACCACGTCGTCCGCATGGCTGGCGGCCAGCGCGATCACGAGTGACTTCAATCCATTCAGGTTCGACAGGGTGTCGCGAATCAGGCCGAGGGCCGGACGGCTGAATTCCTCCATCAGGCACGGAATCAGCAGCGTTGTCGGTCGCTGACTCAGTTCCCTGTTGAAGGAAACAGCGTCAAGATTGCCGAGGGTGTAGTCATGAACTGTGCTGATCAGGCCCTGCTGAAAATCCATGCGGTGTTCAATGCGACAACAGATGGGCTGGACCTGCCGCAACCCTGAAGAGCGTTGAGCAGGAATGAAATGCAGCCCCCGCAAAAAGCGATGTTGCGGACACTGCTGAGTGATCTTTACCCCGATGATTCTTCCTCGAAAGTCGAGTCGGTGTCGTCGCAATTGCTGCAGATCCTGAGCCAACCGTCAGGAGATGGCGACATGGCGACCCCGCCGGACCGTTGGGATGCGAGCGATGCAGTGCTGATCACCTACGCCGACACGATGACGGGTGAGGACGCTTCGGCACTGCAATGCCTGCGCGGGTTTGTGAACCGCCATCTGCTCCCATTTGCGGCTGTGGTGCATGTGCTCCCCTTTCTGAAATCCACCAGTGACGGTGGCTTTGCGGTCGCCAGTCATACGTTGCTGGAGGAGCGTTTCGGCGATTGGAGTGATCTGGCCGCCTTGGCGGAAGGGCGTCGTTTGATGGCGGATCTGGTGCTCAATCACGTCTCCGCATCTCACCCCTGGGTGCAGGAATTCCTCCGCGACGAGGAACCTGGCCTCTCCTGCGTGCTCGCTGCCGAGCCCGATCCCTGTTGGAGCGACGTGGTCCGCCCCCGGAGTTCCAGCTTGTTCACCCAACTGCGAGGTCCGAACGGCCCTCGCCAGGTTTGGACCACCTTTGGTCCTGATCAGGTGGATCTCGACTGGCGCAGCCCTGAGGTGTTATTGGGCTTTGCTCGGTTGCTGCAACGCATGGTCCGCCATGGTGTGCGTTGGATCCGCCTCGACGCGGTTGGTTTTGTTTGGAAGCAGCCGAACACGTCGTGCATCCATCTGCCTGAGGCCCATCGGTTGGTTCAGGTGTTGCGTTGCCTGCTGGATCAGGCCTGTCAGCGCGGCGTGGTGGTGACAGAGACCAATGTTCCCGAGCAGGAGAACCTCTCTTATCTCCGGAGCGGAGATGAGGCGCACCTCGCCTACAACTTCCCGTTGCCGCCGCTGTTGCTCGAAGCCTGCGTCAGCGGTCGTGCCGATCTCCTCAATGCTTGGCTGAATGGCTGGCCGGCGTTGCCAGCTCAAACCGGTCTGCTCAATTTCACGGCCTGCCATGACGGCGTTGGCCTGCGGCCATTGGAAGGCTTGATGCCGCAGGCGCGCCTCTTGCAGTTGCTGATCGGGTGTGAGCAGCGGGGAGGCCTGGTGAGCCACCGGATGCTGAGCAACGGCGATGAGGTGCCCTATGAGATCAACATCAGCTGGTGGAGCGCGATGGCTGACGGGGGCATTGATCCCAGCCATTGGCAGCGAGAGCGGTTTCTGTTGACCCAGTTGCTGGTGATGGCCTTGCCTGGCGTTCCAGCTTTCTATTTGCCGGCGCTCTTGGCGGAGCCCAATGATTTGGGCCGCTTCCGCCGTACGGGGCATCGCCGCGATTTGAACCGGCCTCAGTTCCGCACGGCTGCCCTGGAGCGCCGTCTGGCGGATCCGGATGCCGATGCTGCGGTGTTGCTGCCGATGCTGCGTCGGGCGCTGGCCGTGCGGGCTGATCAACCAGCGCTGCATCCCTCAGCTGATTTCAAAGTGCTCAGTTCAGATCGGATGGATCGGGTGATCCTGCAACGCTCTTGTGCTGAGCAAACCCTCGTTGCCGTTCACAACTTCACCGCGTCGCGTCTCACCCTTCGCCTCAGCCGTCTGGAGGGTGACCCGGGTCGGCCCTGGGCCGATTGCCTCAGCGGTCGCACACTTCCACCACAACAGTTGCATTCGCTGGAGCCTTACGCCGTGCACTGGCTGGTTCAGCAATGAAGGGGAATGCGTCCTCTGGCTGGTGGGTTGTGACCGATCTCGACGGCACCTTGCTCGACCACGCCTATGACTGGTCTGCGGCAGCGGCAGTGTTGAAGCGGCTTCAGCAGCAGGGAATCCCCGTGATTCCCTGCACGAGCAAAACAGCCGAGGAGGTGTGCGAGTTCCGCCGCCAGGCTGGCCTGCGGGATCCCTACATCGTTGAAAACGGTGGCGCTGTTCATGGGGAATCCGTTGCGGGGGAGCCCTGGGAACTTGCGCTTGGCCCCGGTTGGCAGGCCTTGAAGCCGCAGTTGAAGCTCCTGGAAGCAGCCCTTGGTGAACCCTTACGCCCTCTTGATGAACTCACGGAGCAGGAGGGGCTGCAGTGGTTAGGGCTGAGTGGAGAAGCGCTGTGCCAGGCGCAGCGGCGGCGCTGCAGCGTGCCCTTTGTGCCTCCTTCTGCTGCCGCCAGAGAGGAGCTGGAGCGTTTGGCGCAACAGAGGGGGCTCACTGTTGTACAAGGCAATCGGATGGGTCATTTGTTGGGCCCTGACGTCAGCAAGGGGAAGGCCTTGGCGGCTCTGAAGCGTCATTTGGGTTGTCCGCAGGTGAACGTTCTTGCCTTGGGGGATTCCCCCAATGATTTGCCGTTGCTTGAGGTTGCAGACGTTGCCGTTGTTGTTCCTGGAATGAAAGGCCCTCATCCGGAACTGAAACCAGCGATCGATGAGGGACGCTTTCAGTTGGCCCAGGCACCCCACGGTGCGGGATGGGCCGAGGCAGTGGAGCGCTTGTTGCTCACTTGAGAGCGAACGGGTGTCAAGCCAGGAGGGAGTTCCAGATCGTTTCGACGTTGGTTGGCGGGGTCAGCGCTATGCCATCGACGCTGTGGACCGGACGACACCCCAGGCTGTTGATCAGCAGGGCTTGATCCCCAGGCTGGAAGGTTCCCCCCAGGTCTGCTTCGCTGGCCAATCCCTGCTGGATGGCTTGCCCGCGCATTACGCCGGCTAGGCAGCCGCTGGAGAGAGGTGGCGTTAACCATTGCTCTCCACGTTTCACCAAAATGTTGGCCACGGTGCCGCAACAAAGTTGGCCAAGGGTGTTGAGCAGCAGTGCGTCATCGGCCCCTTGTTGTTCAGCTTCGCGGCGGGCCTGGATCGAGGGCCCGTAGGCGAAGGTCTTGCAACCGCTTAACCGACTGTGGGCATTGCGCCGCTCATGGCGACTGATGATTGTTGCGGCGGGTGTGAAGCATGGCTGGCATGGGTGGAGACTCAGCCAGAAGCGATGCCCTCCAGGCGGGGGAAGGCCGATGCCACGTTCGATCGTGGTTCCACGACTCCAGTTCAACCGCAGTGCGCCGAATCCGCTGAAGAGATCGCATCGTTGCACTGCGTTTTGAATCAGCGGCAGCAGCTGCCGGGAATCCGGTGGTGCATCCATCTCCAGCAAGGCAGCACTGCTGCTCCAGCGCTGCAGATGTTCCGTCAGCAGCAGGGGCAGACCGTCGCGGATCAGCACGGTTTCAAACAAACCGTCTGCCAGCAGCAGACCCCGGTCGTTCAACGGGATGGATCGGTCATCGTTCTTCAGCCATTGCCCGTCGATCCAGGCGATGGATCGGCTCATGCCAGTGCCTCCAGCAGCGGTTGCAGTTTCCACTGCAGCTCCTCTGCTTCGCTGTTGGGGTCGGAGTCGGCGACGATGCCGCAGCCGGCATGGGCTCGCAGGGTGTCCCCTTGCCGCAGCAGGGAGCGGATCAAGATGTTGCTGTCGAAGCTGCCATCCCAGTCGATGCGCAGCATTGATCCGCAGTAGGGCCCTCGGCTGGTGGGTTCCAGCTCCTGCAGTCGCTGGCAAGCCCGCAGTTTCGGTGCACCACTGATGGATCCACCGGGCCAGCAGGCTTCCAGCAGATCAACCCAGGTCAACCCCTGGTGTAGCTCTCCCTCGACAACGGAGGTGAGGTGATGGACGGAGGCATAGCTTTCCAAGCCCACCAGCTGGGGGACTCGGATGGATCCCGGCTTGCACACTCGCCCCAGGTCGTTGCGGAGCAGATCCACGATCATCACGTTTTCAGCCCGGTCCTTGTCGCTGCAAACCAGCTCAGCTGCAAGTTCCGCATCCCGTTCGGGTGATGCATGGCGTGGTCTTGTGCCTTTGATCGGTCGGGTTTGCACCTGGCCTGCCGTGTTCACCTGCATGAAGCGTTCCGGCGATGCGGAGAGCAGAGCTTCGTTTTGATCGCTGATCATCAAGCCAGCGAAGGGGGCCGGGCAGTGGCTGCGCACAGTGCTGAAGAGATCCAAGGCGGAGGCTTGCGCCGGCCATGCTGTGCTGCAGCAGGCGGTGAGATTGGCCTGGAACAAATCCCCTGCGGCAATCAGGGCACGGATCTGTCGAACCCCGTTGGCGTAGTGCTCGGTTGGTGTGTGGTGATGCCAGTCCTCCAGGAGGATGCCGGAAGGCTTCGGCCTCTGCGGCTCCGGCGCGTGTAGGAGCTTCTCGGCCAAAGATTGCATCACGGCAAGGTCAGTTCCTTCGATCCAGAGTCGGCATTGCTGCAGGTCAAACCGCACCACGGGGTCGTGACGCGCCATCCAGAGGGTGGCCATGCCATCGCTGCTCCAGGGGTTGGCAGGTTCCGTCCAGGCCGCGGCTTCGTAACTCAGCCAGCCACTCCAATGGCCTTCGCCGAGTTGGCGCAGAGCTTCGAAGGGATTGCTTGCGTTGGGTTCCCCCGGAAGCCCGCGGCAGCACACCGTCTGCTGAGGCTGGTAAGCCAGGGTTGCCCAGCGGCCCAGATCACTGCCATCACCATCCAGCCAGATGAGGCCCTCCTCTCCCGATGCCGCAAGAATTGGCGCGATCGTTGCGGGGGCACGCCATGGCAGCTCAAGCCGCTGTGGGCTGATCATCGGGATGCATGACTGCAGAGATCAGGGCGACCGGCTTCCTGGAGGGCTGCATCGCGGATCCTGCAGCTGTCGCAGAGTCCACAGGGCGACGTTCCCCCGCTGTAGCAACTCCAGGTTTGCTGGATCGGAACGTTGAGGCGCAACGCTTCCTCCACGATTCGTGTTTTGCTCCAGCTCACCAGGGGGGCCCAAAGCGTTGGGGCATGCCCCTCGCGTCCTGCTTTGCTGGCCAGAGCAGCCAGGGTCTGGAACGCCTCGAGGTAATCGGGTCGACAGTCGGGATAGCCGGAGTAGTCCACAGCGTTGACGCCCAGCACCAGTCGCTCGGCTCCCCGGGCTTCCGCCAGGCTCAGCCCGATTGCGATGAACACGGTGTTGCGACCGGGCACGTAGGTGGGTGGGATCACACCCTCTTGAACGCCTTCGCTTGGGATTGTCAGTGTTGCGTCGGTGAGGGCAGAGCCTCCCCAGCTCGCGAGATTCACGCTGATGCAGTGATGCTCGGCGAGGCCGAGCTGGTTCGCGATCACGGCTGCTGCCTCCAGCTCGCGGCGATGACGCTGGCCGTAATCAAACGACAAGCCGATCACACGGTCTCCAGCCTCTGTCGCCAGGGCTGCGGCGGTGGCGGAATCCAGCCCGCCCGAGAGCAGGGCGATCGCGGTGCGTTGGCTCATGTCCGCTGTGTCAGCTCATGCAGGGCGCAGTAGTCCTGCTGGTCCAGCTCGGTTCCCTGCGCCTGATCAAGAAGCGCTGCTAAACCGTTCAGCCCATGGTCTTGAAGGCCGGAGGCTGTCGCCTCTTCGAGGAACAGCTTGAGGTCCTTGCGCAGCAAGGCGGTGCTGAAGTTCGGATCGCTGTAGTGGCTGTTCAGCATTCGCTGAAGCTTCTTGTCGAAGGTGGGTGCATAGAGAGCCGATGGCCGCAGGATCTCCATGAATGTGTCCACAGGCACTCCCGCCTGCTGGATCAGTCGCAGGGACAGCGAGAAGCTGTGGGTGAGGCTGGCGATCATCTGGTTGAGAGCCAGTTTGGTGGCTGCACCGGTGCCCACAGCACCGACATGGATTGGCTGTTCAGAGAGATGCGTCAGAACACTGCGCTGTCTTGCGAAATCCGTCGCTTCTCCGCCGGCCATCACCAGAAGCGTGCCACTGAGGGCCTGGGGCTTGCTCCCAAGCACCGGGGCTTCCAGATAACGCCCGTTCTGTTGCAAGACTTGCTGGCCCAGCTGGCGGCTTTCTTCCACACCCATGGTTCCCATGGGCATCACGGTGGAGCCGTGCAGGGGGCCCAGCGCATTCACCACGCTTGCTGTCACGGCTCCATCCCGCAACACGGTGATCACAGCTTCGCGGTTGTGGGCCGCACCATCGAGATCCTGGATGGCGATCGCGCCTTGTTCTTGCAGAGGTGCGAGGCGTGTGGGGTCACGGTTCCATACATGAACGTCCAGTCCCTCATCCAGCAGTCGCTTGGCGATGGCCGTACCGAGGAGCCCTGTTCCCAGAAGGGCTACTGAGGTCATGGCTGAAGCGATCGGAAACTCTTGCTCGATTTCAAAGTAATCGAACCTGCTTCCTGGCTAAGGGATCATTCAGCGAATTTCCAGCCACTTGTGGGTCTGAAGACTGAGTCGCCACTGGGGATGCTTGCGAACGTGCTCCAGGGCCAGTTGTTCACCTTCGGAGCTGCTCCATCCGGGTTGCAGCAGTCGCTTCGTCGACGCCGCACATTGCGACTCCATTTCTCGGGCGAAGCTGATGTCGTCTGCGGTGTGGACCACAACCTTCAGCTCGTGGCAGGCCTGCAGCAGTTGCTGGAGAGGGGGGCGATGGCGCTTTGGCGACAGCGTGATCCACTCAAAGCGTCCGGTGAGTGGATCCACTCCACTGGTTTCCAGATGCAGGGGGAGCTTGCAGCGATTGTGCAAAGCCCGGGTCAGAGCCGCCAGATCCTGGTGGAGGGGTTCGCCGCCGGTGATCACAACGAAGGCGGCTCCATTCCCCTGCGCCTGGTGGGCCTGTTCAGCAAGGTCATCCACATCCAACTTTGGGTGTTGTGCGGCGGGCCAGGAGTGTTTGGTGTCGCACCAAGGGCAACCCACAGTGCAGCCGGCGAGACGGATGAAAAAGGCGCTACGGCCGCTGTGGTGCCCTTCCCCCTGAAGGGAATGGAAGGTTTCCACCACCGGGAGGGTGGCCGCTGTTGTCATCGCTGGGCCTGGATCGCTTCCGTAGGGGAGGCAGGAAGGCGTTGCTGGGCTGCCTCGATCAGGCCGCGGAACAATGGATGAGGCTGCCCCGGACGTGACAGGAATTCCGGGTGGTATTGGCAGGCGGTGAAGAAGGGATGGCCCTTGAGCTCGATCAGCTCCACCAGTCGGCCATCCGGCGATGTGCCGCTCACCACGTAGCCCGATTCAAGGAAGAGATTGCGGTAGGCGTTGTTGAATTCATAACGGTGCCGGTGGCGTTCGTAGACCACCTCTGCGCCATAGAGCCTCTGAGCCAGGGTTCCTGCTGCAATTCGGCAGGGATAGACGCCGAGACGCATGGTGCCGCCGAGGTCCACCACATCCTGCTGTTCCGGCAACAGATGGATCACTGGGTGCGGTGTGCCGGCATCCAGCTCTGCACTGGTGGCATCTGTTAAGCCTGCTTGATTGCGAGCCCACTCGATCACAGCGGTCTGCATGCCAAGGCAGAGACCGAGGAAGGGAACGCGTTGTTCCCGTGCCCAGCGAATCGCAGCGATCTTGCCGTCCACACCCCGGTTGCCGAAGCCGCCGGGCACGACGACGGCATCCATGCCACGGAGAAGTGCGTCGGCTCCATTGCTTTCAATCTGTTCCGCACACACCCAATGCAGGTCGAGGGAGGCGTCCTGGGCAATGCATGCGTGTTGCAGGGCTTCCACAACAGACAGGTAGGCGTCATTGAGCTGCACGTACTTGCCCACAAGCGCCACCTTCACTGCAGGGCCCGGATTGCGCAGGTTGTGCACCAGTTGCTCCCAGGTCGCCATGTCTGTGTCGTGTTCCTCGGGATCCAGCACATCCAGCGCCTCGCGGCAGAGGCCTTCCCGTTCCAGAGTCAGCGGCACGGCGTAGATGCTGTCGGCATCGAGGGACGGAATCACGGCGCGGTTGGGAACGCCGCAGAAGCCGCCGATCTTGCGCTTGAGGTCGTCGCTGATGTCCCGGTCGCTGCGGCAAACCAGCACATCAGGCTGGATGCCGATCGAGCGCAGCTCCTTCACCGAGTGCTGGGTCGGTTTGGTCTTCAGTTCGCCAGAGGTGCCGATGTAGGGCAGCAGGGTGACGTGGATGTAAGCGAGGTCATGACGACCGACATCCCCTCTGAATTCACGGATGGCCTCGAGGAAGGGCAGCGATTCGATGTCGCCGACGGTGCCGCCGATTTCCGTGATCACCACATCAGCCCCGCTATTGGCTGCAACCCGATGGATTCGCTCGCGAATCTCGCCGGTGATATGGGGGATCACCTGAACGGTGCCGCCGTTGTAGTCGCCGCGTCGTTCCTTGTTGATCACCGATTGGTAGATCGAGCCGGTGGTCACGCTGTTCAGCCGTGACATCGCCGTGTCGGTGAACCGCTCGTAGTGGCCGAGATCCAGATCCGTTTCGGCGCCGTCTTCCGTGACGAAAACTTCTCCATGCTGGAACGGGCTCATCGTTCCAGGATCCACATTCAGGTATGGATCCAGCTTCAGGATTGAAACGTTGTAGCCGCGCGACTTCAACAACCGGCCGAGGCTTGCAGCCACGATCCCCTTGCCGATGCTGGAAACAACACCACCGGTGATGAAGACGAATTTGGCCATGACCTGCCGGGCGATTCTTCAAGCTACCTGGCGTTGGCCACGAGCTCCAGCCGCAAGGCTGAGGATGCCGTTAACTCTCGAGCAGGCTGCGGAGCATCCAGGCGGTTTTTTCGTGCACCTGGAGGCGTTGGGTCAATAGATCGGCACTGGGTTGATCATCCGCCGCATCGGCAAGGGCGAACACGCTGCGCGCTGTCCGGGCAACCGCTTCGTGGCCCGTTACCAGTTCTCGGACCATGTCCAAGGCAGCGGGGTGTTGTTCGGCTTCTGAAATTGACGACAAAGCTGCCAGGCTGCTGCCGCCATGGGGAGCCATGACGCCGAGAGCACGGATCCGTTCGGCAATTTGATCCAGGGCTGTCCAGAGCTCGGTGTACTGCTCCATGAACATCAGGTGCAGCGTGTTGAACATGGGGCCGGTCACGTTCCAGTGAAAGCCGTGGGTTTTGCCGTACAACACGTAGGTGTCGGCCAACAGCCGTCCCAGTCCATCAGCAATGGTTTGTCGGTGAGGGGGGTGGTTTAGGAATCCAGCCCTTGGATGTAATCCCGAACTTTGCTGCGCCGTTGCGGTTGGCGCAGTTTGAGCAGGGCCCGGGTTTCGATCTGGCGAACGCGTTCTCTGGAGAGTTTCAGTTCTTCGCCGATCTGAGCCAGCGTTTGGGGGGTGTCGTCTTCCAGCCCAAAGCGTCGGCGCAGCACAGCCGCTTCCCGGCTGGTGAGCTCATCGAGCAGGTGCTCAAGATCGTTATGCAGCTCGTCATGGGTCAGGGTTTGTTCGGGGGTGGCGTGCCCGTCCTCGATCAGATCTCCAAGCTGTGTGTCCTGATCACGTCCCACCCGGGTGTCGAGTGACACGGAGCGGGGCACCCGGGCCAGGGTCTGGCGCACGGTGTCTTCACTGATGCCGAGTTCCCGGGAGAGATCCGCGATGGAGGCGATGCGCCCCTCATTGGTGGCGATCTCCTGCTGCACCCGTTTGATGCGATTCAGCTTTTCGGTGACATGCACCGGCAGCCGGATGGTGCGGCTCTGGGTGGCGATGGCACGGGTGATGCCCTGGCGGATCCACCAGTAGGCGTAGGTGCTGAACCGGAAGCCGCGGGTGGGGTCGAACTTTTCGACGGCCCGCTCCAGCCCGAGGGTGCCTTCTTGCACCAGATCCAACAGCTCCATGCCCCGTTGCTGGTACTTCTTGGCCACGGCCACCACCAGCCGCAGATTGGCCTGGATCATGTGATCCTTCGCCCTGCGGCCATTGCGGAGGGCGATCTTCAGTTCCTTGGCTTCCAGCCCGGCCTGGTCGGCCCAGGCCTGATATCCCGCTTCGATCCGTTGTTGCAGATCGGGCACGGTCAATCCGGCGGCACGGGCCCACTCCTGTTTGGTGGGCCAGTGGCTGTGCTGATTGGCTTCCCGGCGTTGCAGCTCCTCGAGCCGATGCAGCTCCTCAATGGCAGGGTCTCCATCGGCCAGGTTCTGTTGCTGGTGCAGCAGTGCTTCCCGCCGCTGCACCAGCCGGGCCAGGGTGACCTCCTCCTCATTGGTGAGCAGGTCCACTCGACCAATGTCCTGGAGATACAACCGCAGCAAATCCGCGGTGCCGCTGCTTCGGCGATCACGGGTTCCCCCTGTCCGTCGGGGCTTGCTGGGCAAAAGCTGGCCTGGGTGAAGTCCAACTTCAGGGTTCCTCGCCGTTGACGGCAGTGCGACAAATGCGCTGATTCCCTTCGGGATCTGTCCCGCCCGTTTGTGGTTCAGTCGTCCTCGTCGGCTGGATCCACCCAGGTGCTGGCGACGTGCAGTTCCTCCAGTTGCTTGTCGGCCACCCCGCCAGGGGCACTGGTCATCAAGCAGCGGGCCTGTTGCGTTTTCGGGAAGGCGATGGTGTCGCGGATTGATTCTTCCCCAGCCAGCAGCATCACCATGCGATCCACACCGAAGGCCAGGCCGCCGTGGGGAGGTGCGCCCACATCGAG
>ERZ802831.1268-NODE-1268-length-12672-cov-17.0851_pt1 | contig 12672 bp, 11 predicted proteins | sample MGYA00345655_ERZ802831 | MGnify/ENA primary metagenome ERZ802831 (study PRJEB30503, sample SAMEA104212376) | marine metagenome | biome: Westerlies Biome; feature: [SRF] surface water layer (ENVO:00010504) within the epipelagic zone...; material: water...
TGTAAATTATAAGGCGGATCCGCAAATACCAAATCAACGCTGCGAGAAGGTAGCTCAGCCAAGCCAGTTAGGCAGTCTTTATTTAATATGATATCCACCAACATAATGAACCTAACCCTATCTTTATAAGAGATTATTATTCTCATAAAAACGCAAAGAATCATGCAAAGTCAATGAGTTATAAACAGTAATTTATAGTTTACTATATCTTGTATGCTTTTGCAGATAATTATAGGATATGTAGTGTTACTCACTCTCAATCAAATTTCGTAAAGCTCGTTTTTTTTAAAAAACGCGCAATTTATCAGGTGTTTCGCTCGGATAATTTGCTTTGGTATTTCACTCTGGTATTTCTCTGATGTTTCACTCTGGGATTTTGTGGGCCATTAAGCGTTGCTCATTATGATTTAAGGGCTCTAATAGGCGCGAAACTAGATCTGTGGTGAGGTGTCGGCCCAAATTCTGCTAATGCAAGGCGATGAAACTTAGTGCCATAACCTTTATGTCTATTAAACCCATATTCTGGATGGCGACTATGTAAATCACACATATAAGAATCTCTTATTTGCTTTGCTATGATAGATGCAGCAGCAATAGAAAGGCTGATATTATCACCATTGATAATCGGTATTCGGTTTATCTGCTCCGACATCACTTTGAATATGGGTTTTCTATTGCCATCAACTAGGATGGTTTGAATATTACTACCCAACTTTTCTTGCAGATTAATACAAGCGCGTTCCATTGCAAGAAAGGTTGCATTCAAAATGTTTAATCTATCAATTTCCTCAACGTCAGCCTGACCGACTGCCATTGCTATATCAAGAGAGGTTAACGCTTTGTAGATATATTCTCGCTTAGACGGGGTTAGCTTCTTTGAGTCTGTAATTTCTGAGGGGAGAGACGATAATAGCGCAGGGTTAATCCAAACAGCGCCTGCCATAACAGGCCCTGCCCAAGGGCCTCTTCCCACCTCGTCTACGCCAATAACCAAACCCTGATTTGCATACTGCTCCTCAAGATGAAAATCTGGCTTTGCGTGTGTCATATTAATGCCTTAACGGCCTGAAACGCCGGCCTCAAGTAATCGAGGCATAATTTCAACAAAGTTGCAGGGTCGATGACGATAATCAAGTTGATGTACCAACAAATCATCCCATGCATCCCTGCAAGCAGAAGGAGATCCTGGAAGCGCAAACAAATAGGTTCCACCTGCAACACCAGCAACGGCTCTGCTTTGTAATGTAGAGGTGCCTATTTTCTGGAATGATAAAAACCGAAACATCTCTCCAAATCCTTCTATTTCTTTATCAAAGATGCTTCGAAAGGCTTCTGGTGTAACATCCCTGCCAGTAAGCCCAGTGCCCCCTGTCGATATAACAACATCGGTATCTGGGTCTTGAATATTGCCTTTTAATTTCTGAGTGATTTTAGGCACTTCATCCTGAGTGATTTCCCGCCTAACCAAAATATGGCCTGCCTCACTTATTTTGGTTGCAAGCAAATCACCTGATTTATCATCTGACAAAGTTCGTGTATCAGATATGGTCAAGACAGCTATTCTAACTGGAACGAAGTCTCTTGTTAAATCCAATTTAGACATCTCAATTCCTCTTTTATTATCGCTGCACCTTATTATCTACATACTAATCTGAACTAACATCTGCCTTAAGAAAAGCTATTTCACCGCTGGATCCCTCGCCTGCCACAAATGTTCTAAAATCAGAAGCGCTGCCGCCCTCCTTCATCCGATACATCCATATATTCATCGTAACACTTTTCACATACCCTCGTGTTTCTCGTGCTGGAATAGACTCAAGAAGCAAGAAGCTATCCTCTCTATAATCTATTTTTTTCAGCCATTTATTTAAATTACCAGGGCCCGCATTATAGGCTATTAATAATTTGAATAGATGCTGATCAACTACTGCTGTTTCCAGCAAATGAAGAATGTAATCTTGACCCAATTTTAAGTTGATATCTGGGTTATTTAGTAGATGCCTGTTTACATTAAGAAAGCGTCTATCTTTGGAGATAAAAGCAGCTGTCGCAGGCATTATCTGCATTAAACCTGATGCCCGTACCTGGCTTCTTGCAAGGGGATAGAAGCTGGATTCTTTTCGAATGATCCCATAGATAATTGCTGGATCTATATCAAAATTAACATGCGTTTCTGGTTGTGGGTATAAGGCTAAATTAAACGCTTCACCGGTATCTCGAAAATGTAAATCAGCCAGCCTGAATGCCAACCCTGGCATATTATGTGTGACCGCAAACATCATCATATCATGTCTTTGGACGGATGATGCCTGCCCATATAGATATCGTAACTCCCTGCTTGCCTTAGCCCAATCGCCAATTTGCAATAATGCTAAAACACGTCTTCCGCCTCTGGTTTCTGAAAGCCAAGAAACAAAATCATCTGTGTCTTCGGGTTGCCGAAAATCTACAAAGATTTTCTGTCCAGATATTTGTAATGCCATCATTCCGTAAAAGCAGTCTGGAAAATTCTTTGCTATATTAAGAAATTTAATTGCATTTTCTGGATCGTTCTCACGCAAGCTTAATCGATAAGCCCAGAATGCGGCAGAAGAGCGAAGCAGATCTGGTGCATCCTCCATATCGGCAAGTGTTCTAAAAAATATCCCTGCAAGGTCATACTGATACGAACGGTAAGAGGCAAGGCCAGCTGCCCAATATCCCATATATGCTGTTTTGGGGGATTTAGAAATAGCCTGACGGGCAGTTATAATAGCCTTGTCATCAAGCCCATAAATAAAATAGGCATGTGCAATCTCCCCTCTCAGATGTGCTTCCTCAGAAGGGGTTAAAAAACGAAGGCTGCTTGGGTTGCTTAGAAACTTATTGGCGTTAGTAGGCTCTCGTTGCAAGTTTGAGCGTCTTACCTGATACGCGATAGACGCCGTCTGCCGAGGCGATGCCCTGCCCGTATAACTCTCTGGAATTGAGGCGCGCCATCTTTGTGGCTTATTTTGCCCAACCCCGTTTAGATATCCTTTTTTAGGGCTATCAGGATTACTAGCTGATTTTGGTTTTCGTTTTTTGGCAAGCCAACTAATTCTACTTGCATGAGGATGATCAGAATAATTAGAAAGCCAAGTCCGCAACTCATCATAGCTTGAGCGCCAAGCGTTTGGATGCAAATATTTCTGAGATTGAATATGGCCTACAAGAATTCTATTCGATAATTGGCCCACCAACATATCTGCTTTTTCAATTTCCCCAATTTCTTGAAGAGCGAAAATTTGTTGATATAGTTTCACATCGCTATCTTTAAGCGGCTGAGGCAATGATGTGTCTATAAATCCCTCATAATATTCTTCAGCTATTATATTTCCTGAAGAAAAAATGATGCCTAATATCAAGCCAAACAATAAGAATGACGTTTTTGATGAATAAACAAATGTTACTAGTCTTTGCAAAAGCGTCATCAAATCATCAACTCTTAATTACCTTACATACATAATTGGATGAACTATATGCGGATTGTTTGCCCTTAAGTCAACAAACCGAGCTCAATCTATAATGCTGTTGGCAAATATGTTGGCAGCTAATATGTAACCATACCATTGGTAATCGCACGTTTTAACAGAACCAGATCCTGAAACGCCAATTTTTTTTGAGCTGGGGCACGCAGTAAATAGGCTGGATGAAGCGTCGGTAGAATACGAATTGGTTGCTCCAAGCCGAATTGCTTTTCTTGAAAACGACCTCTTAATTTTAGAATACCAAGATCTGTGTCTAGCAGAGCCTTTGCAGAAACCCCTCCTAACGCTACAATGATATCTGGTTTCTTTAATTGAATATGTTTTAACATAAATGGCCTGAGCTGACTGATTTCCTCAGATGAAGGTGTTCTATTACCAGGTGGGCGCCACGGAATAAAATTCGTGATGTAGATTTGTTGCCTATCCAAGCCAATGGATTTAAGCATTTTATCTAAAAGCTGGCCTGCCTGCCCTACAAACGGAATGCCCATTCTATCTTCATCTTTTCCAGGAGCCTCTCCAATCATCATGATTTTTGCATCTGGATTCCCATCACCAAAAACCAACTGACTTGCCGTATTTTTTAGGCTGCACCCTTCAAATTTTTCCAACGCTATCTTCAATTCATTAAGCGTGGTTAACGACTCTAGCGAAGCGCGCTTCATAGTGTCAGAAACCCCGCTATTTTCTTCCAAAATGCTGGCGCCTGACCCCGTATTTTGCTGAATAACACTAACTGGCTCTGATGAGATTTTGGGTTGTGATAAATCTGGTTGAGCGGGTGTTTTCAATAGTGCCATATATTGTTTTAAACTGGTCATCTCATCCTGCACAGAGGGGTAAGCTGAAATAGCTTCATCTGCGCCAATTTCCGTCTGCCAGAAAAGTTGCGAAATAAGATGGTTTTTTGTCGTTTTATGCGCTGACATATTCAGTTTGTTCTATATTTAATAATTATTAGAAAAATATTTATTCATAGAGTAATGTTCGCTATTCAGATAGCATTATTTGATTAAATATAAAACTGAACCGTCACACAAGATAAGAAAAAATGAGAGGTGGATATGGAACGCGAATCAATGGAATTTGATGTCGTAATCATTGGCGGGGGACCGTCTGGCCTTTCGGCAGCTATCAAACTCAAACAACTAGCCTCAGAACAGAGCCGTGATATTTCTGTTTGCCTTGTTGAAAAGGGAAGCGAAGTCGGCGCTCATATTTTGTCTGGTGCTGTGTTGGAGCCACGCGCGTTGAATGAATTATTCCCTGACTGGCAAACATTGGGAGCACCTCTTGATACGCCTGTTAAGAGTGATCATTTCATGCTCTTATCTCAGAAATCACACTATAAACTACCCACGCCGCCACAAATGAATAATCATGGCAATTACATTATTTCACTTGGAAATTTTTGCCGCTGGCTAGCGGAGCAAGCAGAATCATTAGGCGTTGAGATATATCCAGGTTTCGCCGCCGCTGAGGTTTTGTTTCATGAAGATGGGTCTGTGCGCGGAATAGCCACCAATGATTTAGGGGTTGGAAAAGATGGACAACCTACTGATGGCTATATGCAAGGTATGGCGCTAATTGGCAAGCAGACAATCTTTGCAGAGGGTTGCAGAGGTCACTTAACAAAAGATTTGTTTGAGACATTTAGTCTAAGAGAGGGCAAGGATCCGCAAACCTTTGCTATCGGAATAAAAGAGTTGTGGGATATAGATCCAGCACAATCAAAACCAGGCACTGTTTGGCACTCTGTAGGTTGGCCGCTGCCATCTGATACTTATGGCGGCTCTTTTTTGTATCACCTATCTGGAAACCAAGTAGCGGTGGGCTATGTGGTTGGACTTGATTATAAAAACCCGTACCTATCCCCCTTTGAAGAATTTCAAAGGTTCAAAACGCATCCTTCAGTTCGGTCTGTTTTTGAAGGTGGAAGAAGAGTATCCTACGGTGCCCGCGCCTTAAATGAAGGTGGCTTTCAATCGATACCGAAACTGACCTTTCCAGGTGGATGCCTTGTAGGATGTACAGCTGGTTTCTTAAATGTCCCTAAAATAAAAGGAACGCATACCGCTATGAAATCTGGCATGTTAGCAGCAGAAGCTGTGTTCGATGCGATTTCGCAAGATATAGCTGAAGCGTCATCATATCAGCAGAAATTGCAAGATAGCTGGTTATGGAATGAATTATATAAAGTTCGCAATATTCGGCCCTCTTTTTCAAAGGGGTTTGTTGCAGGCATGATTTACTCTGCATTTGATACCTATATTTTCAGAGGAAAGGCGCCATGGACATTCAAGCATCATGCAGATCACCTGCAACTAAATGAGGCAAAATCATCCAAGAAAATAGAATACCCAAAGCCAGATAATAGTGTCAGCTTTGATAGAAACTCATCTGTTTATTTATCATCAACCAATCATGAAGAAAATCAGCCTGTACATTTGCAATTAATAGATAATAAGGTTCCAATTGAAGTAAACCTTAAGAAATATGATTCACCGGAACAACGTTATTGTCCTGCTGGTGTTTATGAGATTGTTCAAGCAGAGGATAATTCAGATCCGTATCTGCAAATAAATGCCCAAAATTGTGTTCATTGTAAAACCTGCGACATCAAAGACCCAACTCAAAACATAAAATGGGTAACTCCTGAAGGTGGCGGAGGGCCAAATTATCCAAATATGTAATCAATATATGTTAATGTTAAAACCAAGCATTTTATGAAAGTGATACGAATTCTGGACCTATTGACCAAACCAGGAAGAATATTTCTCCTCTGTGCCTTTTTTATGACGTCTTGCCAGCAAGTTAGTGCTGACAAGCCAATTGATGTTTTGGAAAAACCAGCCCGCGGGGAAGGCCAAAACGCAGTTTATAGCGATAATGCCCAAAATCTATTTGGATATTATTTAAGAGCCTTATACGCAGAGACAAATGAAGATGTTAAGTCTGCTGCTAAATTCTACACTGAATCCCTTGCAATCGATAAAACCAATCCAGAATTGCTGCAGGCTAGTTTCTCAAATTTATACGCAGCAGGGCGAATTATTGCTGCCGCAGAGATTGCGCAGCAGGCCGAATCTCTTAACCAAAATTTGCGAATGGGTATCGAGCCAGCATTGGCGATTGCTGCAAGGGATGCGGATTGGGAAGCGGTTCTGGCGTTAAGTGAAAGCGCTATAATTGAGGGAAGTAGCCAACATCTGGGATTTTTATTTCGGGCATGGGCAATGTATAATCTAGGGCAGAATAGTGCTGCAATTAATGTGCTGGAATCGCTCTCCAAACTTTTGGATGAGCAAGGATATAGCAACAGCAATTTTATTAATGTATTCATCGCACAACTATATATCCTTAAAAACGACTATCCTCTGGCTTTGACACAGCTTGCAGAAATATCCTTGGATAAAACCAGTAACCAAGAATTAATAATTGCAACAGCTGAGGCTTATGCTTTGGCTGGAAAATTAAACATCGCCAGAAAATTAGCTCAAAATCTATCTGTAAACTACAATCAAGAGGAAGTGCGTTCTTGGCTTGAACAGCGCTTTAACGCAAAGAGCCCTCAAAATTACGAGAATTATTTCCTTGCGCAATCCATTGTTCATCTAAGCTTATTTACCCTGACAGAAGAGACTATTTCGTATCTAGGACATCGCTCTCAGCTCGGTCTTTTTATAGCTAATTCTAATGGGTTTGCTCTACCTGCCGCTAGCTTTATCTTGTTGCAACTTGCCGACCAACAAAATGATTTTCAGGGTACCAATTTTTATTTTAGCTCCATTCCAGAAGCAAACCCACATTTTCAGATAAGCTTGGTGCTATATTTATATCAATTAAGACAGCACCGTGAAACCGCTGACGCTATTAAACTGCTTCAAACATATCTCGCAGAGAAGACGAATAGTCCAATATTAGAAGAAATGTTAGCTGATTTTTATAGAATTGAAAAAGAATGTCATAATGCAATTGTCAGATATGAAAATGTCGCCAGAGAAAAACCTAGACTAGCAGATATCCATCGAAAGCTTGGTATGTGTTATGAGCAAACAGACCAGCCCCATAAGGCAGAGGCTGCATTTGCAAAGGCGCTTGAATTAAATCCAAATGATAGCGGCGCTCTTAACTATCTTGGATATTGGTGGGCTGATGAGGGCCGTAATCTGGAAGAGGCTATTGAACTCATTACAAGGGCTGTTGAGTTACATCCAGATAATGGATATTATGCAGATTCACTTGGCTGGATTTATTTTAAAATCGGCGAGGCAGATAAAGCTGTGATATGGTTAGAGCATGCAATACAGCTTGCGCCTGACGATGCGGTTATTCATGATCATCTTGGTGATGTGTACTGGCATCTAGGAAGACCTCTTGAGGCTCGGTATAAATGGCAATTTGCGCATGAGATGTATTCCAACGAAGCAACCAGAAAAGTGGTTTCTGAAAAAATAAAATTTGGCTTACCTCCAGCATTAGACTGATTAATGTACCATGTCTGACCCCTCACACATCTTTAACTATCTGGCACCAGCCAAGGTTAATCTTTGCCTACAAATTGGAAGAAAGCGCGCTGATGGATATCATGAATTAGCATCTATTGTTGGTTTTACAGAGTTTGGAGATTCTCTTACTATTAAACTCTCTGAGACTGATCAATTGGTTCTGCGTGGACAATTTTCAGCTCATATAGATAGTAAGACATCTGAGAATCTTGTTATGAAAGCTATCCAGATTCTAAGAGACCATAATCATAATATTCCCCCATTGGAAATAACAATTGATAAACAAATACCCGTTGGAGGCGGATTAGGAGGCGGAAGCTCAGATGCAGCAACTACTTTTCTAGCACTGAATGAGATTTTTAATCTCAATATATCAAAAACCAATTTATCAGACATGGCTCTTAAAATTGGCGCTGACATACCAGTTTGCCTTAACCGACATTTTGTTATTATGAGAGGTGTTGGTGATAAGATAACAACTCTGTCTGATGCCAAATTATCTGATTTTGGATTATCTAATTATATTGTGTTGGCAAATCCAAATTCTATCGTAAGTACTCGAAACGTATTTGCAGAATTTGATAAAAACACTTTGCAAGAAAATTCAGAATGGCTGATGGAGAGCCAAGACCTCACCCAATTATTAACCAGAGGTAATAATCTTCAGGAATCTGCACTTAAAATTTATCCAGAAATTGGCCTCTTGTTAAATACCATGAAGACATTATATCCAAGGGACGGAAAAACAGGACTATCTGCACCTCAGATGAGTGGAAGCGGCGCAAGCTGCTTTGCATTATTTGAAGATAAAAAAAACGCAGATATGTTTTGTCGCAAAATACAACAGGCTGGATATTGGTCAGTTTCAACTAAATTTATGTCGAATTTTTAAATTACCAACCATTTTTAGATTGATCCTTTGATTTCAGACCGCTAGATTGCGACAGTCAGATTTTCTAGTGTGATGGGGCGTAGCCAAGCGGTAAGGCATCGGTTTTTGATATCGTGTATCGTAGGTTCGAATCCTACCGCCCCAGCCAACCTTGTTAAGTGGTTTGTGCTATCAATCACACTTATTCGCGCTAATAGAATAATTATTAACGTTAACTAGATTATTTGGTTCCTATTTTTCTGAATTAATACATGCGAGAAGCCAGCGCTTCTGCTTGTATTTTTGCATTTTAAACCTTCTTTTAACGAGAAAAAGGATTTGCTAATGGCGTTTTTAACAGATCATTCAGAATTAATCGCTGGATATGTGATGGGGCTAGTTTCATACCTTCTAAAAGATTTATACCGGCTTTTTAGACGTTCCAATTTGCCAAACAAGCATGATATTCTTGCATATTCAGAATACAAAACTTTGTTTAACAGCGATTTATTAATGCTTCTCCAAAATCAAAATTTTCGAAATGCGTTTCGGCCCAGCACGCTCTATGGTTTTTTTGAATTCTTTAATAAAGGGCTTGATAAACATCCCGACTATAAATTTCACAACCGAAGACTCGAAAAACACCGAGCTGACTTAACAGCTGCTATGGTGGAGTTTCTGCACTTATCGCTAGCCCATCTTTATGACAATAAAGATGATAGCCAATCAGAAACCAAAACTGATATTCAAGATAGACCTAAATCGCTGAACCTAAAATCAACCTCCCTGAAGAAGCTAAAACTATCTGCTAGAAAAACCCATGATGCTTATCATAAATTAAATGACGCCTGCGGTAGGCATTTTGATGTAAAGATTGAATATATAAACCGCTAAAATCACATTAGAATTAGCTGGCTGGATCTAAAAACCTCCGCCAACCAGTCCATAGCCATTTTCAGTCGTGAAAATAAAGGTGATTTCAGTAAGCGTCTTTATCTTTTGGCGCAATCTGTAAATATGTGTTTCCAGCGTGTGTGTGGCCAAATCTGACTGAAAACCCCACACTTCTTGAAGCAATACTTCTTTTGCAACAGGCGTTGGAAAAGAGCGAACCAACATTTTAAGAATAAGTGTTTCTTTTTCTGTAAGCGGAATTCTCTTTGGTTTTCCTGCAATAGATAACATTTTATTAGCAGGCGTGAATTCCAATGGGCCAATGGTAAAACGAGCGGCATCAGATGACTTGAACTGTCTTAATTGCGCTCTAACCCGGGCCAATAACTCACCCAGCCTAACTGGTTTTGTGATGTAATCATTTGCGCCAGCATTGAGACCATTAATAACATCATTTTCGCTTCCCTTACCGGTAAGCATGATAATTGGTTTCTCAAAACCCGTCTGCCGTAAGAAATCACAAAGATCTATTCCCGAGCCATCAGGCAAGTTAACATCTAGCAACAAAATATCTGGCTTGAATGAGGGTACCAGTTCTTTAGCATCATTTATGTTGGCAGATGATAAGATTTCGCCAATGCCTTCTTGTTGAAGCTGACTTGTAAGAACTTCGGTTAAAAACGTATCATCATCTACTAGAAGCAATTTTATGGATGGTAAGTCGTATTCAACGCTCATTCTTTTGCCTTTTTAAACAAGTGATGAATTCAATTATCACAAACTTCATGAAATAATTGCCTTTTAATGCCGACAAGGTTTAAAATGTTATGTTAATACAAGAATTTTAAACATAACATCATAGCAAACTAGTTAGGTTATGCAATTGACAATTATTCCAAAAAATATTGCGGGTAAAATCGATACAGCGCTATCTGCCCTAAGACGAGGCTCCATGGTCATGATACGTGACCAGAATCAACGTGCAGGCTTTATTCGAGCTGCCGAATTTGCGGATTATGAGTTACCTGAAATCCCGCATATCACTCAGATTGCCCCAACGCTGTGTTTTACACGCCAGCACGTTCAATTTTTAAGACCGCATACTACGTCTAACAAACCGGTTTTTAGCTTACCTGCAAACACCCTTACCGGAGAACAAATTGTGGGCTTGTCGATTGGAGAGTCTAAACTTCTTCCGCAAAATGCCGGGCTGCTTCCAGAGCATGAAAATTCGCTGGTGGATTTGGCGGTAAACGTTGTGAAATTCGCTAAATTATTACCTTCGGCGCTTTTATATCGTGTATCACACACAGATATTTACCAGCAGGACAGGCTTTCCAGCCCCTATCAAATACCTGTTTTGGAATTTTCAGATATCGCAAGCTTCTCGTCCATTCAACCGTCTCTCTCTATTAGTATAGAAGCTGATCTTCCATTAAAACAGGCGCCAGAGTCAAAAATTATTATGTTCCGGAATAGTAACGGTAAGGAAGAGCATTTTGCGATTGTGGTTGGAGAGGGGCTGAGTGTTAAGGAACCTCTTGTTAGATTACATTCTCAATGTCTTACAGGTGATGTGTTTGGGTCTCTGAAATGTGATTGCGGTGACCAGCTTCAAACAGCATTATTTTTGATGAGTAGTGCGGGCGCAGGCGTCGTGTTATATTTGGCACAAGAGGGCAGAGATATTGGTTTGTTAAATAAAATACGCGCCTATGCGCTCCAAGATGCTGGATTAGATACAGTTGAAGCTAATCATAGTTTGGGTTTTGATACCGATGAGCGCGGTTTTAGCACGGCTGTTGAAATGCTAAATTTGCTCGAGCTTTCACACATTAAACTACTAACGAACAATCCAGATAAGGTGAAACAGCTATCAGAGCTTGGCATTACAATTACACAAAGACTCCCTTTAGTGCTTCCAACCAATCCTCATAATGAGAATTACATTAAAGTAAAAAAAGAAAAAACAGGGCATCTTATAAGCTAGCTGAAAGCTAACTAAGGCTTATCTCTAATATGCTCTATTCCCAAAAAAAGCAGATCCAATACGGATATGAGTTGCTCCAAGCCTGATTGCATCCTCAAAGTCCGCACTCATGCCCATAGAAAGTGATGCTAAACCTGCTTGTGATGCCAGTTTATTTAGAAACGCAAAATGCGGGCTTGCATCCTCCTCTATCGGCGGTATGCACATAAACCCCTCGACTATTAGGCCATAATCATGAGCGCAGATTTGTGCAAACTCAACTGCTTCTTCTGGTGCAATTCCTGATTTCTGAGATTCAAGCCCCGTATTTACCTGGATGAAACAAGATAGCTGTTTGTTCTGCTTTTTAATTTCCACAGATACGGCTTTGGCAATTTTGTCTCTGTCGATTGTATGAATGACATCAAATAATCGTACCGCATCTGCTGCCTTGTTACTTTGTAATGCGCCAATAAGATGAAGTTCTAAATCTGGGTAGATAGATGTGAGTGGTAGCCATCTAGTAAGTGCTTCTTGCACCTGATTTTCGCCAAAACACCTGAACCCTGCCTCTAATGATGCTTGAATACGCTCCGCTTCTTGACGTTTAGAAACCGCTATTAGTTTTACATCAGAGCGATTCCTAGAAGCGTGTTTGCAAGCTCTTAGAATTCGATTTTCAATATCGATTTGGGATTGAGATATTTGCGTGTTTGGCTGCATTTTTTGCCTTAAATAAATTAAAGAGCTATGTTTTTGTCTAGCATGATTATTTAGCTAATAAAAATCTTGAAATCTACCTAAACTTGCATCTTCCAATTTGTATAAAATGATTAACACGATGGTAATTATTATCAATAAGAGGGACAGAACTGTTGCAAATATACCACAGTTTGATTTTTAATATCAGATTTACTGTAT
>ERZ802831.1271-NODE-1271-length-12662-cov-41.7328_pt1 | contig 12662 bp, 9 predicted proteins | sample MGYA00345655_ERZ802831 | MGnify/ENA primary metagenome ERZ802831 (study PRJEB30503, sample SAMEA104212376) | marine metagenome | biome: Westerlies Biome; feature: [SRF] surface water layer (ENVO:00010504) within the epipelagic zone...; material: water...
CGCACGGGCCTGGAGCAGTACCTGCCAGTGGTCCTTGCCGGTGAAGGCCGTGAAGGCGGCGGGGATCATCAGCAGGTCGGCGCCGGCATCGGCGAGATGGCGATAGAGCTCAGGGAAGCGCACGTCGTAACAGATGGACACCCCCAGCCGACAGAGACCAGGCACGTCCACCACTGGAGGTCGTTCCCCTCCGGCATCAACCGTCGCCGACTCCCGGTAGGTGTTGCCGTCCGGAAGATCGACGTCAAACAGATGGATCTTGTCGTACCTCGCCAGGAGCTGGCCGTCACGATCCACCAGCTCAGCCCGGTTCAGGGTGCGCTGCCCATCGCCGACCGGGACCGGGAAGCCCCCTCCCAGCAGCGTCACCTGATAGCGACGCGCCATGGTCACCAGAAACCGGCTGCACTGCTCCGCCAGGGTCGGTGCCAACTCGAGACGGCGGGCATCGTCCCCCATGAACGCGAAGTTCTCCGGAAGACCCACCAGCTCGGCACCGCGTCGTGCTGCCAGATCGATCTGCTCCTCGGCCGCCGTGAAATTGGCCTCCGGGTCCTGACTGCTCGTGAGCTGCACGGCAGCCGCCAGGAAATCGTTCACGATCCCACCTCTGTGAGCGCGACTTTAGAGCCGCTCATGCGGCCTTCAGAACGCCTGGTTCGATCTGAGTCGGAACGACGCTGATCTGGTCGAGACCAGCGCAGCAGCGGAAATCGGCATCGTGGTCGCCGAGACCGATCAGGCGCTGACCATGGCTCGCGATGCGCAGGCAGGCTTCCGGGTCTTGCCTCCAGTTCTGCCAGAGGGCGATGGCAGCGGAGAGCTCATCGTTGGCGATCACGGTGGCTGCCGGGTCCCGTTCCGTCAGAAGGGCACCAAGGGCTCCTGCCGCCAGGGAATCCTCCAGGGAGTACGAGCCCTCCCAGCCGCTGCCCACAATCGCAACCGAAGCGGGCCGCTTCTCCAGCAGCCGCTCTGCCACCGCTTCGCGGTTGGGCAGAGCAGCCGTGACCAGCAAGGGGACATCGCGGACGCGATCCAGAGCCCGCGTGCCGTTTGTGGTGCTCATGAACAGACGCTTGCCGGCCACCGTCTCGGGCAGCACGGCCACGGGTGAATTCCCGAGATCGAAGCCAGGCAGTGTCTGCCCGCCGCGCTCTCCCACCCGCAGTCGGGAGGATTCGGGCCAGAGGTCGGCCGCCTGACGGAGATCCTCGAGGTCCGCGAAGGCCTGCACCGCTTCAGCACCGTTCTGGAGAGCCCAGGCGATGGTGGTGGTGGCCCGGAGAACATCGATCACGACCGCCGCCTCGGGCCGGGCGTCCGCCGGCATCTCGGCAGGCACATGGAAGTAGGAGATCTGCATGGCCACGCTGGGATTCGGCGTGCGACACAGTACCGAGACCGACAGCGCAGCACCGTCGCCTTCATGCCTCTGTTCCAGACCGGCCCGGCAACCCGTGACCTGCGCGGCTTCCTTGAGCTGCTCGATCAACGCGGTCAGCTGCGTCGCATCACCGCTCCGGTGGATCCGGATCTGGAACTGGCGGCGATTGCTGACCGGGTGCTGGCCCAGGGAGGTCCGGCGCTGCTGTTCGAGAACGTGATCGGCTCCTCCATGCCTGTGGCGGTGAACACGCTCGGGACCGTCGAACGGGTGGTGTGGAGCATGGGTCTTGAGCGGGCCGAGCAGCTCGAGGAACTCGGGGAACGGCTCGCCCTGTTGCAGCAACCCAGACCACCCAAAGGCCTTGGGGAAACCAAACGCTTCGCCAGGGTGTTCTGGGATCTGGTGAAGGCTCGTCCGGATCGGGATCTGATGCCGCCCTGCCGGCAGCAGGTCTTCCAGGGCGACGCGGTGAATCTCGACAGCATCCCGCTGATCCGCCCCTGGCCCGGAGATGCCGGTGGGGTGATCACCCTCGGGCTGGTGATCACCAAGGACCCTGAGACAGGTGTGCCGAATGTCGGCGTCTACCGCCTTCAGAAGCAGTCGGTGAACACCATGACGGTGCACTGGCTGAGCGTGCGCGGTGGGGCTCGCCATCTGCGCAAGGCCGCCGCGATGGGCAGGAAGCTTGACGTGGCTGTGGCCATCGGCGTCCACCCCCTGCTGGTGATGGCAGCGGCCACACCGATCCCTGTGCAGCTGAGCGAATGGCTGTTCGCGGGGATCTATGCCGGTGAGGGCGTCCGGCTGACCCCCTGCAAGACGATCGACCTTCAGGTGCCCAGCCACAGCGAGGTGGTGCTGGAGGGAACGATCACCCCCGGGGAGGTGCTGCCGGACGGCCCCTTCGGCGATCACATGGGGTTCTACGGGGGCGTGGAGGACTCCCCTTTGGTGCGCTTCCACTGCATGACGCAGCGACGGGATCCCGTCTTCCTCACCACCTTCAGCGGCCGTCCTCCCAAGGAGGAAGCGATGCTCGCCATCGCCCTGAACCGGATCTACACACCGATCCTGCGCCAGCAGATCCCGGAGATCACCGATTTCTTCCTGCCGATGGAGGCGCTCAGCTACAAGCTGGCGGTGCTCTCCATCGACAAGGCCTATCCAGGCCAGGCCAAACGCGCGGCCATGGCCTTCTGGAGCGCATTGCCTCAGTTCACCTACACGAAGTTCGTGGTGGTGGTGGATCGTCACATCAATGTGCGCGACCCGCGCCAGGTGGTCTGGGCGATCGCAGCTCAGGTCGACCCTCAGCGTGATCTGTTCACCCTTGCGGACACCCCCTTCGACAGCCTGGATTTCGCCAGCGAACAGCTGGGGCTGGGGGGACGTCTGGCCATCGATGCCACCACCAAGGTCGGACCGGAGAAGAATCACGACTGGGGGGAACCGCTCAGCCGTCCGGCATCGCTGGAGCAGCGGGTCTCGGAGCGATGGCACGAGCTGGGACTCGATGACCTGGGGCAGTCCGAACCGGATCCGAGCCTGTTCGGCTATGCCCTGGATCGATTGATGCAGCGGCTCAGCATCGCCCCATAGGATCAACGGTCGCTGTTTCCCCGAAGTCTTGAGCGCGACCGGCAGCCCGTCCACCCCCCGTGTGCTGCCGGCTGGAGGCAGCCTCTCCGGCCGGGTGACGGTGCCCGGGGACAAGTCCATCTCCCACCGCTCACTGCTGTTCGGGGCCATTGCCGAAGGCACGACAACCATCGAAGGACTGCTGCCGGCCGAGGACCCGCTGAGCACCGCAGCCTGCCTGCGGGCCATGGGAGTCGCCATCAGTCCGATCACCCCTGGCGCCACCGTCACGGTGCAGGGAGTCGGCCTCGAAGGCCTTCAGGAGCCCTCGGTGATCCTCGACTGCGGCAACTCCGGCACCAGCATGCGGCTGATGCTCGGTCTGCTGGCCGGTCGGAGCGGTCGGCATTTCATCCTGGATGGCGATGCCTCACTGCGGCGTCGCCCGATGCGACGGGTGGGCCAGCCCCTCTCGGCCATGGGCGCTGAGGTGCGCGGACGTGACAGCGGCAATCTCGCTCCCCTGGCCGTGCAGGGACGACAGCTGAAAGGCACGGTGATCGGCACGCCAGTCGCCAGCGCTCAGGTGAAATCCGCTCTGCTGCTGGCCGCTCTGACCGCGGACGGTCCGACCACGGTGATCGAACCGGCCCAGTCGAGAGATCACAGCGAACGCATGCTGCGGGCCTTCGGTGCCGATCTCGAGGTGGATGGGGAAATGGGGCGGCACATCACGGTCAGGCCCGGTGCCAATTTGCGGGGCCAGTCAGTGGTGGTGCCGGGAGACATCAGCTCGGCCGCGTTCTGGCTGGTGGCTGGGTCGCTTGTGCCCGGTGCCGATCTCACCATCGAGAATGTCGGGCTCAATCCGACGCGCACCGGCATCCTCGAGGTTCTGGAACAGATGCAGGCCCGCATCGAGGTGCTCAACCGCCGGGATGTGGCGGGTGAACCGGTCGGCGATCTCAGAGTGCGTCAGGCGCCGCTCCAGCCCTTTGCGTTCGGGGAATCGATCATGCCGCGACTGGTGGACGAGGTGCCGATCCTCAGCGTCGCCGCCTGCTTCTGCGCCGGCGAAAGCCGCATCAGCGGAGCCTCGGAACTGCGGGTGAAGGAAACCGACCGGCTGGCGGTGATGGCCAGACAGCTGAGAGCGATGGGAGCGGACATCGACGAACATGAGGACGGCATGACCATTCGCGGAGGCCGTCCTCTGCAGGGCACCGCTCTCGACAGTGAGACCGATCACAGAGTGGCGATGAGCCTGGCGGTGGCAGCCATGCTGGCGAGCGGAGACTCAACCCTGGCCCGGAGTGAAGCCGCGGCCGTGTCCTACCCGACCTTCTGGGACGACCTTGCCCGACTGCGCAGCTGACCTCGGAGAACTGCACGCCTATCCCACGGCGGACGGCAGCTTCAGCCTGCAGAGCGACCGTTTCGGCGAGGCCTTTCACAACTCAGCAGGAGCCCGCAACGAAGCCCAGGCGAAATTCGCCTTGCCGGCTCAGCTCGAGCGATTCCGAGACGGGACACCGCTCCGGGTGCTCGATGTCTGCGTCGGTCTCGGCTACAACAGCGCCGTGGTGCTGGAAGCGCTGCCGACACCACCTCCTGAGCTGGAGTGGTGGGGGCTGGAACTGGACCATCGCCCTCTGGATCTGGCCCTGGCCCGGCAGGACTTCCGCAGCAGCTGGTCGGCATCCGTCCTTCAGGTGCTGGAGCAGATCCGCGATCACGGCAGTTGGCGTCAAGGAGGCTGCAACGGCAGGCTGCTCTGGGGAGACGCCCGGACCATGCTGGGCCAGATCCCCGGCAGACAGAGCTTCGATCTCATCCTTCAGGACGCCTTCTCACCCCAGCGCTGTCCGGAGCTGTGGAGTGAGGAGTTCCTGGCGGGCCTGGCCGGGCGTCTGGCTGCCGGCGGACGTCTGCTCACCTACAGCCGATCGGCGGCGGTGCGGGCCAGCCTGCGACGGAACGGTCTGATGCTGTTCTCGCTGCTGCCGGCCCCGGGCGAACGGCCGGGCTGGAGCAGCGGCACGATGGCCGTGCGCCCGGGAGCGCCGATTCCTGATGGGGGGCCGGGCTGGAGAGCTCTGTCGCTGATGGAGGAAGAGCATCTCCACACCCGCGCCGCCGTGCCCTTCCGGGATCCCAGCGGCACCGACGACAGCGCTGCCATCCTGCGGCGCCGGAGCATGGAACAGGACGGATGCAGCCTCGAGCCGACCAACGCCTGGCAGCGGCGCTGGCGGCAGGACTCCACCGGCTGATCCCGGTAGATTCCGGCCGTTTCGATCACGCCCGACATGCTTGCCGTTGCTGTTCTGGCCGCTGGAAAGGGCACTCGCATGAAGAGCGCTCTGCCGAAGGTTCTGCAGCCTCTGGCGGGAGCCACCCTGGTGGAGCGGGTTCTGGCCAGTGCCCGGACGCTGCAGCCCGAACGACGGCTGTTGATCGTGGGTCACCAGGCTGAACGGGTGGAGGAGAAGCTGAGCCCGATCGGCGGTCTGGAGTTCGTTCTGCAGCAACCCCAGAACGGCACAGGTCACGCCGTGCAGCAGCTGCTGCCGGTGCTGAAGGGATTCGAAGGGGAACTGCTGGTGCTCAACGGCGATGTACCGCTGCTACGCCCGGAAACGATCGAGTCCCTGGTGAACGGTCATCGGAACAGCGGCGCCGACGTCACGCTTCTGACGGCTCGGCTTTCGGATCCCACCGGCTACGGCCGCGTCTTCGCCGATGAAACGGGGCAGGTCAGCGGCATCATCGAGCATCGCGACTGCAGTGAGGAGCAGCGCCGCAACACCCTCACCAACGCAGGCATCTACTGCTTCAACTGGCAAGCGCTGGAGGGGGTGCTGCCGCAGCTGAGCACCGATAACGACCAGGGAGAGCTGTACCTGACCGACACCGTGGCGATGCTGCCACGGGCCATGCATGTGGAAGTGGCGGATCCCGATGAAGTGAACGGCATCAACAACCGCAGACAGCTGGCGCAGTGCGAAGCGGTGCTTCAACAGCGGCTCAGGGAGCACTGGATGGCGGAGGGGGTCACCTTCGTCGATCCGGACAGCTGCACCCTGAGTGAGGACTGCCGGTTCGGGAGAGATGTGGTGATCGAACCCCAGACCCATCTGAGGGGATCCTGCCGAATCGGAGACAACTGCCGTCTGGGACCAGGTTCGCTGCTGGAGAATGCCGATCTCGGAGACGCCGTGACCGTTCTGCATTCGGTGGTGCGAGAGGCGACCGTGGCGGACGACGTCAGCATCGGCCCGTTCGCCCATCTCCGACCGGCGGCTGAGATCGGCAAGGGCTGCCGCATCGGCAACTTCGTTGAGGTGAAGAAGAGTCAGATCGGAGCTGGCAGCAAGGTGAATCACCTCAGCTACATCGGCGACGCGAGCCTTGGCGACAACGTCAACGTGGGGGCCGGCACGATCACCGCCAACTACGACGGCGTTCGGAAACACCGCACGGTGATCGGCGACGGCAGCAAGACCGGGGCCAATTCCGTGCTGGTGGCTCCGTTGTCTCTGGGGAAGGAGGTGACGGTCGCAGCCGGTTCGACTATCACCAAGGATGTGTCGGATGGTGCCCTCGCCATCGGACGCTCCCGCCAGATGAACAAGGAGGGCTGGAGCCGCAGCTCCGGAGACTGACTCCACACCATCCACATGCCTTCGACCCTGGTTCTGAACGCCGATTCCAGCGTCTGTCCCGCGCTCGGGACCTGGATCGGCAACAACGCCGAGCTGCTGAAAGGGTTTTCGTTGCTCATCGCCGAGGACGTGCTGGCGGAACTGTCCAAGCGCAACACCCTGGGCCAGCTCTCGATCACCTCCTGCCGAGGCATCCGCAGCGGCGGTGACATCGAGATGGCCGCCACGATCCTGAAGGGAGAGATCAGCGGACTGATCCACTTCCCCTCGCCCACGGGCGAGCGGGCCGGAGATGTGCTGTCGGAACCCCTGGTGCGTGCAGCCCTGCTCAATGATCTGCCGATCGCCCTGAATCCCGCCTCCGCTTCCGCACTGGTGCGGGGCATCAAGGGCAGCCGGCGGGGCTATCTGATCTTCAATCCCGTGGCCGGCCAGGGGGACCCCGTCAGCGAACTGGCCGAGATCCGCAGTTATCTCGAACCCCAGATCATGCTTCAGATCTGGATGACCCAACCCAATCTCGACCCCGCCCAGCAGGCCAGGGAACTGATCCAGGAGATCAAGGCCTTCGAGCAGCAGGGGGAAGGCGAATCGCTGATCATCGCTTCCGGAGGTGACGGAACCGTCGGAGCCGTCGCCAGTGCTCTGGCGGACAGTGACATCCCCCTCGGCATCATTCCCCGTGGAACGGCGAACGCCTTCTCGGTCGCCCTCGGCATCCCAACGGGAGTGAAGGCCGCCTGCACCAATCTGCTGCTGGGCAACACACGCCTGGTGGACGTCGCCATGTGCAACGACCAGCCGATGATCCTGCTCTCCGGCCTCGGATTCGAGGCGGGAATGGTGAACAAGGCAAGCCGTGAACTGAAGAACATCCTCGGGCCGATGGCCTACATCTTCTCGGGAGCGCGTCAGCTGGTGGACCAGCAGCCGTTCAAGGCGACCTTACGGATCGACGGCGAGGAATATCACCTCGAAGCCAGTGCCATCACCGTGGCCAACGCCGCACCCGCCACCTCCGTGATGGCCCAGGGCTTCGGCCAGGTGATCCCCGACGACGGTCTTCTCGAGGTGATCGTCGCCTCCCCGAAGGACCGCATCAGTGGGTTTTCGGTGCTGTCGAGCCTGGCCTGGTCGGCGATCGTCAGCAACACCGCCAACCACGACAACATCGCCTGTTTCCGGACCCGCCAGATCGAGGTTGAACTGGAGGAGACTCAGAAGCTGGTGGTGGATGGGGAGATTCTTGACGCCGACAAGATGACGGTGTCCGTCAAACCGGGAGCCCTGCAGGTGGTGGCTCCGATCCGCCTGAAACCTTGAACCTCGCCAGCGACCCCACCATCCAGCGCAAGATCACCCGGATGGCGGAGCGGGTGCGCTGGAAACAGCCGGCGCTGACCAGCCGGGGCATCGACCAGACACGCCTGGTGCTCGAGCCGGATGGGGATCAGCCCGGACAAGAGGACCCGTTCCACTTTCTGGTGCTCGGGGACAGCGGCACCGGCCGTCACCGCTTCCACAGCCCTCCGAGGCGGATCGCCGAACGGCTGCTACCCCACAAGCCGGATGCGGCCTTTCTGCTTCACACAGGTGATGTGGTCTATCTGGTGGGAGCAGCGGATCAGTACCGCGACAATTTTCTGCGCCCCTATCGGGAATGGCTCCAGGACGGAGAGCAATGGTCCAGCCTGAGCCATGAGGGGATGGTGTTCAACCAGCCGTTCCTCCCGGTTCCCGGCAATCACGACTACTACGACCTCTCCTTCCCTGTGGCGCTGGTGGCAGGTCTGACCCTGCCCCTGCGCCGTCATCTGCAGTGGTTCCACGACGTCGACGCCGGCTGGCGCGGCTCAGGCCAGGGAGAGGTCTATGCCCAGGCGTTCATGGATGTGCTCCACCAGCTGCCTCCCTCCCGACTCGAGCAGCATCTCGAGACCCACTACGACGCCGTGTGGGACGGGCATCGCTGCCTCCACTACCGGCCGGGACGGCTCACCCGCCTGCCAAACCGTTATTACCGATTCCGCCATGCAGGGGTCGACGTCTTCGCGATCGACTCCAACACGCTGATCTCGCCCGTGGAGCCATCGCAGGATCGCCGCAGCCTGCAACAGGAGCTGCAGGCCTGCGAACACCAACAGAATCACGTCTACCAGTCTCTGGCCAGTGGTGGTGTTGATGAGGAGAGCCGCGATGCTCTGCTCGATGAACTGGAGACACTCCAGGAGTCGATTCTGGATCTGCGCCGCCGGATCGGGCAGGGGGCGACCGTGGACGAAGCCCAGCTGAAGTGGCTGATGGACGGCTTGATCGCCTCGCATCGGGACCCGACGGTGCGGGGAAGAATCCTGACCATGCACCACCCTCCGTACGTCACCGAAGCGACCAAGTGGACCCAGGCCGACACCATGGCGATCCGCCTGCGGCTTCGGCAGGTGCTGGATGGCGTCGCCGCATCGCTGGGCGACACCATGGCCGCAGCGGCTCCTGTGGACCTGGTGCTCAGCGGTCACGCCCACTGCCTGGAGGTGCTGCGCACCCACGACACCGGCCACGCGGACAGTGGGATCCACTGGGTCATCTGCGGCGGCAGCGGCTATGGCCTGCGCAGTCAGCGCCGCGAGGGATCACGACTGATGGAAATGAATGACGACGGCAGCGAGAAGCACGTAGCCAGCAGCGATCTCTACATCGGAAAGGATTGGCCGCCGGCGGAAGGACGCCATGCCTACAGCGGTCTGCGGGTGGACATCGCGGCAGGACGTCCGCTGACGATCCGACTGACCCCGCTGGTGTCCTGCCGGGCTGATCGAGGCTGGAGCGATCAGGACCTCGAGACGATCACCCTTTCAGGCCCGTCACACCGAAGGCAGTAACGGCAGCAGACGTTCCAGGGCGACACCGCGGCTGGCCTTCAGCAGCACCACATCACCGGATTGGAGCCAATGCCGCAACGGCTCGGCGGCAGCGTCCGGCCTCGACACCACCGCAAGGCGATCAAGCGATGCTGCGGCCGCTGCCATGGCGGCGGCCTCGGGATCTGCCGCGACAACCACGAGTCCGTCCAGTTTCAGCTCCGCAGCCCGGGCTGCCACAGCGGCATGAAGCTCAACACTGCGGTCACCGAGTTCCAGCATCGTTCCCAGCACGGCGAAGCGACGGCCGGGCTGAACGGCCAGCAACTCAAGAGCGGCCAGGACAGCCTCCGGCGAGGCGTTGTAGGACTCATCGAGAACCGTGAGCCCGCCCTGACGCAGACGCCGATTGCGGCCGCCGGGAACGCTCACCTGCAGATCCTCCAGAGCCTCATCGGCAACACCCAGCTCCCGGGCCACAGCGACGGCGAGCAGCAGGTTGCGGGCGTTGTGGCGCCCCTGCAGCGGCAGAGACAGGGAATGGCCGTCAAACGTCAGGTGCTCCGCGGAGACCTCACCGGTCAGATCAGCTGCCGCCGTGGCATCCCCCTCCAGGCGGACCCGCAGCACACGGCCTGTCCAGACCTCAGCCAGCGCCGTTTCCAGAAGAGGATCCCCAGCGGGAATCACGACGACGCCATCGGGATGGAGGGCGGCCGTGATCTCGCACTTGGCGGCAGCAATGGCCTCACGACTGCCGAGGCGTCCGATGTGGGCCGTGCCGATGTTCGTGATCACCGCGAGATCAGGCTCGGCGCATCGCGACAGACGTGCGATCTCCCCAGGCCCACGCATGCCCATCTCCACCACGACAGCGCCGTGAGCTGCCGTGGTCTCCAGCAGCGTCAGCGGTACGCCGATGTCGTTGTTGTTGTTGCCTTCACTGGCCATCACCGGCCCCAGGGACGACAGCGTCGCCCGGATCAGTTCGCGGGTGGTGGTCTTGCCCGCGGAACCCGTCACCGCCACCACCGGCAGGTCCAGGGCAAGACGATGCTGACGGGCCAGCTGCTGGTAGGCATCGAGAGTGTCATCGACACGCCAGTGCAGCAGTCCCTCAGGCAGGGGCTGATTCCAGCTTCTGGACACCACGGCGGCCTGAGCTCCGCTGGCACTGATCTGCTCCAGAAACGCATGGCCATCGAAACGTTCTCCCACCAGGGGAACGAAGAACCCGCCGGTCTGCATCCGGCGGCTGTCCGTGACGATCGAGCCAACCGTCTGCTGCGGGTCCAGGGATGCCCCCCGAGGCTGTCCCCAGAGATCGATCAACTGCTGAATCCGCAGAGTCATGCCGAGGCGGGGATGTCGTAGAGGATCATGCCGACGCCAACCCGGGCTGAGCGCCCGAGGAGACGGTCTTCCGCATCGACCAGACGCAGCTGCTCGTAGCCCAGCTCATTGCTGCGTTGCTGCCAGTCCTCCGCCAGCTGCTTTCGCATGGCCTGAGGCACGGCAGACCAGCGATCGGACAGCTCCAGCACCAGCTGGAGCGCCTGCCCATCCGGTCGGGCCGAGACCAGCAGCTGGCTGGGGGCGTCCGGTCCCAGCAGAAGCTCAAGCAGTGGATCCAGAGACGGCACAACAGGAGGCTTTTCAGCAACGCTCTCCGCCGGAGGCTCGACGGGAGGCGCGGTGAGTGAGGGGGGTGCGGTGAGTGAGGGGGGTGCTGAGGGGATCTCGCTGGACGGAACCGCTCTCGGATCAGGCGGGGGATTGCCGGCAAGGCTGCGCGTGAAACGCCCGGGCAGCAGCAGCACCAACCCCAACAGCAGCACCAGCAGGAGCGGCCAGAACCATGGGGCCAACCCCTGAGGCCAGAAGCCGGGAACGGACAGATCGCCCTCTCGATTACGACGCCAGACCTCCTGAAGCCGCAACCTCAGATCCGCCGCCATCGACCGCAGGTTGCGGGCGAACTCACGCCATGGACTGACGTAGGGGGCCGGCAGATTGGGCAAGATCAGCTGCGACGGCCGAACAGCCGGTTGAGCGGGTTACGCGGCTGCTCCGATGGAGACTCTGCTGCTGGTGCCAGTTCCGCTGGCGCCGGATCCTTCTGAGGTGCGCTCTTGTCTGCGGCGCTCCGGGACGGATCGGCATCCTGTCCCAGGGACAACTGCTCCACCATCGCCGCATCCGGAGTGGGGGTCTTGATACCGCACACATCGCGGTACATCGCGTCGTACTGCACAGCGGAACGATCCCAGCTGTAGTCCTGAGTCATGCCGCGGATCTGCAGCTGGTTCCAGCTGCTGCGATGGCGGTAGGCCTCCCAGGTCCGCACCAGTGCCGTGTAGAAGTCGACCGGTTCGAAACGATCGAAACAGAAGCCGGTGCCGGCGTCAGCTGCCGGGTCATGGGGGGGAACCGTATCCACCAGACCACCCACCTTGCGCACCACCGGAACGGAGCCATAGCGCATGGCATAGAGCTGACTGATGCCGCAGGGCTCAAAGCGGCTCGGCATCAGGAAGGAATCGCTGCCGGCGTAGATGAGCCGCGAGAGATCGTCGTCGTACGTGAGGAAGACAGCGCAGCGACCGGGATGACGGGAGGCCAGCTGCCACAGGCCTGATTCCAGCCCCCGGTCGCCGGTGCCGAGCACCACGATCTGGGAATCGGTGTAAGCCAGCAGGCGATCGGCGACCTGAAGCAGCAGATCGACCCCCTTCTGATCGACCAGGCGACTCACCATGCCGAGCACAAAGGCGTTGTCACGCACTTCCAGCCCCATGCGCTCCTGGAGAACGCGCTTGCATTCCGCCTTGCCGGAGAGATCCTCGGCGCTGTAGTTGGCGGGAAGAGCCCTGTCCGTGGCGGGATCCCAGGCTTTGAGATCGATTCCGTTGAGGATGCCGCGCAGTTTGCCGGAGACGAAATTCAGCAGTCCGTCGAGTCTCTCGCCGTATTCGGCCGTGCGGATCTCCTGGGCATAGGTCGGAGAGACCGCATTCACACGATCGGCATAGAGCAGCGCCGCTGCCATCGTGTGATCTCCCTGCATGTACCAGGGGCACCAGGTGATGCGATCCAGCTTCCAGCGCCAGGGCCCCTGGTACTTGAGGTTGTGGATCGTGAAGACCGTGCTGATCTCCGGGTCCTGGT
>ERZ802831.1277-NODE-1277-length-12654-cov-11.7509_pt1 | contig 12654 bp, 14 predicted proteins | sample MGYA00345655_ERZ802831 | MGnify/ENA primary metagenome ERZ802831 (study PRJEB30503, sample SAMEA104212376) | marine metagenome | biome: Westerlies Biome; feature: [SRF] surface water layer (ENVO:00010504) within the epipelagic zone...; material: water...
ATTCTGTTGCCGCTCGTAAAAAGTCCAAAAATTTATCTTATTTAGCTTCGTTGCTGCTATTTGTTTGGCTTAGATTTTGGCAATGTCAGGACTTTTGGTTAAAGCTTGAATGGCATTAGTTTTTTGTCGATTTTTTTTAATAGGCTGTAACTCATTCCGAGCGTTTGCTGTCTATTTTTGGCGATAGGAGAGCTTTCCTTGGCGCCAATCTGGCTCACCATCCGTCAGGATTGATGCAAACTCTGATGGGCGGTCATGGCTGCAGCTTCAACCATTCGTCTGGCTGACTACAGCCCATGGCCCTTTGCGCTGCCGCGTGTTGAGCTCAACGTCGTGGTGCACGACGATCATGTGATTGTTTTCTCAAGGCTGAGCCTTGAGCCCCAAAACGGCGGAGAAGCGCTGGAGTTGAAGGCCGTTGATCTGGTGATCGAGCATCTGGCGATTGATGGGGAATCCCTTTCCCCCAACGCCTACCGATTCGAAGATGGCCAGCTCACCCTTGTGGACGTTCCTGCCCAGGCTTTCGTACTGGAGCCCCGTTGTCGGGTCGATCCTTTTAGCAATAGTTCTCTGGAGGGGCTGTACGCGAGTGGTGGGCTACTCAGCACCCAATGCGAGGCCGAAGGGTTCCGTCGCATCAGTCCCCATCCTGATCGTCCGGATGTACTCAGCCGTTGGCGGGTTCGGATCGAGGCGTCGCGCACCAGCTGCCCAGTTCTCCTGAGCAATGGCAATGCCATTGACATTGAACATGTTGGCTCTGATCGCCATGCCGTGATCTGGGAAGACCCCTTCCCAAAGCCTTCCTACTTGTTCGCTCTTGTGGCCGGAGATCTCAAGGAGATCCGAGACAGCTACACCACAGCATCGGGCCGTCACGTGAGCCTGCGCCTGCATGTGGAAAGCGGTGATGAGCCTTACACCGCTCATGCGATGGAATCGTTGAAACGCTCCATGGCATGGGATGAATCGGTTTATAACCTTGAATACGACCTCGATGAGTACAACATCGTGGCGGTACGCCATTTCAATATGGGCGCGATGGAGAACAAAAGCCTCAATATTTTTAATTCGAAGTTAGTGCTGGCTGATGCGGAGACGGCCACAGATGGCGAACTCGAGCGGATTGAGAGCGTGATTGCTCATGAATATTTCCACAACTGGAGCGGTAACCGAATCACATGCCGTGACTGGTTCCAGTTGTCTTTGAAAGAGGGCCTCACTGTTTTCCGTGATCAGAGCTTCACCTCCGACCTTCATTCAGCCGCTGTCAAGCGGATTGAGGATGTGGCCATGCTGCGCAACACCCAGTTCAGGGAAGATGCCGGGCCGACTGCCCACCCTGTGAAGCCTGCGGAGTATCAGGCGATCGATAACTTCTATACAACAACAATTTATGAAAAAGGTGCTGAAGTTATTCGGATGCTTTACACCCTTCTGGGGCCGGAAAGGTTCATGCGAGGGATGGAGGTTTATGTGAGTCGTTTTGATGGCATGGCCGCCACCACGGAGGATTTTGTTCAGGCGATTGTGGATGGAGCCAGCAGTGATGGGCAGCCTCTGACGTTTGATCCAAACCGTTTCCAGCGCTGGTACCACCAGGCTGGTACCCCTGAGCTTTCTGTTGAGCGTGAATGGGATTCCGTGCGAGGCGTCATGACATTGACGCTGCACCAGAGCACATCTCCCACTCCAGGCCAGGTTGAGAAGCAGCCCCTCGTGCTTCCGATTGCGATGGCGCTGGTGGATGACAAGGGTCGGATTGGTGAGGAGCAGCTGGTGGTGATGGATCAGGCCGAGCAGTCCGTCACCCTTCAGGGGCACCCCGGTTCGGAGCCTCCAGCCCTGTCTCTGTTGCGGCGCTTCTCCGCACCTGTCACGGTTCGTCTGGAGCAATCCCTTGAGGAGTGTCTGCAGCTGCTGGCTGCCGACGACGACGCGTTTAGCCGCTGGGATGCGGGCCAGCGCTTGTCTCGTCAAATTCTTCTGGCGAGATCGAAGGGTTCGGTGGATGCCGTGGTGGAGAAGGCTCTCATTCAGGCGCTGGAGCAGAGGATTCAGGCGTACGACGGAGTCGGTGGCAGCGATCTGGCGACGTTGTTGGTCTTGCCGGGGATGGCTGAACTGGAAGCACTGCAAAGTCCGGTTGACCCGTTGGCGCTCGATCAGGCAGTGGCGGATTGGGTCGAAGTGCTGGGGACCAGCCTGCAGCTGTGCCTGCAAGGGCTTCTCGAGGAATCCGAATCAGACTGGGCCAAGCCATGGCCAGCGGGGCAGGGGGGGCGTGCTCTGACGGGCCTGGCCTGGCGGTGGCTCGCGGCGGCGGGGGATCAACGCGCCCGAACCGAAGCACTGGCAGCCGTATCAGGCCCCTCGATGACGCTGGCGCGTGCCGCCCTGCGGGCCCTCCAGCCGCTGCAGATCGCAGAACGCGATCAGGCGCTTGAGCAGTTTTATGAGCGCTGGAAGCACAAGCCTGTGATTCTCGATGCTTGGTTTGCCATGGAGGCCTCAGCGCCACGGCCTGATGCCTTGGCTCGGGTTCAGCAGCTGATGGAGCATCCACGTTTCGATCCGCTAGCGCCGAATTCACTGCGCGCTGTGCTCGGCGGATTAACGGCTAATACCCGAGCGTTTCACGCTCTCGATGGCAGTGGCTACCGGTTCATGGCTGAGCAGATTGCAGCGGTGGACGGCCGTAATCCGATCACGGCCTCACGGATGGCCAAGGTGTTCAGCCGCTATAAAAGTTATGCACCGGAGCGACAAGCGGTGATGCGCGAGGCCATTGATCAGCTGGCGTCTCATCACCTGTCTTCCAACACGGCCGAGGTGGTGCAGCTGCTCAGGCCATCAGCACCACCACAGTGATCGCCAGGATGACAAGCAAGGCGAACCAGCGCCAACGTTTGGTGGCGTTGGATCCGCCACCGCGTTGCTGAAGCGTCCGAGTTGGCCGGCTTCCGGCTGCCAGGCCGCAGTCCTGACAGATCAATCGGCCTGCCATGGAGCGATCGGCCCGGAACCGACGGCTTCCGCAATTCCGGCAGACGTTCATGGTCACGGTCTCGATCTGTTCAGCATGGTCGCCTTCTCTTGTCCCCGCCGCAGCAAACCGTCAGATTTTGGTTGACCCCCCTGGATGCCGAGACTGGCAACGCTGGCATTCGGAGATGCTGTCCTTGTGGTTGTCTGCCAGCGTCAATAAATAAGGATCCACATCAAATTCATAGCCGCATTCACAGGCCACGTGATAACGAAGTTTCTTTGACTTCTTCAGTTGTTTGAGCAGTGTGATTCGGCCAAAGGTCTGCCCTGCACTGAACCGTTCGAGTTTCTTGCGTTGGTCGGATGATTGGCTGATTCGGGCCTTCTTGAGCGCGTTTTGCACAGAGGTTTCGCTCCCCTTGCCGAGGATCTTGGCAATCTGAGCAACCGATCGCCCCTCCTCGAGATAAAGGCGTTTGATCTCGTTCACTTCACCGGCAGAAAATCCCGACTTGCTACCCATCCGTTTGCTTCCAGCCTTCTGATCATCTCAGTGCTTCGGATGGCCTGGCGTCAGAGGAGAGGATCACCATCCATGCTGGTGCGAACTCTGCTCCCGCCCCGGTGATTGTCGATCAGGCAACAACTGATTTCGAGCCGTTGTTCAACCGTCTCGCCGGATGCCCAGGGATGGCCCCTGGCCGGCGTCGACTGGCGATTGTGATGGGCCAGTTGGGAGATTTCGATTCGATCGAATACGCCCAAGCCCTCGTTCCCAGGCTGGATGAGCTGACCAAGGCTGGCATCGCTGTTCAACTGTTCGCCATTGGCGATGCCTCCGGTGCTGATCGATTTGCAGCCTTTACAGGCTTTCCGCGGCAGCAACTAACGGTTGATGCCGCACCAGATCTGCATCGGGCGCTCAATCTGGAGCCTGGTCTTGTCTTGCCCGGTGGACCCTGGCCTGGCTTTCTGCTGATGTGTGCTGGGGTTGGTTCTCCAGGAACGTTGCGGGAAGTGCTTCGGGGGTACACCGGTGATCGAAGTGCCGAGCAGATTTTCAGTGATGACGCATGGATTGAGGCGTTCCCGCTTCCGCGTTTTCAAGCTGCCATGTTTCGCCGGGTTGGGGGAGGCGGATTCCAGCGACCGTTCGAGTTGGCGACACAGCGGCTGCGCAACATGAATGAAGTGCTTCGCCATTGGCGCACCTACGTGCCGAAGGATGACTTCATCACGCAACGTGGAGCCACGGTTCTGCTGGATGTTGACGATCAGGTGCTTTACAGCCATCGCGATCGAGCCCTCCTCGGTTACTCGGAAACGATGAACCGCCCGCTTGCTTTCCTCGATGCTTATCTCAATGGGCAAAGCCGTTAGCGTTCAGCCTTGCAACTGCGGCATCGTCGATGACATTCACACTCCGGCGCCGCCGCCAGATCGTGGATCTCTACGTTGATGGCGGTTCGTTCGAGGCACCCTTTTTCAACTTCTTCGATGCCAAAGGGAAACCCGTTGAGGATCCAGTGCTGGATCTCCGCAAGACCTACCGCTTTCATCGGCTTGATGGTGCTCGCTCCCATCCCTTCTATTTGAGCGATACGGGCGTTTTGCAGAAGCCAAGCCGTGCGCTGCAACTTCGCGGTGAGGGAGATGCACTCAGCGGGATTAGCGGTGATGAAGTCTTCAAGCTGCGTTTCCGAAAACGTGATCGACGGATGCTCAAGGATGAGGGGCGATTGATTTATTTCTGCAGCGCACATCCCTCCATGACGGGAACCTTGGCGATCAAAGGAGCCAAAAGATCACAGCGTGATGCGGTTGCTGCCGCAACCGATGTTGTTGATGACGCGGGATTCGTATCCGAGCTGCCCCTGGCGTGACTTCAATCGACGGCAGCTTCGCGGTAAACCGCTAAGGCGGCCAAGAGGCCTGCGCAAAAACCGCTTGCATGCCCAATCCAACTCACCCCCGCTGGTGAAACCCCTGGGATCAATGCAAACAGCGTTGATCCGTAGATCCAAAACACAACGACGCTCAGCAGCATCGACAGGATGCGTTTCTCAAGCCAGCCGATCAACAGCAGATACCCCAGCAGGCCATACACCACTCCAGAGAGACCATGACTACGCGCGGGCCAGAGGAGCGAGATCGGCACGTTGATGACAATCACGGCGACCCAAATGGCGATGTAATCGCGTACCCCGCGGCTGATCACGAGCCAGCTCAGCGGCAGAAACACCAAGCTATTTGAGATCAGGTGGGCGAAGCCAGCATGGCTAAAGGGAGCCGTCAGCACCCCCCACCAGGGTTGGCCGGGCCCCATCGGCAGATTCCAGGTTCCAGAAAACACCAGTTGGTCGATCAGTTCCTGCCCCCAGGCCAGAGCGAGAAGCAGCACTGGTATCAGATAGCGATTGCCCATCATCCGGAGCGACCGATCACAATGATGACCTGGGCAAGCCGCGGATGGTTCGAAGCGACGTCGACGTTCTGGTGATTGGAAGCGGAATTGGGGGCTTGTGCAGTGCGGGCCTCTGTGCCCGTGCCGGCCGTGAGGTGTTGGTGCTCGAGGCTCACGGCCAGCCGGGGGGGGCGGCCCATGGTTTCCAGCGTGGTGGATATCACTTCGAATCGGGCCCGTCGCTCTGGAGTGGTCTGGGGTGCTGGCCGAGCAGCAATCCGCTGACCCAGGTGCTTCGGGCCCTGGGCCAGACCCTTGAGGTGATTCCCTATCGCAGCTGGGATGTGTTGCTTCCAGAAGGTGATTTGCGCATTGCCGTCGGCCACGACGATTTCATGACGGTGGTTCGTGATCGTTGTGGGTCGGACGCTGCTTTGGAATGGCAACGTTTTATCGACGTCTTACGTCCGATCGCCGCGGCAGCGGATGCTCTCCCACTGCTTTCACTGCGTCCTGGTGTTGACGGGATGGCGCAGCTGCTTCAGCGCGGTGGTCGCCTGCTACCGCATCTGGCGGCGATGCGGCATCTGGCTGGCGCATTCGGCCCCCTCGTGGATCGTCATTTGCAGGATCCTTTTCTGCGCCACTGGGTTGACCTGCTGTGCTTCCTGATTAGCGGGATGCCGATGGCAGATACCAATGCTGCCGCCATGGCCACGTTGTTTGGCCAGTGGTTTGAGCCGGATGCGCATCTGGATTACCCGAAGGGTGGCAGTGCTGCTGTGGTGGACGCTCTGGTGCGTGGACTCGAGTCCCATGGAGGATCTCTTCGCACTGGAGCGACGGTGGAGCGGCTGCGCCTCGAGGGGCAACGGGTGGTGGGGGTGACCCTGACGAGTGGTGAGCAGATCGATGCAGAGCAGGTGATCTCCAATGCCGACATCTGGACCACCCTTGATCTGCTGCCTGCGGACGCGCTGGAGAGTTGGCAGCGTCAACGAGGCGCCACTCCCGCCTGCAATGGATTCCTGCATCTCCATCTCGGCTTCGATGCCAGTGGTTTGGACGATCTGCCGATTCACACCGTTTGGGTTGAAGACTGGGCCCGTGGCATTGATGCGGAACGCAATGCCGTTGTGATGTCCATTCCGTCGGTGCTGGACCCAGCCATGGCGCCTGCCGGCCGTCATGTTCTGCACGCCTACACACCAGCGAGCGAGCCATGGTCACTCTGGGATGGGTTGGCCCGCGGCAGCGGTGAGTACCAACGACGGAAGCAGGAGCGATGCGAAGTGTTCTGGCAGGTTCTCGACCGCAAGATCCCCGACATTCGTGATCGATGCGAACTGGTGATGGAGGGCACGCCACTGACCCATTGTCATTTCCTCAACGTGCACCAGGGAAGTTATGGTCCGGCGCTCTCCGCGGCCAAAGGTCTGTTCCCGGGGGTGACAACACCGTTGGACAATCTCTGGCTGTGTGGTGCCAGCACCTTCCCTGGGATTGGGATTCCACCGGTGGCAGCCAGTGGCGCCATGGCAGCTCATGCTGTTGTTGGAAAGCAGGTTCAGAACCAGCTTCTCCGTGAGCTGGAGCTCTGACACATCAGCGTCATAGCCTCCTGTGCGCGAGCCACCGCCGCCCATGAATTCGAACGCCAGAATTGATTCGTTGCAGCTGATGCTGACCGATCTACGCATGCGCAACGAACCGATCCGTCACAAGGCGGCTTTCCGTGGTTGCCAGCCTGAATTTCAGGCTTTGGTGAGCCGTCTGATCGAACAGCTCGAGACGGAACTCTTTGAAGAGAAGCAGCGCTTCCGTGAAGCCTCACGCAGCGTCAGCTCCTGAGAACAGTTCCCGCCACTGACGTTCCTGTTGGCGGGCTTCGGCTGTTCCTTCCAGCGGGAATCCTTTCAGGAAGTCCTTGTCTGCTGAAGGGCGGTAGGGACCCTGCTTGAGCTCAAACAGCACGCTGTCCGAACTGAGGGCGACGAGGGAGTGAAATTGATCCCCGGCCAGTTCAATCCCCCGGGTGGGGCCTGCGGCACCCAGTTCTTCCATGCCGATGACCTGGCCGTCCCTGTCGAACAGGAGCAGGCCGATCGAGCCCTGAAGAACCAGAAAACATTCGAAACCCCCACCAGGCTGCTCTCGCCGGTGCCGATGGGGGCGAACGTAACTGCCCGGTTGCAGCACGTTGAGAAAACGCTGAACCAGATCACTCTCCTGATGGAAGTTGTGATTGAGGCGCAGACGGGGGATTTGTTGGGCTTCGAGGGCCACCTGGTCGAAAAGGTGTTGATCGATTCGGGTGAGGGGCTTGTTGTGGTTCATTCCGGGAGGTCGGCGGATCGATAGGCCGCTGGAACCAGAGCGAGAAACAGCAACCACCAGATCAGAACTGCTGCAGCCAGTGGAAGTGTGATCCACAGACGCTGCAGCAGCAGCCAGGACCCTGCAACCACCAGAAGGCCTGTGCCCAGGATCGACCAGGGTTGACACCACCAGGGCTTGAGCGACCAGAACGGGGGGCGCTCGTCGGGATCAGCGGAGGGCTTCAAGGTCACCGGACGCGTGCAGAGCGACGAGATCGTCGTAGCCACCGATCACGGTTCCGTCGATGAACACCTGGGGGAACGTCGTCATGCCGCTGCGTTGTTGCATAGCAGCGAAGCTGGCATCGTCGTTGATGGTGGTGACGGTGTGGGCCAGATCGAGGGTCCGCAGGATGCGTAGGGCTCTGCTGCACCACGGGCAGCCAGGAAGAACGGCAATTTCCAGACGCGGAGTTTGGCCTTGCTCTGGGGCCTTTGCTGGGGTCGGCTCGAGCACACCAAGCAACAGATCAGCTCCTTTTTGAACGATGGTTCCTGGCTCGAGATGACCACCCCAGACCTGGCAGGCGCCATCGGAGAGGCTGAGGTGCAGATGAACACCGTCTGGCGAAACGGTGCCATTCAGGGTGATCACTTCGAGATCACCCTGCAAAACCGTTGGTTCAGCCTGCCCCGGGCATTGGAAGGCTGCACGGGTGAGGTTGCCCACAACGCCGAGAACGAATCCGTGGAGGCCATCCCGTCGGGCTAGCTCTTCCAGGCTGAGACGCAGATCACTGCCGGGAGCAAGCTTCAGCGGCAGAGAACGCATGGAACCTCAAAAAACTGGCGTCAACATTAGTCGGCATCGGGATGCACGTTTTTGTATCATTTAAGTGAAATTATCGGATCAAAATCGTGCCAATTCTCCAGGATCTGGTTCGTGAGCTGCAGCGACACCTGGACGAGCAGGTCACGCCTCCCCCCAGCACTGCTGAGGTGGCGGATGCGGCTGGCTCCGAGCGGATCAACGTCACGCTTCCCCGTGGGGTGATGGATGACCTCAAGCGCCATGCGCTGGCAGAGGGACGCAGTTGCGGCAATCTCGCTGCCTATCTGCTGGAAGAGGCCCTGCGCCATCACCGTCCTCTGGCTTAATCAAGAAGTTGGTCGGCGATCGCTTTGACCTTCCCTTGGCGCTGCAGCTTGAGGATGGAGACATCCAATGGTGTGCGCAGGGGACTGTTTGCTTTCACGACAAATCCGTAGGTCTCCTCTGAAAGCGTGAATGGGGCCAAGCGAAGCTCCAATTGCGGATTGTTCTTCAGGTAGTACCGCAGTGCAGGACGGTCGAAGATCAGGGCCTCTGCTTTCCCCGAAACAATCAGGTCCGCGGCGGCAGCCAGCGTCGGCTTCGGAAGCAGTCGCATTCCTCCTCGCTCAGCCAGCTCCATTCCACTGGTCCCTTCCACGACGGCGACACGACGTCCGCTCAGCTGTTGGGGATCACTGATGGCAGCTTCGGTGGCGCCGGAGAGGAACAGCGTGAAGGCTGAAGCCAGGCTTGCTGTCAGTGATGACACGGCGATCAGCGAGATCACCATCCAGACCGCTGTGATGCCGCGGCCTGTGCGGGTGATCGGGGCCTTGTCGCCATAACCAACGGTTGTAAGGGTGACGACGGCAAACCACATGCCGCTGCAGATGCCGGGGAGCCAGGCCTGGGGGAACTGTTCGCTGTTGCGGTGGCGTTCCGCTAGCCAGATCAGACTGCCCACGACGAGCAGCACGCTGAGTAAAACCAAAACAGAGGAGATCACCGCCCAGCCGAAGAACACTTGCAGACGGCTGAAGGCCGATGGAGGCTGAATCGGGAGCAGAACGCCAGATTTTCCGAGGTAATAGGGCTGTGTGAAATCCACCCCAGGGATCGCCAGACGTTTCGAGGTGATGCTGATCGGGCCTACCAAAACATCGAGACGGCCCTGCTCTACAGCGGTGATGCCGCTTTTCGGCGACTTCTGAGGCAGAAGGGTGTAGTTGAAGCCGTTCTCCTCAGCGACGCGACGCCAGATATCGAGGCTGATGCCGCTGTCACTGGCCCCCTCCTGAATCACAAAGGGAGGGGATCCACTCACTCCCACCCTCAGCTCGCGCGCCTGGAGTGGCAGCGCCTGAGTGAGAGCGGTGATCAGTAGAACGGTGGACCACCGCCTGGAGAACCCCATTACCGGGCTCCCTGATGAATGGAGGGTGTCATGAAGGGCTTGCTCAGCGCTGCTCAAGCCGGCGAACAATGACAGCCATTGCTGCTAACGAACCAGCCAGGGCAATGAGCAGAGCGATGGTCATCAGCGACGTCAGAGCGAGATAGGCACTGCCAGGTTGGCATCCACATCACCAAGCAGCCAATCCGCCACCTCCATGCGCAAGGCGTAGGCGCACTCGAAACGTTCCTGACGCTCAAGCGAGAGAAGGCGTCGTTCCAACCAGCGCAGAGTTTCGATTGGCAGCTGGTTTGGCCGCATGGAGCACGCCACAATGCGGGTCCGAGGTGAATCGAAGCTTGAAGCACCAGGGGGCTATTCCAATGCAGCCGACGACACCAAATTGTCGTTGGGGTTGTTGATGGCAACGCACGATTGGCTGTGGGCAGATCAAGAGAAGCTGACGTTTCTTCCGGAATGTGGCTTGTGGCGTGAGCAGGGGCGCGTGCTGTTTGTGGCTGATCTGCACCTCGGCAAAGCCGAGGTGTTTCAGGCCCATGGAATTCCCTTACCGAGTGATGGTGATCAGGGAACCCTGAATCCTCTGTTGGATCTATGTCACCAGCGGCAGCCAAACCGGTTGGTTGTGCTGGGAGATTTAATTCATGCGCGGATCGGATTAACTCCGTCCTTACGCCAGACCCTGCGAGTTTTGCCAGACCTCTGCGGGTGTGAGGTGATCTTGATTGGTGGTAATCACGATGCAGGCAGTTGGTTAGAGGGATTGCCGCAGCACGCGTCACAACGCCTGGGTTCACTTTGGTTAAGCCATATCCCGGAACGGGTTCCAGAGCCTGGCTTGCTCAATGTTTGTGGCCATTTGCATCCAATGGCGCGATTGAAATCCCGCTCGGATCGTTTGCGAATGCCCTGTTTTGCCTTTGATCCTGATGGTCCTCGTCTGGTGATTCCTGCATTCGGGCAGTTGACGGGAGGCCATGACTGCGGCGAGCGTTACCAGCAATGGCTGGTGGCGGACGGCGCCATCGTTCCTTGGTTCGCACAACTCCCAAAAAACCGAGGGCGTCGGGTCGCGTGAATCATCACGCCAAGCCCGGCCCCAACGCCAGACGGCGAAAGCGTTTCCGTAAGCGCTGGCTGGTGTTCGCCATGCCGTTGATGGTGCTTGGAGGGCTGATTGCTTTGGCCCCATCGGTCCCTGACCGTGCTGAATTCTCTGAACAGAGTGAGGTGGGTCTGGAGTCGCAGACCAGAAATCGTCAACCGTTCCGCTACATCCCGGATGATGAGGTTTATGCCTTAGATCTCGATCCGCGCAGAGTCCGTTTCGGGCTGCTGGAGGGCTGGGATCGTGAACAGGATGCCTACGAGGATCTCGCTGCTCTGGCCTACGTTTCAGGCCCGATGTATGAGCGTCATGTCGACGATGCGGGCCGTGAGATCACTGTTCCGCTCGGGGATCTCAAATTCGGGACCAAGGTCTGGCGCGGTCGTAACCGCACCGCCTCTCGCCAGCGTGCATTTGTGGGGATCCGCCATAACGGCAGCGTTGATTTCGGTTACGGCGAGCTCACCGATGAGCGCAGTCAGATGTACGACACGTTCATAGGCGGTCTGCACAGCCTCTACAACGATCTTGAGGAGCCTCCCGAGAGCTACAAGGGGGCTTACAGCATCAGCATGGGGCAGCGGATTCGGTATTACCTTCCCCGCATTCGGATGGTGATGGGACTTCGGCAGGACGGCCACATCGAAGTTCTGATGAGTAGAGATGGGCTCACCCTTGAGCAGAGCAAGGATCTCGCCCGTCGCCGGGGCTATCTGGCGGCCTACATGCCAGATCACGCCTCCAAAAGTCGCTTCATCATTCCAGGGGTCAAGGGATTCACCGAGGAGGATGCCAACTGGATCAGTGGTGGCGCAACGAGTTTTGTTCACGTTCCCTACATGTTGCGTCTGAGTTCTCGCCAGACTCCGTTACGGGGCAGCCTGATCGCTGGCCTGACACCCCGACTCTCCGCTCAGGAGAGCTGCGACGGCCCGATCGATTGCGTTCAGGCCTTCACGAATCATCTGGCAGACCGAGCTCTGGCTGGTCTCAACCGGGTGATGGAGCAGGGCGTCGAACCTCTTGCCCGTCTGATTTGGGCACCGTCGGTGCCCAGCAAACCCAACCGCCCCTCGGATGGTGCTCTTCCCGCATCGGGCCCCAACGACCGTGCTCCTTTGAGGGAACCACCGATCACGGCTGATCCTCTGGTGCTCCGTGAGCAGCCGGCCATCATCACCACACCGGAACAGTTGGATCCACTGCCGGAACCGGAAGATCGCTGGACGGAGCCTGAACCCTTTGCGCCATTGCCACCCGATCTTCCTCCTCCCACCTGGGTCGATGATCCTGTGGTTGCCCCTCAGCAGCCGGTTGCGCCTGAGTCAACCAATCGCTTGTTAGGAGCTCCTCCCCCGCCAGAGCTTCCACCGCTGCCGTCTTCTCCACTTCCAGTGTTGCCGGATTGATTGGTGGAGGCAGTGTGGAGTTGGTGGCCCGTTCCAGATTCCGATCAGCGTGTTCTGGCAGCTTGGCTGCCCCGGTTGCCATCGCGAGCCGAGCAGATTCAACTCAGTGAAGCCCTGAGCTTGAAGCTGTTTGGCTTGCATGGGTTGCAACTCACAGGGGCGGACATCGGACGCACCATTTAAGATCGGAAAGAGC
>ERZ802831.1288-NODE-1288-length-12558-cov-19.8604_pt1 | contig 12558 bp, 11 predicted proteins | sample MGYA00345655_ERZ802831 | MGnify/ENA primary metagenome ERZ802831 (study PRJEB30503, sample SAMEA104212376) | marine metagenome | biome: Westerlies Biome; feature: [SRF] surface water layer (ENVO:00010504) within the epipelagic zone...; material: water...
AAGCAGTGCAGCTGTCGGCTCAGCTGACACCGTAGAACGGGTCCAACCAGGAAATATTCAGGGGATCAATGTGGAGAAAAGCCGGTTGAATCATCAGTTTTTTTTCTGCAACAGCGTTACGAATCGGCTCACTTGTTTCCATCAATGATTTGGCTGTGATGATGGCATGTTGGATGCAGGCGTTGGGATAGGCTTGATCGTCTTCAATGCTAATGCCGTGACTCGTAAGGCCCAGCTGGATGTCATTCACCAATTCGGTTAATGATGCTGAAAAAGCTTGGTCTTTGAGATAGGCAGCTTTTACTGCCCCGCAACCTTGATGACTCATCACGAGGAGGACACGAACGTTGAGGTCAAGGACGGCGTATTCAATTGAACCAGCCGATCCAAACGTGTTTGTATTTCCAGCATTGCGGATCACAAAAAGATCTCCGAATCCAGCATCGAATATCACTTCAACCGGAACTCTTGAATCTGAACAAGCTAGTAAAGCAACCTGCGGGTGCTGTCCCCCCGCGAGTTGATGCCGACGTGCTTGTGTCGCGTGGGGATGATGTGTCCTGTTGTTGAGAAAACGGTCAAAACCTCGTTTGAGTTCCCCTACAATATTATTTGGATCTGCTAAGGATTGGCCGGAATCAATATAATCTGATTCAATCATTGATTTATTTTTAATCAATTCAATCCTTGCTGGGATTTACATAAATGAGAACCTTTAGTCAGCGAATGCTGACATTTTGTATGCTGCTGTTTCGTGCATCAGCGCCATAATTAGCCTAATTACGAAGGTTTGATGTTTGCAAATCTTGTCCCATTCTCCACTTTGGCATTGATAGGGCCAGCGACAGAAGCTGAGACTGCTGGTGAAGTTCACCAAAATCTACCTGTTATCCATTTCTCCTTTCCTGCGGCACTCCTGTCGCTCTCTTTGCTGATTTTGGTCAGCATCTTGTTTGAAAAGCTTGGCGTCAGGCTTGGCATCCCAGGTTCAATTTTCTTATTTTTTGCTGGGCTCTTTTCCCATCTTTCGGGATTTAGCTTAGAATCTTTTCCGATAGAAGAACTACACGTTGTAGCTTTGTGCATTTTATTGTTCTTCAGCGGACTTTCTTTTGATCGATCGCTCTTGCGGAAAAATAAAGTGTTATCGAACTCGATCAGCTTGGCCTTATTTGGCACATTGCTGAGTATGTTCTTTTGGCTTTTATACTTATTAGTTGGGTTTGGTCTTTTTCAAAATGTTTTCGGCTATTTAGAAGGAGTAAAGCGGGAGTTTATCAGTCTTATCGTCGTAACTGTTGTCTTTTCTATTGCGGTTCAGGATTGGAATTCTTTTATGTTTATCTCTAAGAGAATAGATGGTTTTCGTTCAATTTTGTCAAATATTTTTAAAATAGAAACTACCATATCGGCTTCAATTTCGGTAGCAGTCGCTGAAACTCTCGTTCTTGCTTGGGTCGCTATTCATCCTGAATATCAGGTTTTGAGTGGATGGCATTTGCTATTATCAATTTTCCAAGGAATATTGATCGGATCTGCTACAGGAATAGCTCTTGGATACCTATTGATGCTTATGATTCGTCATGTAGTTACCTCCAAACCTCAGCTTGTTTTAGGTGCAGTTGCTTTCACTCTAATTGGTTACGTGGTTTCTTTTTCAATCACTCACCAGGGTGGATATCTTTGTGCGCTAGTGATGGGTATTGTCACGTCACTGACCTACCGAAAAAGCTCGACTGAGGAAGAAATAGAATTTCTCGCAGAAGAATTAGAAACTCTTAACATCGCCTCTGAAGCAATCCTCTTCTTTGCGATTGGTCTTGGACTTAAATCCACTTCGTTCATCGCTCACCTACCAGTGGCGATCTACGTCTGGCTTGGAATCATCATTATCAGGCCAATTACAGTGAATCTTTTTTTTAAGGGCTCAGTCGCAGAGCCGGAGGAGCGTCAGTTGTTGTCGCTGTGGAGTCCGAAGGGTGCCATTTCAATGGCCCTGGCGGTTACAGCACCAGAACTTCTAGAGGGAACCTTCGGACTCGAGATTGCTGAAATTTTTCCCGAAAATGCTTTTGACTTCTCGGCGGATGTTGTTTGCGGCGCCGTATTGCTTTCGATGATCATTAAATCCTTGGCGATTCCGAAAATTCACTCCCAACTGATTGGAAATCAAAAAGTTGTCTCAATGATTCAAGAGGTCTGAATTATGTTGAAAAGAAAGTTGACTGACCGATACCGACTCTTACGGGCTCTTTTGGTTGGAACTGTGGTGAGTGTCCTGTTTTCGCCAGTCTTAGCGACCAAGGAAGTGATTACTATTTCGATCACATTTTCGCTTTTACTTGACTTTTTGATCTTCATCAAGCAGTCATGGCTCATTGGAATCAATGAAACGAGGGAAATCTTTCAGCAATTCAATGCTAAAGAGTCCTCTGTTGCCGAGAGGACTATAGCCCTTGTCTTCCTAAGTGTAGGTATCTTGAGTTTTTGTATTGCCGAACTGCATTCCAATAATGATGTTTTGCCAAATAAGCTTCATGTTTTTTTAAGCTTCATTGCTCTGTTTTTAACCTGGCTTCAGCTGCACAATGGATTTGCTCTCTACTACGCAAAAAAGTACTTTGACATGAACCCGACTGTTCCTGTTGATTCCGAGGATCCACGGGGTTTTATATTTGAAGGTGAAGAGCCTACATTTAGCGATTTTTTGTACATATCTTATTCAATAGGCCTTACCTATTCAATGACTGATTGTGGCATTAGGGATTCTTCTGTCAGGCGTGTAGTCATTATTCACTGCCTTTCATCATTCCTTTTTGCCTCAACAGTCCTATCGATCATCTTTTCATTGGCAACGCAAGTGAGTTGACTGAATAATGTTCCAACCTCGCGTGAGTAGATTTGTGTGCATTTCCAATCATTTAAGAGGGTTGCCGCATTGATCACTTCCCAAAACCCGGATCATCTCTATAATATTTGTAGATTAATTCAATTTTGACATGTTCGAACTTGAGTATCTTGTTGCTTTTGGCTTGGGTGCTGGACTTGTTGCACTAACTCCTGTTGTGGCAGCTGCTGCAGGGAAAGAAAGCTCCATCACGAAGTCTGTTTCAGGTGCAGGCCGTGGCCTAACAAAACAAGGCCTTAAGGTCGGTCTCTTTGTTGGAGGCAAGCTGTCCGGACTGTTTTCTGGCGTTAAGTCTGGCATTAATGAAGTGGGTGAAAGTTTCGGCGACATTCTTGCTGAAGCCAAAGCCGACATGGCGGTACCGAAAACCAAAACCGCATCACCAAAGGCTTAAGGCTTGCAAGTTACAGTTAAGCACCGTATTTTTGGGCGTGTAAGATTTTATTGGCAGAATAAACTAACACTCCATGATATTCATTTTATGGAGTGCTTATTTATTTTTGAGTTTCCCAAATGTCGTTTTCGCCCGGTTTCGGGCAACACTGGTTGCGTGATCCACTTCGATGAAGCTGCTGATCATTCACTCTTTTCTCAGATCACGAGCTGGATAGGCGATTTTTTAGTGATTTCCGATTGTCAGGGACCCTTGCTTCCACCATCAAAGACAGATTTATTGATCGATAAGGTTAAAGGCTGGACCGCTCACTCCATGATCGTAATAGCAATACTTGGCTGGATTCTCCCAATTCTTCCAGGAACACCTTTTTTCTTACTAGCGTGGTGGCTTGGTTGGAGACCAGCATCATCAACTGAGCTGTCAGTTGTGACTGAACCATAAATTCAGCCAGCCTACAGTGATTTGAGCGCGCTCACATTGATTGGAAATAAATTCTTTTGGTAATGCGATACTTCGACAATACCCATTAAAAATTAAATGTATACTTGCGTCGATTTGTTCGATTTTTAAATCAGCTTTTGATACACCTGGTAAGAATATTTTCGCGTAAAGACTCTCTGCATCCCACTCCTCGATGCGATTACTTGCTCTCTTTTCGTCAGTGGTTTTGGCTTCTTGAGCTAAATGGGTGATAGAGATTGATTTGTTGATCGTTATTGGTCCCTTTCGGCACTCATTCTCGAGTTCAACATTGGCTTCTGCGCTTGCCTCCTCGACAATAAGAATATGAGGAATTGCACGGTGCATTCCAGCAATGCTAAGTCGATTCCTTAGCTGCGCAGGCTTGTAATTCTTGCCGTCAAGAATTAATGTGAAATGATGATTGCTACGATCTGAGATTGTTTTTTGTAGGAGATGTAAGCGCCCTTTCCAGGCATCATTAAGACGCAACTGTTGTGACGAAGGCAAGCGTAGGCGCAGTATTTTTTCGACTGCCGATAGTGTTTGGCGCGTTGTGTCCCACCAGTTGAGCAAGGGCTCAAGCAATTGGTCGATCAGGGCTGGGCCCTGTTGCGCCATTCCCAGGATTTTCAGTGCATGCAATGGCGTTGGCAGGATTACGATCAAGATTGTTCCGGCTGGAGCACTGTCTAGTGCTTCTGAGAAGAAGATCAATTTGGTTAAATCTTCAATACCAGGTATTGGAGGAAGCTCGGTCGATTGTTTAGAGGCAATGTCGAGCAGTTGCCACCATTCCATGGCGTGAGGATTGAGCTGCATCCAAAGCCGCTTAAGAATACTGATATGGTCGAAGTATTGAATACTACATTTGTTGCTGTCCGTGAAGTCCGCGAGATCTAAATTAAATTCACCTGAAAGGTCGTACAGCTTGATTTGAATATCTTTTGTCTGGTTCGAAAAAAAATCTTGCAACCAATGATGTATCGCCGTATACCTATCTGCGCTGACCAAGAGAATCAAGGCACCGTCTTCATCTTCGAACGCCATTATATCGGGGATGTTGTCAGAGATTTCAAGAATTTTGAGTTATTATTTCTTCAACTTCCATAACATCATGTTTGAGCTGGAAACCCTTGCTGCTTTTGGCGCGGGTGCTGCCTTGATGGCCTTAGCTCCTGTCGTTCGCAAAATGGGCAACCAAGAACTTGGTGACTCAATGGGGCAGGCTGGTCGCACCATGGCTAAAAGCGGAGTAAAGGTAGGTCTTGTTGCAGCAGGCGTTGCTGGGAAAGTTGCCAAGGGTGTTGCTAAAAATGCCGCTGAAGTCGCTGAATCATTCGTAGACCTGGTTGAAGAGGCTAAATCCGAACGGGTTGAGCCAACGAACATTGATGATGCTCAGTCTCCTGCCGAGGCCTCTCAATCTCAGAGAGTCACCAATGTGACTGTCGAGTAAGTACGACTCCAGCACCTATCCAAAACCTCTCTCGTAAACATCATGACCACATCATTTCAGCTTGATTCAGGTTTTGGGATCGTTGATGGAGGAGCTTCTACGCAAACGTCCCGAGAGTACGTTCTACCAAGATTTATTGATCGCATTCTCCACGCTTCGTCCCGAAGACTTCGATTCAGTGTGGAGTCTGGTTTTAAAGATCCAGATAACTTTACACGTCATATTAAGTCTTTTGCATCAGTTGAACAGGTTCGCTTCAATAGTTGGGCGTCGTGCTTTGTCGTCGTTTTTAAGACAGGTCAATCAGTTGATTCTCTTCAATGGCTCAGTGCTTTGCCACGACGTGCGCGTGAGATACCTTTTGTGCCAGAAGTTGCGCTGATTGATGCGACAGCTTCTTCAAATGAGCAGTTCGCTGAGGAAGAAGATGAAAAATTTGTCCCAACGCGCATTATTCTCCCCGTCTGCTCTCTCGGCCTGGCGATAGCGGCTGGTCCTCTTTCCCTTCCTCCCCTTGCCGTTGGGGTTTTTATTATCGGTGCCGCACATCTGAGTTTTAAACGAGCTTGGGAAGGCTTAAAGAAAGAACGTAAAATTAATGTTGATTTCCTGGATGCCTTAGCTGTATTGCTTCACAGCTTGGAAGGATTTCTTCTAGGTCCGGCAATGATGATCACCATGATTGAGGGTGGTGAAGCTGTACGGGACGCCACCCAGCGAATTGCCAATTCATCAAACACTGATCTGGTCTCAAGTCTTCAATCTGATGTTCGTCTTCTCACGGATGATGGCGAGAAGATTGTTTCAAGTTTTGATCTTAATCCGGGTGATCGAGTTTCCTTTTTACCAGGTGACAAGATTCCAATTGACGGCGTCATTGAATCTGGAGAAGCTTCCCTGGATGTTGTCAAGTTGACAGGTGAATCAGTCCCCAGAATGTCTGGCCCTGGAGAGGAAATCCTGGCAGGTTTCATCGTCTTGGAGGGTCACATCATTGTGACAACCTCAGCTGTCGGTGACGACACACGTGTTGGACAGATCACCAAGATGATTGAGTCCGCTCCTGTATTTGATACACGTGTTGGCAATTTTGCCGCAAATATTGCCAATCGCTTTGTTATCCCAACATTGGTGCTTGCGGGTGTTTCCTTGATGCTGAGTGCCGGTAACATTGCCCAAGCAGCGTCGCTGTTGATGTTCGATCTTGGTACGGGTTTACGTGTATCCGTTCCCACTGCCATTATGGCTGCTCTCACCAGAGCTGGAAGCCAGGGTTTGCTGATTCGCAGCGGACGCGCTCTTGAACAGTTGGTTGATGTGGATGTTGTCGTTTTTGACAAAACCGGCACGTTGACAGAAGGGCATCCATCCGTTGTCGAATTTACGATATTTGATCAAACAGGTTCCCCCGTTGAAGCAGTTGCTCCTGATCGCATCATGCATCTCTTGCAACTTTCCACCTCACTGGAGCAAGGTTTGAATCATCCAATCGCGAAGGCGATCCGTGATTTTGCTGCCGAGCAGGATGTCGAGGTTATCGACTGCGAAAGCTGGGATTACAGGGTTGGTCGTGGTGTTGTCGCCACTGTGAAAGGGCAGACAGTTTTGTTGGGTAATTCAAAACTTCTCCATGAAGAAGGTGTCGAGATTTGGTCAGTCGATTCCAATCCGGAACTCGACGTTGCAACTCCAATTTATCTCGCTGTTGACGGCCTATTGGTTGGTATTCACTACGCACTTGATCGTGTGCGACCTGATACGCCAGCCATGATCGCTGAATTGCATCGTCGCGGTATCGAAGCTCACATGCTCACCGGTGATATTTCCTCTGTCGCCCATGCAGTTGCTGCCGATATTGGACTAAAGCGGCACGAAGTTCATTCTGATGCTCTGCCTGATCAGAAGGCCGAGTTGGTGCAGAAGTTTTCTGCTGAAGGCAAAAAAGTTGTCTTTGTGGGTGATGGCATCAACGATTCCGCAGCTCTTGCATATGCAGATGTTTCCGTCTCGTTTGCCTCAGGCAGCGACCTTGCTCGAGAAACTGCTGATATTGTTCTTACCAATGATCGGGTTTCGGATGTAATTGTTGCACAGGACTTAGCACGACACACCTTTGCCCTGGTGAAGCAGAACATTGGAATTGTTGGTGTCCCGAATTTATCCGCACTTTTGATCGGTACGTTCTTGCCCGTGAATCCTATTGCTGCTGTTTTCCTCAACAACGGTTCTTGTCTCGTGGCAGCGGGTAATGCGATTCGTGCTCTTGGCTTCAAAGCTAAAGAACTCCCCGAGGTTGATGCTTCATCTGTTGAAGTTCTAGTGGAGCCGATTCTGTCTGAAGCCTCTGAAGTAAGGCCGATCACTAAAAGTTCCATAGACGATAAAACTCCAACACCTTCCATCCAACTTGATTTGTCTGCCCTCTCAAGTCGTGTTGGTCTGAGTTACCAAAAGATCTCCGCCAGGCGTCGTCGCAGTGATTTCATTGACTGGATATCGGCCCATGATCCTGAGGGCTATGGTTGGGAGTACAGCAAGGATCGCAACAACTATTCAATGGTTGCTGCAAACTCATGACACCGACGCTTCATTTGCGCCACCGTACAGATCATCGTTGGCGATTCGTTGTGTCCCAATCATCTGCTCTTGATTGGGTCCGCTTGCATTATGACCTTCTCAATGTTTTCCCCCAAAGCAGCTGGTTTGTCCGCATCAATCAGAGGGTTGGTTCGATTGTTATTTGCCGATTGGCCTCAGCTCCACGCCTTCGCCAAGACCCGTTGACACTGGTGTTTGGTCGTATTGCTCACCAATTGAACCTTCAAGGATTTTCCATTTCTGAAACTCCCTTGATGCCAACTGAAATCATCGACCAGACCTCACAGGAGTGTAGAAACGCTGTACATTCAACGATTCGTAGCATTGCTAATGCTGCATCTGTGTCCCTATCTATATCTACGTTGCTGTTGTCTTTCGCCGTCTTTACGGTCGGTTTCATAGGTCTATTCATACCTTTTGCCCCCGGGATCTGGTTATTGATTGCAGCAACAGCTCTTTTTGACCTTGCACTTTCGTTTCGCCGCCCCTTCGTCGTTTAATCCCTTCTGATCATGCTTACAGCGGTTTCACCATCCCCATGGACTATCCGCAGTGAGCTGGTTGATCGGGTTCGTGTCTTTCATCCAGGACTATCTTCCTCGCCTGGATTACGCCAACACTGTGGGTCATTGTTGCATCGTACCCATTGGCTTCTCAGTCACCGTATCAATGCGGTTTCCTCCACAGTAGTTATTCGATTTCACCCTCACCTGCGAGGTGAAATCACGCTTCTTCTTGAGCGTTGCTTCATTGAACCTGTTGTCGATTCAGGCCTTGAACAGGCTTTGGCTGCAGAAACACGCGTTACAGATATTACTCATAGTTCTTCTTTCCGAGAGGCCCTTCGCAGTGGAGTGATTTTCGGTTCTGTTCTTCTTATTGATTCCATCGTAGCCATTCCCCCTTTGGCTCTTGGCTTGGTGGCCACCATGCTGAGCTGGCGGCTTTTGCGTGAATTGGTTGGACAAGTGGAAGAGCGTCTTAAAGGCGAGGTTGATACCAGACACTTGTTACCTTCTGCTTCGGTTGAGGTTGCGCTTTCAGCAACGTTGATTGGTTCAGGTTTGGCGCATGAATTCCTTGTTGACGGACTTTTAGGAAGCTCCACGTCGGCGCTTCAGTCGATCAGTGAAAACACTGATGGATCCAGCTCTGAGTTTTTTGTGTTTTTGGAGCGTATTAAGACTTCAGTGATGCTGAGATCTATAGACTCTATACCAGAGGAAACTAGCTTGCGTCCAATTGGTGATGTTCAAGTTGGTCAACGCTATCGATTGATTCATGAGGATCACGTTTATTTGCCTTCCAGGGTTGTTCAAGGAGAGTTTGTAGTGGCGAACAGTCTCAGCGATGGCTCTTCCCTCCCGTTCCGTGTGATCCCTGGTGATTGTCTTGCTTTTGGGGCGTTTGTACTGTCAGGCGACGGTATTTGTGAAGTGGTTCAGCCTTTTTCTGAGATTGCCGCTTTTCAGATTGAGGACACTCTTCTTGAGGAGGCGTCATTAAGTGGTTTCGAGCAGCGTTTGTCGTCGTTGTACGACATTCTCTTTCCGCCTGTGCAGCTTGGATTTGGAGTTTGGTCCCTGCTGAATGGCCTCACAGAACGTGCTATCGGTTTGCTGGCTTTTAATCCGGCTAAAGATTCTGCACGTGCCTCATTGTCTTCTGCAGAGTCTGCTTTGGTGGACATGCAACTCAATAATGTGCATATTTCTGATTCTCGCGTTTTGGACACACTGATCGATGTGAGTCATGTTTTAGTCAGTGTTGATGCCATGCGACATCTTGGCTCTTATTCATATGAACAGAATTTGTCAAAGGATGCATCTGTTTTTGGTTGTGACCTGCTTCAAATCCTCTGGGCCATCGTTTCCGATCTGGGTGCAGATCCAAATTCTGTTTTTTGGGGGATTTTGAGTGATGTTCCAGACAATCATCCAACACTCCAATCTCTTGAGGTAAACATCGGTGAATCAGATCAAGGTCTTTATCGCGTTATTCTTGAAGGTCAGTCCGAGGTTTTGATCCGTTTTGAGGAAAAGGATGATTCCATTCACGCTCTTTTTTCTACGGAAGAGACTTCTCTCGGTGGTCTCACCATTGTCTGGCGACCATCTCCAGAGTTTCAATCGGTGATGTCCCAGCTTCGTGAACTTGGCGTTGCAGTTAGTACAGTTGGTTCTCATTCTGGGCGAACAAGGGAACCACAAGATCGTAAATCCAAGTTGCATGAATTTCAAAAAAATGGATCTAAAGTTGCTTACTTAGGTGATGTCGTTGACGATATTGCTGCTATGGCGGCAGCTGATGTGGCGATTGGTCTTTCAGAGGATGAGCAGGGCTTCATCTCTAAAACCGTCTGCGACGTTATCCTCGGCGGAGATATTCTTTGGCTGTCTCGTATTATTGTTCTGAGCCATAATTATGTGCAAGCCAATCGCTTTAACACGAATTTGATTGTTGGTTCATCACTTCTGCTTGCCGCAGCTTCTTGTGTTGCCACCTTCTCCCCTCTCCAAACGATTCTCCTGTTTAACGCAGCGCCAGTTATTGCAGAAATCAATACACTGCGATCTCTGACTCCCTCCTGCTCAAGAATCTAATCGCTCTAGCTTGGCCTGGAAAATAGATCACTAGCTGAGTATTGCTAATGAAGCAATATATAGATGCCAAGGGTGATAAATAAAGCTCCGCTAATGTAAGAGAGCCGTTTTTGGCATAGGCGGTTCCTCAAATATTTCCCGGAAGATACTGCCATGATCCCTAGGAGAATGTTGGCTGCTACTGCGCCCGAAAAAATGCTTTCTGCAGATATGTTCGGTCCAGCGGCTAAAGCAAGAAGCGCAAGCTGAGTGCGATCTCCAAACTCGGCTAAAAATGTTGTCGTAAAAGAGTTGCGAATGATCGCATTCGCAGGCAGTGCTAACCCTCCTGATTGATATGTGTTTTTAATCTTTCCTTCGTCGGTAAAAGCGCATAGACTTGATTCCATTCTTCTTGCTTCAACAAATGCTTTGACTCCGAACAGGAGAAATGCCACTCCCGAGATGATTTGAATGGTGTCGATTGATATGATCGATTTCATCCACACCCCAGCCGCAATCCACAGTCCTGCGCCAATTGTTAGGGCCGACACGCTTCCTGTGAAAACCCAGCGAGCCTTATGTCTTGCTGCCAGAAGAAGAGTGGTTAAGAATGATTTATCTCCGACGCCCGCGATGGCGACCGTGGCGAATGCAGTAGTGAAACCTGCCACGAATTGAAACACATTTAAAAATAAGCTATCTGAGCCGTCTCTTTCCTGTTGCTCGCGTCAGTGCATGAGGATATGTCTCTAGCCATTTGTGGGTTTCTTGACAAGCCAGGCTGTGCGCTGTCCGGCGCGATTGATTCGTTGAAACTCCAGGCCCATTCTGTGAAATCCACGCTGACCACTGGATAATTGCGTCGTCTGCGGCAAACGCCTAATCTCAAGAAGTGAGCAGATTTCGTGACCTGTGAGTTCGATTTGCGTTGTTTCGAGCAAATCAAGAACCTCAATCCTCTCCCTCAACAAACGTAGTTTCGAATACTTTCTGACGTCGTCTTCGATTCGTGGCTCTGTGCTTGTTTCGGTTGTTACAAGTTCGTGGTGCGTTGAGTTGGTTTCCACTGTGAGCACCTCTGCGACCAGGGGGGCTTTCGGATTGGCCCGTCCCAGGTGGTCATAGATGCGTCCCGTTTCTTCTTGTCGAATCCAGGTGCGCATGCCTCGTCGGATCGGCTCAATACTGAGTTCGCGCATCACCAGCAGCAGGTCAACCCGAGACAGCCCGAGGTCAGACTCCAGACTGCCCAGACTGACTGCTTGTTGTGAGCTCATGCTGGGAACTTCTACAAGCCCTTTTTACACGTTGTTCCCGTTGAGTTGTCAATTGTCTTCGGCTCAAAAAAAATGTGTGTGAAGCAGGTTTGCTCCACACACGCGTTGAACGCTTGAGTCGATTTGAGGCTCCACAGAGATGCTGATCAGACAGCAACTGGCTGCTCGATGATGCCGGTGGGTACATCGGCGAACATCACCGACGACAGATAGCGCTCGGCCAAGTCGGGCAGCACCACCACGATGGTTTTGCCGGCGTAGGCGTCCTGCTCTGCCAGGCGGATGGCAGCCGCGGCGGCGGCTCCACAGGAGATGCCCACCAACAGACCCTCTTCCTGGGCCAGGCGCAGGGCCATGGCGATCGACTCGTCATTGGTCACCTGCTCCACCTTGTCGACCATGGACATGTCCAGGTTCTTGGGGATGAAACCGGCGCCGATGCCCTGGATCTTGTGGGGACCGGGCTTGACCGTTTCTCCGTTGATGGTCTGGGTGATCACCGGGCTGTGGCTGGGTTCCACGGCGACGGATTCGATCGCCTTGCCGGCTTCGTTCTTGATGTAGCGGGACACACCGGTGATGGTGCCGCCGGTGCCGACACCGGCCACCAGCACATCGATGGCACCGTCACAGTCGTTCCAGATCTCCGGACCGGTGGTCTTGAAGTGGATTTCGGGGTTGGCGGGATTGTCGAACTGTCCTGGCATGAAGTATTTGCCGGGATCGCTGTCGGCGATCTCCTTGGCCTTGGCGATGGCACCGGGCATGCCCTTGGCGGCTTCGGTGAGCACCAGCTCGGCGCCAAGGACGGCCATCACTCGACGACGCTCGAGCGACATCGACTCGGGCATGGTGAGGATCAGCTTGTAGCCGCG
>ERZ802831.1290-NODE-1290-length-12549-cov-45.1518_pt1 | contig 12549 bp, 16 predicted proteins | sample MGYA00345655_ERZ802831 | MGnify/ENA primary metagenome ERZ802831 (study PRJEB30503, sample SAMEA104212376) | marine metagenome | biome: Westerlies Biome; feature: [SRF] surface water layer (ENVO:00010504) within the epipelagic zone...; material: water...
GCCTCCGTGAAAGGGAGGTGTCCTAGGCCTCTAGACGATGGGGGCGAGGCCGTGAGCGATGAGCTGTCTGTGCTCCCGGTCACCAAGCAAAACTACGGGTCGGGCTGACCCTCCGTCAAGACAGCCTGACCCCATTCCTGTCCCTGGCCCTGCCAGATCGGCACGGTGAAGGTGAAGCAGGCCCCCTCATCGGGTTCCGACACCACCCAGATGCGGCCGCCGTGCACTTCCACGATGCGGCGGCAGACCGACAGCCCGACGCCGAATCCGGTGGTGCGATGCGATGTCTGCGGCAGACGGACCCGGTCCAGAAAGATCCGCTGCTGCTCTTCGGGGGGGATGCCCGGCCCGCTGTCGCAGACGCTCACCTCCACCCACTGACTGGTGCGGTGCAGCATGGTCAGGGTGATGTGCCCGCCATTGCCTGTGTACTTCAGGGCGTTCTCCAGCAGGTTGAGCAGCACCTGACGCATGCGTCGCTGATCGGCGAAGACCTTCGGCAGGTCGATCGGGATGTCGGTGCGGATCTCGACGTTGCGTCCGAGCCAGAGCTTTTCCAGTTCCAGGATCACCTCCGCTGACACGCTCGCCAGATCGAGCCGCTGAGGGTTGAACAGGGCCTCCCAGCGGGTGGTTCCCACCTCCAGCAGATCCTTCGAGAGCGCCTCCATCTCCTCGAGACGGCGGGTGATCACATCCTGGAAGCGATCCATGTCGATCTGCCCGAGCCTCTGGCTCTGCAGGGCCAGGGTCGCTGCGGTGAGGGGTGTGCGCAGCTCGTGGGCCACCATGCGCAGCAATCTCTCCTGGGCGTGGATGCGGTCGATCAGGGTCTCGTTCTCCTGACGCAGCACCAGCAGCTGATCCTCCAGCTGCAGCTCCTTCTGGGTGCGGCTGCCGTCGAGTTCGGTCGGCCGCAGGCTGAGCCCCAGTCCGCTGACGACGCCGTCCTGCTGCCAGCGCGGCACCCACCCCTTCAGCTGCTGGTGGATGTTGCTGCCGGCGAACACCTGCTTGGGGGAGGGCGACAGCTTGATCAGAGCGGGGGTGACCACGAGCCGGTGCAGCTCCAGCAGCTCCGGCTGCTGGGACGGATCCGCGAGCTGGAGGGTCACCTCGAATCCGACGTCCTCCCGCTCCAGGTACTGCACCAGAGAACGGAGGTCCTGGCCGGACAGGTGATGACGGGCAGCCACCAGCAGCAGCTGAAGCTGCTGACGACCTTTGGGACCGTCACCCTTCACAAGGCATCCGACGCGGAAAACGAATGCTCACCTTATGGGTTTTTGACGGGGACTCCATCCGGGCTAAGACGTTCATGAACACTCCGCTTCGCCGTATCCGCGGCTCATGTCGCTTTTTTCCGGGCAAAACCGTGTTCCATTGACGGTGCCGTCGCGCGCTGACGGATCGCCATCGGTCTCCGTGGACAGCAATCTGCGCCGCTGGTTCACCCGCAATCTGGGCGTCTGGCGTTCGCGACGTCAGTACATGTTCAGCGATGACCAGGTGCTGCATCTGGACATGAACCTGAAGATGGAGACCTTCGCCGAGCCGACGGCCGGTGAGAGCCGTTACCGCTTCAGCTGGTGGTCGGACGCCGAGGATCAGCACTCCGACGAGTTCTTCGCGCGCAAGCCCTGGTACGAGCGCAGCGGCGTGATGGAGGCGACCCTCTGGGGCCATCAGCTCCAGCGCAGCCGGGGCTATCTCAACGGCGACCCCGTGCGCACCCGCCTGCGGCAGGTGGATGAGCACGAGACGATCCTCGAATCCCACTACCAGCAGTGGGACATCCTGGAACACATCCGGCTTGTGGATCAGGACCGCTACCGCTACCGGGCGATCTACAGCTGGGAGAACGGGGAGCTGTCGATCGTCGAGCACCACCACGAAATCCGTCTCTCCGAGGCGCCGCCGCCGATCCAGGAGAACTGACCGGACCACTCCGGACGCCGGGAGGGTTGATCTACGTAAAAATACCGAGGATCAATCGGTGTCAGTCCGTTGAAACTTCGCCACAAACTCCTGGGAGCATTGGCGGTGCCGGCCCTGCTCGCCACAGGTGAGCTGTTCGGCGCTGTTGCCGGTGCTGTTGCCGCTCCCGCCACCAAGCAGGACATCGCCATCTATCAGGCCATGGGCACGTCCTTCTTCTGCATGGCTGCGCTCGACGGCGTGGAATTTCCGAAGGCGCTCGGCATCTCCGCCAGCACCTATGCCCAGGCCCTGAAGGGCCGCCATGACGGCAAGGTGTCGATGCTCGACAACAAGACCCTTTCGGAGAAGGAAATGTTCGCCGCCGCCGAGCAGCAGGTGCTCCTGCGCGCCATGCAGGCCTGCCCGAAGGCGATTCCCGCCGATGTACAGGCCAAGGTGAAGGAAGCCATCAAGAAGATCTCCGACAAGTGAGCCTCAGGCTCCGGCCAGTTGCATCTGGAAGCAGTTGGCCGGAGTTTCGGTTGCCAAACGACCTGGATCCGGCGGTTGTCTGGGGGGGCGTCAGACCAACTCCCTGACGTCGTCCTTTTCCGAGATCACGGATGATCCGCTTCTCTCCGTTTTCCGTCCTGGTGCTCGCCGGAGCGCTGGTGACGACGGCCCTGCCCGCTCAGGCCCATCACTGGTCGAGTGGGCACTCTTATCCCTACGAACCGGCCCCCTATCCCGACGAGCGGTCGCCCTACAACAGCTCGGCGGGGGATGGCTGGATGCGAACGCAGCTGGAACGCGACTGCAACAGAGGGCGACTGATCGGGGGCATCGTGGGAGGTGGCCTCGGCTACGTCGCCTCGCGGGATGACGGCCGCAGCTGGGCCGTTCCCCTCGGTGCGCTGCTGGGATCTCAGGTGGGTTGCAACGCCGGCAGCGGCCGCCGCCCTCTGCCCTGGTGACTGGTCCGCCAGGATCAGGGCTGCTGAATGCCCGGTGACGCCATGGCAGCCGTCGCTCCGGTCCGCCTCGCGGACTACACCCCATGGCCCTTCGGGCTGGAACAGATCGCTCTGGATGTCGTCATCCACGCCGATCACGTTCTGGTGACCAGCCGGCTGCAGCTCACGCCGCTGCAGTCCGGGGTGCCCCTGGTGCTGCACGGTGTCGATCTGACCCTCGAGCACCTGGCGATCGATGGCAGTGTTCCGTCGGCGCAGGCCTGGCAGCTGCAGGACGGCATGCTCACGCTGCTGTCTCCGCCGGATCAGCCGTTCACGCTCGAGACCCGCTGTCGGATCGACCCCTACAGCAACACATCCCTGGAGGGTCTTTACGCCAGTGGCGGCATGCTCACCACGCAGTGTGAAGCCGAAGGCTTCCGCCGCATCAGCTTCCATCCGGACCGCCCCGATGTGCTCAGCCGCTGGCGGGTGCGACTGGAAGCCGAGCGACAGCTGTTCCCGGTGCTGCTCAGCAACGGCAACGCCGTGTCGGCCGGGCCGCTGGCGGGGGCACCGGATCGCCATGAGGCGATCTGGGATGACCCGCACCCGAAGCCGTCGTACCTCTTCGCGCTGGTGGCTGGTGATCTCACGGAGGTGCGCGATCAACTCCGCACCGCATCCGGGCGGGAGGTGACGCTGCGCCTGCATGTGGAATCCGGCGATGAGCCTTACACCGCCCATGCGATGGCGTCACTGAAACGGTCGATGCGCTGGGATGAACAGATCTACGGCCTGGAATACGACCTCGACGAGTACAACATCGTTGCCGTGCGTCACTTCAACATGGGCGCGATGGAGAACAAGAGCCTCAACATCTTCAACTCCAAACTGGTGCTGGCCGATGCGGAAACAGCCACCGACGGGGAGTTGGAGCGGGTTGAAAGTGTGATCGCCCATGAGTACTTCCACAACTGGACCGGCAATCGCATCACCTGCCGCGACTGGTTCCAGCTGTCGCTCAAGGAAGGACTGACCGTCTTCCGCGATCAGAGCTTCACCGCGGATCTGCATTCCTCTGCGGTGAAGCGGATCGAGGATGTGGCGATGCTGCGCAACACCCAGTTCCGGGAGGATGCGGGGCCGACGGCTCACCCTGTGAAGCCGGCGGAGTATCAGGCGATCGACAACTTCTACACGACGACCATCTACGAAAAGGGTTCGGAACTGATCCGCATGCTGCACACCCTGCTGGGGCATGAGCGGTTCATGGCCGGAATGGCGACCTACGTGGAGCGTTTCGACGGCACCGCCGCCACCACTGAGGATTTCGTGCAGGCCATCAGCGACGGGGCCGCTTCCGATGGTCGGCCCCTGGGGTTTGATCCCGATCGCTTCCGGCGCTGGTACCACCAGGCCGGCACCCCCCAGCTGAACGTGGAGCGCAGCTGGAACGCCACCACCGGTGAGCTGACCCTTCAGCTTCAGCAGCGGACCGAGCCGACTCCAGGCCAACCGCAGAAGCAGCCGCTGGTGCTGCCGCTCGCCATCGCCCTGGTGACGGCCGACGGTCGCATCGGCGAGGAACAGCTTGTGGTGATGGACGAGGCCGATCGGACCATGGTTCTGAAGGCACCGCCCGCCGAACAGCCTCCGGCGCTCTCGATCCTGCGCCGCTTCTCGGCACCGGTGGTGCTGCGCATGGATCAGCCGCTGACGGAGACGCTGCAGCTGTTCGCGGCCGATGACGATCCCTTCTGCCGCTGGGATGCCGGCCAGCGGCTGTTCCGTCAGATCCTGCTGGCCCGGGCTGCGGATGCGCCGGAGCCGGCTGTGGAGGCCGCCCTCACAACAGCTCTGGGGCAGACCCTGGCCGGCTCGGATGAGGGGGCGGAGCTGGCTGTTCTGCTGACGCTTCCTGGCCTGGCGGAGCTGGAGGCGCTGCAGACGACGGCGGATCCGCTGAGCCTCGATCGGGCCATGCACAGCCTCAGAGCCGATCTCGGCGGCGCCTTGCACGAGCCCCTGCGTCAGTTGCTCGAGCGATGCCGTCCGGGCTGGAGCCGGCTCTGGCCGGAGGGGCAGGGAGCACGCCAGCTGACGGCCGTGGCCTGGAGCTGGCTGGCGGCCGCCGGCGATGCGGAAGCCCGTGAGCAGGCTCTCAAGGCGGTGAGCGGTCCATCGATGACCCTGGCCCGGGCCGCGCTGCGGGCTCTGCGGCCGATTGACTGCCCTGAGCGCGACCAGGCGCTGGCGGCCTTCCATGACCGCTGGCAGGACAAGCCGGTGATTCTCGACAGCTGGTTCTCCCTGGAGGCCTCGACGCCGCGCTCCGACAGCCTGGAGCGGGTGCGGGCCCTGCTGCTGCATCCCCGGTTCGATCCGCTGGCGCCGAATTCCCTGCGAGCTGTGCTGGGGGGCTTCACCGCCAACATCAGCGCCTTCCATGCTGTCGACGGCAGCGGCTACCGGTTCATGGCCGAGCAGATCGCCGCGGTCGATGCCCGCAACCCGATCACGGCGAGTCGTATGGCCAAGGTGTTCAGCCGCTGGCGCAGTTACGGGCCGGAGCGTCAGGCCGCCATGCGCGCGGCGATCGAGCTGCTCGATGGCGCTCCCCTGTCTGCCAACACCTCGGAGGTGGTGGCGATGCTCCGCTCCTGAGCGGAGGGGTCAGAGTCTGGAGAGCAGAACCACCAGCAGCGCGGTCACGACCAGAGCAGTGATCAGGACCCAGCGGCGGCGACCGCTCTGCCGCTGGCCTTTGGCGCTCGGTCGGGTACCGAGGGCGTAACCGCAGCGCTTGCAGATCAGTCGTCCGGCCAGGGCGCGATCAGCGCGGAACTCCCGACTGCCGCAGTTCAGACAGACCGCTGGTGGCATGGGGTCATCTCCGGCGTCCGTTCAGCATGCCTCGAACCGTGTCACGACGTCTGCCCTGCGCTGTCGCGATGCACGGCCAGGGCCGCCAGCAGTCCTCCTGCGAATCCGGAGGCATGGCCGATCCAGCTGACACCGGCGGGGGAAACTCCCGGAATCAGGGCCACCAGGGCGGATCCGTAGAGCCAGAAGGCGATCAGGCTGAGCAGCACGGGCAGCAGCCGACGCTCCAGCCAGCCGATCAGCAGCAGATACCCGAGCAGTCCGTAGATCACGCCGGAAAGACCGTGGCTGGCTGTGGGCCAGAGCAGCACCACCGGCACCTCCATGAGCAGCACGGCGATCCAGATCGCGATGTAATCCCGCATCCCCCGGGTGAGCACAAGCCAGCTCAGCGGCAGGAACACGGCGCTGTTCGAGATCAGGTGTGCGAACCCGGAGTGGCTGAACGGGGCGCTGAGCAGTCGCCACCAGGGCAGGCCCGGACCCATGGGCAGGTTCCATTGCCCGGCGAAGAGGATCTGATCGACCAGTTCCTGGCTCCAGGCCAGAGCAAGCAGCAGCAGCGGCAGCAGAAAGCGTTGACGCATCCGGTGGGTGCAGCGGTATCAATGATGGCGAGCCCTCGTCATAACCTCCCCCCACCCGACAGCCCGGCATGAACACCAACGCCAGGATCGACGCCCTCCAGCTCATGCTCACCGATCTGCGCATGCGCAATGAGCCGATCCGCCACAAGGCGGCGTTCCGGGGATGTCAGCCTGAGTTCCAGTCTCTGGTCAGCCGGCTGATCGAGCAGCTGGAGACGGAGCTGCTGGATGAGAAGCAGCGGTTCCGGGAAGCGGTGCGGACCGCCGAGGTCTGAAGCGGTTCTCTCAGGGCCGGTGGCCGGTGGCGAACAGCTGCCGCCAGCTGCGTTCCTGATCCTCCGCCTGTTCGCTGCCTTCGCCGGGGAAGGCGCTGAGGAAGTCCTTGTCTTGCGTGGGCTGGTAAGGGCCCTGCTTGAGTTCGAACATCACCGTGTCCGGCTCCAGAGCCACCAGGGAATGGAACTGGTTCTCCGCCAGTTCGATGCCGCGCAGCGGTCCGGTGGCGCTCAGGCGGTGCCGTTCGATCAGCTGTCCGTCGCCATCGAAGATCAGCAGGCCGATCGCCCCCTGAAGCACCAGAAAGCACTCGAAGCCCGTTCCCGCCTGCTCGCGCACGTGGCGATGCGGGCGCACGTAGGTGCCGGGTTGCAGCACGTTCAGAAACCGCTGCACCAGATCGCTCTCCTGGTGGAGATTGTGGTTCATGCGCCGACGCGGTTTCTGGCGTGCCACGGCCGCGACGCGGTCGAACAGGCTCTGGTCGATGGCCTGCAGCCTGATGCTGTCGCTCATGGTGCCGGTGGCGTCGGTGGCAGGGCGCCGGAGCCGGGCACCACGATCAGAAACAGCCACCACCAGATCAGCACCAGCAGGGCGATGGGCAGGGTCAGCCACAGCCAGTGCAGCAACCACCAGGACCCTCCGATCGCCAGGGACCCGGTCATCAGGATCGTCCAGGGCTGGCACCACCAGGGTTTGTGGGACCAGAACGACGTCGGCTCAGGGCTCTCCTCCGGTGTGGCCATGGCCGAGGCTCAGCGCAGCTGCTCCAGCTTGCCTGAACCGTGCAGGGAGGCGAGGTCGTCGTAGCCGCCGAGCAGTGCACCATCGATGAACACCTGCGGGAAGGTGCGCATGCCGCTGCGGGACTGCCAGCGGCTGAAGGCGGCATCGTCGTTGACCGTGTCCACGGTGTGGGGCAGATCCAGGGTGCGCAGCAGCCGCAGAGCTCTTGCGCACCACGGACAACCCGGCAGCACGGCGATCTCGATGCGGGGCGGCTGTGCAACGGGCGTGGCTGTGTTGCCGTCGACGGCCGGCTGGGACGGCTCGAGAACTCCCACCAGCAGGTCGACGCCCTTCTGCACCAGGGTGCCGGGTTCGAGATGTCCTCCCCACACCTGGCAGGCGCCATCGGAGAGGCTGAGATGCAGGTGCACCCCTTCGGGGCTGAGGGTGCCGTTCAGGGTGATCACTTCGAGATCCCCCTCCAGCACGGTGGGCTGTGCCTGGCCCGGGCACTGAAAGGCGGCACGGCTGAGGTTGCCCACCACGCCCAGCACGAAGCCGTTGAGCTGCTGCGCACGGGCCAGCTCCTCGAGGCTGAGGCGCAGGTCGCTGCCAGGCGTCAGTTTCAGGGGCAGTGGGCGCATGGCATCCTGAAAAACGAGGTCAGGATACGCGCACAGGCGGACATCAAGCCAGCCTGGTTTTAGGCACGATATTGCATCTATATTGTGTATAAATCTTCACTGAATCGTGCCGATTCTTCAGGATCTTGTGCAGGAGCTGCAGCAGCGGCTGGCCTCCACCGAACCGGCTCCCAGCACGGCCGCCGTCGCCGATGCCGCCAGTTCCGAGCGGATCAACGTCACCCTGCCCCGCGGCGTGATGGACGATCTCAAGCGGCACGCCCTCGAGGAGGGGCGCAGCTGCGGCAACCTTGCGGCCTTCCTGGTGGAAGACGCCCTGCGGCGTCACCGGCCCCTCAGCTGAGGTGGCGTTCCCCCGGCGGATTCAGTTGAGCAGAACGTTGGTGATGGCTTCCACCTGCCCCTGCCGCTGCAGCTGCAGGATCGAGACGTTCAAGGCATTGCGCAGGGGGTCACCGGATCGGAAGGCGAAGCCGTAGGTCTCCTCGGTGAGCGTGAACGGCGCCAGTCGTACGGCCAGATCCGGATTCTTCTTGAGGTAATAACGGATGGCCGGTCGATCGAAGATCACGGCCTCCGCCCGGTCCTCCAGCATCAGATCGATGGCGCCGGCGAGCGAGTCGGCCGACACCACGCGCATGTTGCGTCTCTGGGCCAGTTCCACGCCGCTGGTGCCGCTCACCACGGCGACCCGGCGTGATTGCAGTTGCGCAGGATCGGTGATCGCGGTTTCGGTGGCGCCGGTGAGGAACAGGGTGAAGGCCGACGCGAGGCTCGCCGTGAGCGAGGACACGGCGATCAGGGAGATGGTCATCCAGGCGGCGGTGAGCCCGCGGCCGGTGCGGGTGACCGGGGCCTTGTCGCCGTAGCCCACCGTGGTGAGCGTTACCAGCGCGAACCACATGCCGCTGCCGATGCCCGCCAGCGGCGCCCGGGGGAACTGCTCGGCATTGCGGCGCCGTTCGGCCAGCCAGATCAGGCTGCCCACCGCCAGCAGCACCCCCAGCAGCACCAGCACCGACGACACCACCGCCCACCCGAAGAACACGCTCAGGCGGCTGACCAGGCTGGGGGGAGAGAGGGGCAGCAGCACGCCGGACTTGCCCAGGAAGTAGGGCTGTGTGAAATCGACGTCAGGCATGGCGAGGCGCCGGGCGGTGATGCTGATCGGCCCCACCAGCAGATCGATCTCTCCCATCTCGATCGCCCTCAGTCCCTGCTTCGGGGTCGGCTGCTCGACCAGGTCGTAGCTGAGGTCGTTCTGCTCGGCCACGCGCCGCCAGATCTCCAGGCTGATGCCCCCTCGCGAGCCATGGCCGCTGAGCACGAACGGAGGCGATCCGGTGATGCCCACCCGCAGGGTGCCGCGCGCCTCCGGCGCTGCCGCCACAGCGGGAATGATCAGCAGCTGGGTGGCGCTCAGCAGGGCTGCAGCCAGGGCGGAGCAGCGCATCGCCGCCGGATCGGATGACACCTGGAAGCGTGCCATGCTCCGACCTTTCCGTCGCTAGAACAAACGCACTGCCGCGAGGTCGGGATGGACGGGCCGTTGTTTCTCCGCGCTCGCTGCGGTGATCTGGTGGTGGTGGAAGGCGAGGATCCGGGGGACTGGTGGATGGGCCATGTGCTGCATGTGGTGGGCAGCGCCCGTGGCCCTGAGCCGTCCCTGTTTCAGATCGCCTGCATCGACAGCGGCGTGGTGCGGATGGTCAACGCTGATCAGGTGATCGAGCGGTTGCCGTTCAGCGCTGTTCCAGACGACGCACGATCAGCGTCATCGCCACCAGTGAGCCGGCCAGAGCGATCAGCAGGGCAAGGGTCATCGGGGGGTCACAGCGGGGCAGGTGCCGTCAGGTTGGCATCCACAGCCCCCAGCAGCCATTCGGCCACTTCCATGCGCAGGGCGTAGGCGCATTCGTAACGCTCCTGACGTTCCAGCGACAGCAGCCGTCGCTCGAGCCAGCGAAGGGTTTCGATCGGAAGCTGGTTCGGACGCACGGGACGCGCCACAATTAATTCCTCATGGGACGCAAGGTTGATGCACGGATGTGCCGGCCCGATGCAGTCAGGGCTACACAACAGCCAGATCAAGCCACCCCGGCGCGGATGAGCGCGCAGCTCTGGCAGTGGGGAGCGGAGTCGCTGCAGTTTCTGCCGCAGCGGGCGCTCTGGCGGCCGGAGGGACGGGTGCTGATGCTGGCGGATCTGCATCTGGGCAAGGCGGAGGCCTTTCAGGCGCAGGGAATCCCGTTGCCGAGCGATGCCGATGGCGGCACGTTCAACCCCCTGCTTGAGCTCTGCCATCAGTGGCGTCCGCAGCAGCTGATCGTTCTGGGGGACCTGATCCATGCCCGGGTCGGACTCACCCCGAGGTTGCGGGACAACCTGCGGGCTCTGCCGGATCTCTGCGGTTGCGAGGTGCTGTTGATCGGCGGCAATCACGATCGCCACAGCTGGATGGAAGGCCTGCCGCAACTGCCGTCTCAGGCCCTCGGTGCCCTGTGGCTGAGCCATGCTCCGGAATCTCCGCCGCAGCCTCACCAGCTGAATGTGTGCGGTCATCTGCATCCCACCAGTCGGCTGCGCAGCCGCTCCGATCACCTGCGTCTGCCCTGCTTCGCCTACGACGAGGTCGGTTCCCGTCTGGTGATCCCGGCCTTCGGAGAGTTGACGGGAGGGCATGACTGCGGCGACCGTTACCGCACATGGCTGGTGGCCGACGGCGTCATCGTTCCTTGGTTCGATCCACTCCCCAAAAACCAAGGTCGACGGCCCGCCGCGTGAAGCCACGCGTTCCCCGCCAAGACCAGACCCCCCGACCCCGGTGGCGGAACCGCTGGCTGCTGCTGGCGCTGGCCCTGCCACCGCTGGTGTTCGCCGGCCTGATCGCCCTGGCTCCGAATGCCCCGGAGCGGGTGGCGGAGAGCAACGAGCAGGGCGACCTCGTGCTGCCGGGCCTCCCGGCCGACGATGAGCCGTTTCATTACATCCCCGATGACGAGGTCTATGCCCTCGATCTCGATCCCCGCGAGGTGCGCTTCGGGTTGCTGGAGGGCTGGGACCGGGAGCAGGACGCGTACGAAGACATCGCCGCCCTGGCCTACGTCTCCGGGCCGATGTACGAGCGCCACATTGATAACGGCGGGCAGGAGATCACCGTTCCCCTCGGTGATCTGAAGTTCGGTCCGCGGGTGTGGCGCGGCCGCAACCGCACCGCCTCGCGCCAGCGCGCCTTCATCGGCATCCGCCACGACGGCAGCGTTGATTTCGGCTTCGGGGAACTCACCGATGACCACAGCCGCACCTACGAGACCTTCATCGGTGGATTGCACAGCCTCTACAACGATCTGGAGGAGGCGCCCGACACCTACAAGGGGGCCTACAGCATCAGCATGGGGCAGCGGATCCGGTATTACCTGCCGCGCATCCGCATGGTGATGGGTCTGCGGGACGATGGCCATCTGGAGGTGCTGATGAGCCGTGACGGCCTCACCCTCGAGCAGACCAAGGAGTTGGCGCGGCGCCGCGGATATCTCGCCGCCTACATGCCCGATCACGCCTCCAAGAGCCGCTTCATCATTCCGGGCACCAAGGGATTCACCGAAGAGGACGCCAACTGGATCAGCGGTGGCGCCACCAGCTTTGTCCACGTGCCGTACATGCTGCGGCTGAGCCGTCGTCAGACACCGCTCCGCGGCAATCTGATCGCCGGGCTCACCCCGAAGCTGCCGGGGGATCAGTCGTGCGAGGGGGCGGTGGCGTGTGTTCAGGCTGTGGGTCTTCACCTCACCGATCGTGCGCTGGCCGGCCTGAACCGGGTGATGGAGCAGGGGGTGGAGCCGCTGGCCCGAATGATCTGGGCGCCTGCCCCGCCACCGGAACGTCTCGACGGTTCGCCTGATGAGCCTCCCAAGAACGTGGAGCGATCGCCGCTGCGGGAGCCGCCGATCACCGCCGATCCCCTGGTGCTGCGGGAGCGGCCGAACCTGCAGGAGATCGAACCGGTGGAGGACGGCCTCGAGGATCCGACTCTGATCCGTGGCCCGATCACGCCGTTGCCCCCCGATCTACCGCCGCCGATGCTGCTGGAGGATCCGGTGCTGGAGATGCCGGCGGAGACTCCGTTGGAGAGCGACGACCCCGTGATGGAGGACCGGCCTGAGATGGCGCGGGATCCGTTGATCGGAGCACCACCTCCTCCGGAATTACCACCGTTGCCGGTGGTACCCGACCTGCCGGCTCCGCCAGCGGACTTGCGTCAACAGGATGCTCGGCTGTTGTTGGAGTAAGCAAGATTGGAGCTGAGTTATTGAGCTGCAGAAGTGGTGATCCGTTGCTGATTGCGCGGATGTGTCTGGCTGGAACGCTCCCCCTAGCGGCCAAGGACTATGAGTTTGAATTTGTGTGAGGCCAGCCTGTGGATTGCTGAGAAGAATTCGATGTCAGATCTGTCAAGAATGACATCCTTTTGCAGTTCATTCAGGTAGGCATTGCAATCCATTAATCGATCAAGGGGCGTTCCTTTTTGGTAGTCGTTCATCATCAGCTCAA
>ERZ802831.1292-NODE-1292-length-12546-cov-24.4381_pt1 | contig 12546 bp, 8 predicted proteins | sample MGYA00345655_ERZ802831 | MGnify/ENA primary metagenome ERZ802831 (study PRJEB30503, sample SAMEA104212376) | marine metagenome | biome: Westerlies Biome; feature: [SRF] surface water layer (ENVO:00010504) within the epipelagic zone...; material: water...
TTGCCGAACTGCATATCCGGCGCGTGCCGCAGATCAAGAAAAAGGACTAGTTTAGCGCGGTTAGATGTTTTGGTGGTGATGTGACTCGCCATGCAAAAGGGCAAGTAAACAGCCAAGAAGCATCACGGCACCCGCTTGATGCATGCCGCCAAGCGCAACCGGCACGCCATGAAGAAGCGTGATAATGCCAAGGATGAATTGCGCCACAATCGCGCCAAGCACCAGATTGCCCCGCAGATGCAAGCCATGGCGGCGCACCTTTAGCGTCAACACAACCACCGCGCAAAAGGTAACGGCGGCGATCCAGCGGTGATGGAATTGTGCCGAAGCTGGGTTTTCAAATGGATCAAGCCACCCCGCCTCGCCATATTCGACCGGTACAAGCCCATTGCCCATTAGCGGATAGTGATTATAGAGCAATCCGGCATCCATGCCGGCAACAAGCGCACCGGCAAGAATGGTGATGCCAAGCAAGGCCAGACATGCCATGCCATGACCTTTTGGCGATTTGGCACGGCCATCACGAAGATCAAAACCCGTCCAGATCAGAATGCTGAAAATCACCAGCGCAACAGCAAGATGCGAGGCAAGCCGATATTGCGAAACGCTGGCCTGTTCGGTCAGACCGGATTTGACCATCCACCAGCCGACAACGCCCTGAAATCCACCAAGACACAATAATAAAGTAAGCCGCAATCCAAACCCTTGCGGCACGCGCCCGCTAATGACAAAAACCAAAAATGGCAAGCCAAAGGCAAGGCCTAGCAACCGCCCCCAAAGCCTGTGAAAATATTCCCAAAAGAAAATATTCTTAAACGCGGCAAGCGACATGCCGAAATTCAGTTGCTGATATTCGGGTGATGCCTGATACAGCTGATAAACCCGATCCCATTCAGCCGCATTCAATGGCGGCAAGGTTCCAATCAAGGGACGCCATTCCACCATTGAAAGACCCGATCCAGTTAGGCGTGTCACGCCGCCAATCACCACCATAATGGCCACAAGTAGGGCCATGCTAAAAAGCCATTTGGTGACTAATTGGTCGCCGTGGGGGCTTGCATTGCGCGAGATCCAGCGGGGTGACGAGTGGGTCATAGAAACAGCCTGAAAATTAGAGAAGAATACTTCATATGGCCTTATCTATATCAAGCTGCAAGGGGGCTGCAAATTGGCGCATTGCCGCAGGGGTGCGCCGCCAGCAAATTAAGGTGTGATGAAGTTAATCGCCGCGGGTGCATGATTTTCTTGGCAACCTGTTTGGGTTTCATTTTTTTTCTGTCCACGCCTTGACAAACCTACGCAGATATCCCAATTACGGTCTGTGACAATTTGGCACTCTGGCTCAAAGAGTGCTAATGGATATTTGACATACTTTTTTGGAGGAGAAATAGGGCATGAAATTCAGGCCTCTTCACGATCGCGTTGTTGTGCAACGCACAGAATCAGAACAAAAAACTGCCGGTGGGATCATTATTCCTGATACTGCAAAAGAAAAGCCAATGGAAGGCAAAGTAATTGCCGCTGGAGCTGGCGCGCGCGACGAAACTGGCAAGGTCCAGCCGCTTGACGTCAAGGCTGGTGATCTTGTTCTGTTCGGCAAATGGTCAGGCACCGAAGTCAAGATTGATGGTCAGGAATATCTGATCATGAAGGAATCTGACATCATGGGTGTGATTCAATAAACCGCCAAAGGTTTCCCACAATTCAAATAAAGGAAGATTGAAAAATGGCTGCTAAAGAAGTCAAATTCGGCTCAGATGCCAGAACACGGATGCTTGAAGGCGTCGATATTCTGGCGAATGCTGTTAAGGTAACGCTTGGCCCAAAGGGTCGTAACGTTGTTCTCGAAAAATCATTTGGCGCACCACGCATTACCAAAGATGGTGTGACTGTTGCCAAAGATATCGAACTGAAAGACAAGTTTCAAAACATGGGCGCCCAGATGGTGCGTGAAGTGGCGTCAAAAGCAAATGACGTTGCGGGTGACGGCACCACAACAGCAACTGTTCTTGCACAATGTATTGCGCAGGAAGGTGCAAAAGCTGTTGCCTCTGGCATGAACCCAATGGATCTGAAACGCGGCATCGACATGGCTGTTGAAGCTGTTGTTGCGTCACTGGTATCACGTTCCAAGAAAATTTCGACATCTGACGAAGTTTCGCAGGTTGGCACCATCTCAGCAAACGGCGAAGAAGAAATCGGCAAGATGATTGCCGAGGCTATGGAGCGTGTTGGCAATGAAGGCGTTATCACGGTTGAAGAAGCCAAAAGCCTCGCTACTGAACTTGAAGTTGTTGAGGGCATGCAGTTTGACCGTGGTTATTTGTCACCTTATTTCGTGACTGATGCCGAAAAGATGCGCGCAACTTTGGAAGAGCCATATATCCTTCTTCATGAAAAGAAGCTGTCAAATCTTCAGGACATGCTGCCAATTCTGGAAAAGGTAGTGCAGTCAGGCCGTCCATTGTTGATCATCGCCGAAGATATCGAAGGCGAAGCCTTGGCAACGTTGGTTGTAAACCGCCTTCGTGGTGGCCTGAAAGTGGCTGCTGTTAAGGCTCCTGGTTTTGGCGATCGCCGTAAAGCTATGCTCGAAGATATTGCCATCTTGACTAACGGCACTGTTGTATCTGAAGAAGTTGGCATTTCGCTTGATAGCCTGACCCTTGAAATGCTTGGTTCTGCCAAGCGTGTTGAGATCACCAAGGATGAAACAACTATCGTTGATGGCGCTGGTGCAAAGACTGAAATCGAAGCTCGTTGCAACCAGATCCGCGCACAGGCTGAAGAGTCAACATCAGATTATGATCGTGAAAAACTCCAAGAGCGTCTTGCCAAATTGGCTGGCGGTGTTGCTGTTATCAAGGTCGGCGGCGCCACTGAAGTTGAAGTGAAAGAGCGTAAAGATCGTGTTGACGATGCGATGCACGCGACGCGTGCGGCTGTCGAAGAAGGCATTGTCCCCGGCGGTGGTGTCGCGCTTGTTCGTTCAACAAGCACCCTCGAGAGCCTAAAACCGGCAAACAGAGATCAAGAGGTTGGTGTTGAAATCGTTCGTCGCGCATTGCTTGCACCTGCTCGCTACATTGCCCAGAACGCCGGCGCCGAAGGTGCCGTGATCGTTGGCAAATTGCTCGAAGGTAAAGATGACAATAATGGTTATGACGCCAAGAACAATGAGTTCACCGACATGATCAAAGCTGGCGTTATCGACCCGACAAAGGTGGTACGTTCGGCATTGCAGAACGCAGCATCTGTTGCGGGTCTTTTGATCACAACCGAAGCTATGGTTGCTGAAAAAGTTGAGCCGAAAGAAGCAGCACCAGCAGCCCCAGATATGGGCGGCATGGGCGGCATGGGCGGCATGGGCGGCATGGGTGGTATGGGCGGTATGGGCTTCTAAGGCCAACCACCATTCATCAAAAAGACATCAAACCGGAGGGTGGCAACATCCTTCGGTTTTTTCATGGCCTATGTTTGATTATGATTGGCTCTTCATTTTGGGACTAGTGATGCCTCACGTCTCGCTTTTTGCCAGAAATTCCTGCGTTTGGGCAATCGCTTTGGCAAGCCCGATCCGCTGGATTTCGACATCTGGCGGAAAGGCGCTTGTCATGCGGGTTGGCAGACGGCTATCAAGCATCACAAACACACCGCGATCATTGCTTCGCCGGATTAGCCGTCCAAAGGCTTGGCGTAATTTCAGCCGTGTTTGGCGTTCGGTCCAGGCTTCGCGCCCCTGCCATTCGGCGCGGGCCGAAAACAGAATATCGCTTCGCGGCCATGGCATCCGGTCAAAAATAATGAGCCGAAGCGCCGCGCCGGGAACATCAATGCCATCGCGCACCGCGTCAGTGCCAAGAAGGCAGCTTTCCGGATCTTCGCGAAACATGGCAAGCAGGGTTTGTAAATTCATCTGGTCAATATGTTGGGCATAAAGCGGTATTTCGGCGGCTTCTAACCGGCTTGCCAAGGCAGGATAAACGGCGCGCAATCGGCGAATGGCGGTAAATAGCCCAAGCCCGCCACCGCCCGCTGCGATCATCAAAGCTGCCATTGCGCTTGCGGTGGCTTCGGGGCGTTCACGATCAAGGTCATTCACCACCAAAATACGGGTTTGATTGGCATAATCGAAAGGCGATGAAAAACTGACCCGCATGGCCGCATGATCCATATGCGCCGCACCGGTTAGCGCAATCGCTGATTGCCAGGCATCATGCGGTAGCTTGCCATTCATGCTGGTGGCCGTTACGTCAGTGCCGCATTCAGCGTTGTTCGCCAGATTGGTTGTTTGACGCGGGGCGGCATAATCTTGCAAAGTTGCCGATGTGATTGTGACACCATGCGCTGTATCTAGAACGTTATGGGAAAAGGGAATCGTTGGATCAAGCCAGTGCCGCGCCAGCCCGACATCACGATCTTGGCCATCCATCCGGTCGATCTGCATCCAGTCAACAAAGCCGTCGCGCGCCCCGCCATCAACATCGGCAAGCATCGTTTGCCAAGCGCCAAGTGGCCCGCCTGCGCGCAATTCCAAGCCGCGGATTGCACCTTCGATCCGCGCACGCTGGCTACTGTCCAATTGATCGGCATTATCATCAAGATGTTTGACAAGCCAATTGATCAACCGCGTCAAAGGCACGGCAAGCGTTGCCAGCGCACTACCAAAATCACGCGCCGCGGCAACCACATCATCAGGGGCGGGATAAAGCTCGCATTGCAGATCATAAAGACTATCCGGATCACCAACCCGAAGATAAAGCGCAGCGCGAAGATGCATGAAAAAAGTTTCACCACTGCCAAGCGGTTGCGATGATGATAGGCGGTTTTCCCATCCCTGTCCGGGAAGGGCGCGTGCCGCTTCGAGCGCCGCTTCAATATCGGCAAGCGCGTTATCATCGCCAGCAACAATATCTTCAAGCCGTCGTTTCAACCCGCGGGCGCGGCCCCGCCGCCCGTCTTCGGCACCGCGAACCCAATGCCGTAACTCTGCCGCTTCGCGTCCGCTTAGATAGGCCGAAAATGCGCTATCAGCCGCGTCAAAAACATGATGCCCCTCGTCAAACACATAACGTGTTGGGGTACGCCGATCACCTTTACTGCCATAGGCGGCCTGCACCATCACCAGCGCATGATTCGTGACAACAATATCGGCGCGTTTTGCCCCGCGGATCGATTTTTCAACGAAGCAGCGATTATAATGCGTACAGGCCGCATGGATGCATTCGCCGCGCCGGTCAGCCAGCCCAACAGTCTGTCCACGGCCAAGCAGATCAAGTAGCCATGCCGGAAAGCTAGAGCCGGTAAGATCACCATCACGGGTCGCACCGGTCCATCGTGCCATCAGCCCAAGCGCGGTGGCATGACGTGGCCGCCCGGGCATTTGCGCCAAGGCTTCTTCAAGATTTAAAAGGCAAAGGTAATTTTCGCGCCCCTTGCGGATCACCACCTTGCTGGCGCGGGTATCCGCATCGGGATAGAGGCGCGTCAATTCATCGGCGATTTGATGCTGAAGTGTTCGCGTGTAGGTTGATATCCAGACCGTGCCACCATTTTTCTCTGCCCATAGGGTCGCTGGTGCCAAATAGCCAAGGGTTTTGCCGGTGCCGGTACCCGCCTCGGCAAGCACCATTGCCGGACTTGGCCCCGCATCTGGCCGGTCAAAGCTGGCGGTAACCGCGGCGGCATAATCGGCTTGCGGCAGGCGCAATTCGGCATTGCCACCAAGCATTTCAGCAAGCCGCTGGCGCGCCTCATCGGGCAAAATTGGCTGAGTGCCAGCTTCGGTTTGTGGGGTGTAATCAGTGTAATCGGCAAGACGGTTCCAGATTACCGCAAGCCGGCTATCAGGTGGGCCGGCGGCAGGCTGTGGCAGGCCAAGATGCATCAGAATATACGGCCCCCAATTCCAGCCGCCAGACGTCATCATCGTGGCGATCTGCCCGGCTTCCTGGCGGGGTGCATCGGGCAAATTTGCCAATTCGTCAAGAAGCGTAAAGGCAATTTGCGGCAATAGGGTTGCCATGTCTTCGCCATTTTGCGGGCGCGCAAGGCCAAGCTGCTGGGCAAGGCCAGCGGGTGTTGGCAGGGCAAAACGGGCTGGCCTGACAAAGGCGAATAATTCCATCACGTCAAGATAATGATCAATCTCAACACCTGCACGGGCGCCGCTCCAACGGCGATGGCAGAGCAGTACAATTCCCAAGGCCAGCTCGGCGGCGATAGTCGTACGATTTGGATGAGTGATCTCGCCATTCTGGCTGATGAAAATCAACTGGGTGCCATGCGGGTAGAAGACCGGCACGCCATGAAGATCGGGAAGCGATATGGAAGTTGAATTGTGCATTAGGGCAGTTATAGCTTGCCGCAGGCGGCCATGCCAGCTTTGCGCATCTGTTTTGTGAAACTAAATGCAGGCAGGAAGCAAAATTCAGATTGTCGGGGCGGCCTGTTTTCGGGCTTGCTTGCCACTTGACCTTGATCGCGGCTCGCCCTAGCTTGTCCGCATTTGGTGCGGAGCCATCTGCCCGCAATATGAAAGAGCATGATGATGAGTGATCTGACCGCAAATCTACATGAGATTGCAAGCAACGCCAAGGCATGGCCATTTGCCGAGGCGCGTGCGCTGGCGAGCCGCCTTGATAAAATGGGTGATACCAAGGATGAAGTCGTGTTTGAGACCGGTTATGGCCCATCAGGCTTGCCGCATATTGGCACTTTTGGTGAGGTTGTTCGCACCACGATGGTTCGTCACGCCTTTGAAAGTCTGACTGGCCGGAAAACGCGGTTGATCTGTTTTTCCGATGATATGGATGGCTTTCGCAAAATTCCGGACAATGTGCCAAATCATGAAATGTTGGCGGCCTATCTTCATATGCCATTAACCAAGGTCAAAGATCCATTCGGCACCGCGCCGTCCTTTGGTGAACATAATAATTTGCGCTTGCAGGCGTTTCTTGATTCTTTCGGGTTTGAATATGAATTCATGAGTTCAACCGATTGCTATCTTGGCGGCAAATTTGATTCGGCATTGCTTCGGGTTCTCGAACATTATGATGCCATCATGAATATCATGCTGCCAACTTTGGGGCCGGAACGTCAGGCAACGTACAGCCCGTTTTTCCCGATCTGCCCTGATAGTGGCAAGGTGCTTCAGGCCAAGGTCATTCATTGCAACACTAGCGCTGGCACGATTACCTATATTGATCCTGATAGCGGGGCTGAACGCGAGGTTTCGGTCACTGGCGGACAATGTAAATTGCAATGGAAATGTGATTGGGCTATGCGTTGGTACGCGCTTGGTGTTGATTATGAAATGAGTGGCAAGGATCTGATTGATTCGGTAACCCAATCGAGCAAGATTAACCGCGCACTTGGCGGCACCGCGCCAGCGGGCATTTCTTATGAATTATTCCTTGATGCGAATGGCGAAAAAATTTCCAAATCGAAAGGCAATGGTTTGTCGGTTGAAGATTGGTTGCGCTATGGCAGTCCGGAATCATTATCGCTATTCATGTATGGCCAGCCAAAGCGCGCCAAAAGATTGCATTTTGATGTGATTCCAAAAACTGTTGATGAATATTACCAGCATCTTGGCAAATTACCGTCACAAGATGATGCCGAACAGCTGGAAAATCCGCTATGGCATATTCACAGCGGCTTGCCCAACCAGGCAGGTTTGCCGGTGAGCTTTACTTTATTGCTGAACCTAGCGGCTGTTTGTCATGCAGAAGATTCGCAAATCGTCTGGGCCTATGTCAGTGACTATGCTGGCGACATCGATCTAAAAACCCATGCCGAGCTTGACCGGATGATTAGCTATGCGGTCAATTATTATCGGGATATGGTTCGCCCTTATAAAACCTACCGGCTTGCCGATGCCGCTGAGGCTGGTCATCTCGAAGCGTTGAGATCACAGCTTGTGGCGCTTGGTGAAGTTAGTGGTGCCGAGGATATCCAATCGGTTGTTTATGCCACTGGCAAAGCGGCTGAATATGAAAATCTGCGCGATTGGTTCAAATGTCTTTATGAAGTGCTTCTTGGCCAGTCCGAGGGGCCACGCATGGGATCATTCTTTGCGCTTTATGGCTGCGAAAAAAGCATTCAATTGATTGATGATGCGCTTGCTGGCAAGCTTGTCCAATCGGCGGATCATGGTTAATGTGGGGAATGCTTGCAAATTTGGCGCGTTGCCTGTCTGCTGAGGCTGCGCACAGTGTCGCGGTGGCGACACTTCATCATAATCTGGGGCCGCGTCCAGCAGCGCTGTCAACAAAGGCCAATTTAGACGTGACACTTGCGGGTTTGGAATTTGCCAACCCGCTTGGGCTGGCGGCTGGTTTTGACAAGAATGCAGCCTGTTTTAATGGCGCGATGCAGCTTGGCTTTGGTCATGTTGAAGTTGGCACCATCACGCCGCTGCCGCAGCCCGGCAATCCAAAACCGCGCGTTTTTCGCCTGCCAAAACATCATGCGGTGATCAATCGTTACGGCTTTAACAGCCTTGGCATGGATGTGGCTGCACGAAATCTGCGAAAGATGGCGGCGGCCCGAACCGGTATTTTGGGGGTTAATGTTGGTGCAAATAAAACCAGCCAAGCCCCAATTGATGATTATCGCCGCGCGGTGGGGCATTTAGCGCGTTATGCCGATTATATCACGCTCAATATCTCGTCACCAAACACCCCCGGTTTACGCAATCTGCAAACCAAGGCGCATCTTGCCGATTTGCTGGCGGCAGGCCGTGCTGGACTTGATGAGGCGGCCGGTGATGGCGATGTATCAGCAAAGCCAATCTTTTTGAAAATTGCCCCTGATCTGCATCATGACGATCTGGTGGCGATTGTTGAATCTTGTGTTGAGGCGGGGGTTAGCGGCATTATCGCAACCAATACCACGCTGGCACGCCCTGATGATCTTGACGGGGTTCATGCTGGTGAATCGGGCGGGCTATCGGGTGCGCCACTTTTCGAAGCGGCCACGGCAATTCTTGCCGATGTGGCGCGTTTGAGTGATCGTCGGCTTGGGTTGATTGGGGCTGGCGGTGTTGCGAATGGCTGGCAAGCCTATACCAAAATTCTGGTTGGCGCTGATCTGGTGCAGCTTTACAGCGGCTTAGCGCTTGAAGGCCCGCATCTGCCAGCCCGTATCTTGCACCAGCTAACAGCGATGATGGATGCTGATGGCATAACCGCGCCGCATCAGATCAAGGGGCAAATCCCTGACCCTGCCCAAGCCATTAAATATGCTAAAGACCTTTACAAAAAGATTTCAGAACAGTAGGTAAAAGCGAGATTGACGGCAATTCAAATGCGCCATTGGGCACTACATAGTATTTCTGCAAATGAAAACGCAAAGCACGCAAATACAAGCCGCCAGCCTAAGATCACAAGCATCGCTTTCTAGTCTATTTGGATTAACCAAAAGCATGGTCAGAACAATCACGCGGCTTGAAATGGGTCTGGCTTAACATCGATTGGCTTCGGAAAGATTGCATTGGCTCTGAATCCTCCGCTTGTTTTGATTCTTGCAGTGGCAAAGCCGGTTTTCCGGCTTGACCTTGGCCGCAGACTGGCCTATACCCAGCCTTAAATTTCTAACACAGAGCATTTGTGTGTGCTGATTATGGAGCCTTAGTTATGGCAAAACGCTGTCAAATTTCTGGTAAGACTGTGATGTCTGGCAATAATGTCAGCCATGCGAACAACCGCACTCGCCGCCGCTTTCTGCCAAATCTGCAATCAACCCGCATGCATAGCGAAATTCTTGGTCGCGCGATTAGCCTTCGCGTTTCAACAAGCGCCATGCGCACTGTTGAAAAACATGGTGGTCTTGACGCTTATTTGCTGCAGGCTCGCAACGCTGAATTAGCGATTGAAGCCCGCGCGTTAAAGCGCGAAATCGCGGCTGCGCAGACAACCGCATAATCGCGTATCAAATGCTCAAAATAACCCCGCAAAATATGCGGGGTTTTTTATGTCTTTGATTTGAAATTATGCGGTTGACGGCTTGGCCGGATATTAACCAGCACGGCGCAAACCCTTGTTTGCATCTTCGTCAAACAGGTCGGTCAATTGCCCGACAACAGCGCCGCCAAGCTGGTCAACATCTGTGATGGTAACGGCGCGTCGGTAATAGCGTGTCACATCATGGCCAATACCAATGGCAAGCAATTCAACCGGTGACCGCCCTTCGATATAGCCAATAACCTCGCGAAGATGCTTTTCAAGATAGCTGCCGCTGTTCACCGATAGGGTTGAGTCATCAACCGGTGCACCATCAGAAATGACAAGCATGATTCGGCGATCTTCATGCCGTGCCAAAAGCCGGTCATGCGCCCATAACAGCGCTTCGCCATCAATGTTTTCTTTTAAAATCCCTTCGCGCAGCATCAGCCCAAGCGATTTACGCGCGCGGCGCCATGGCACATCGGCTGGCTTATAGATGATATGGCGAAGATCATTCAGGCGCCCCGGCATGGCTGGTTTTCCGGCCTGTTGCCATAACTCGCGCGATTGCCCACCTTTCCATGCACGGGTGGTAAAGCCAAGAATTTCGACTTTGACGCCGCAACGTTCAAGCGTGCGCGCCAGAATATCGGCAGTCACCGCGGCAATGGTAATAGGTCGTCCACGCATCGAACCCGAATTATCCAGCAAAAGCGTCACAACCGTATCGCGGAATTTTGTATCTTGTTCCTGCTTATAGGAAAGTGGGCTTAATGGCTGGGTGACGACGCGGTGCAGTTTGGCCGCGTCAAGCACGCCCTCTTCAAGATCAAAATCCCAAGACCGGTTTTGATGCGCCATCAATTTACGTTGCAGGCGATTGGCAAGCTTGCCAACGATTGAGGTGACATTTTCCATATGCCGGTCAAGCATCACCCGAAGCCGGTCAAGCTCTTGCGGGTCGCAAAGATCGGCAGCGGCAATCACTTCGTCAAATTTGGTATCGAAAATACGATAGCCTTCGGTCGAAGCGCCGCTTTTACTATTATCCCCACTCATATCTGAATTGGGTGACTCGCCATCGCTGCTGCCGTCATCCGTGCCTTCGGAGTCCACCATTTCGCCATCTTCAGACGCACCAGCGTCACCAGCATCATCCATTGATTGGCTGTCATCGCCTTCGCTTTGATCTTCACCAACGGCAGATTGTTCGCCATCCTGTTCGGACTGGCTGTCGCCGCCCTCATCCTGGTCATCTTCATTGTCTGAATCTTGATCTTCATCGGATGATGACTCACCAAGATCGGATTCAAGCGCGCCAATCAGCCGGCGTGATAATTCGGCAAAGGCCGATTGATCGTCAAGCGATTCGCCAAGTTCGTTAATCAGATCGCCAGCCCGGCTTTTCACCCATGGCCGCCATAAATCCATGACCATTGACAGATTTTTAGGTGGCGGCGATCCGGTTAATTCTTCGCGAAGCAATAGTCGTACAACCTCCGAAATACCGGCATCATCGGCACTTCCTGGGGCATCAATCTGGCGGTTTTCATAACGCTGATTCAAGGCGGCATTCAGGTTATCGCCAACACCTTTCATGTGACGCGCACCAATGGCCTCAACACGGGCGCGTTCCGCCGATTCAAAAATCGCCTTGGCACCATCAGGGGCAGGACAATGTTTCTTATGGGTCATGGGGTTATGATGGGCAAGCCATAGCGCGGCACCATCGGTGGCACCGCGAAGGCTGGCTTTTTGCGCTGCGGTTGCTGTTGGCGGAAGCGCAGGCAGCCGCACATCATCCTTGCCAACATGCGTATCGGTGCCAGCATAGGTTACTTGATGCTCTTTACCACCAGCAAGCGCCCGCATCGCTGCGGCGTTGGATTTTAGAAATTGTTCATCCTTGCCAAATGAAGACATGCTGGTTTCCTGCGATTGTTCCGTTGGCTTATGATTTAGGCTGGCATGCTGCTCTGGGCGCTTGGCGCCTAGCTGGCAGTAGCCTGCCGGATCGGTGCTTCGGGAAGATCAATACCAAAACAACGCTGATAATATTCAGCCACGGTTGGACGCTCGATCTCGTCACATTTATTCAAAAAGCTTAACCGGAATGCCAAAGTCATATCGCCAAAAATACTGGTATTTTCAGCCCATGTGATGACCGTACGCGGTGACATGACCGTTGATAGATCACCTGACATGAATCCTTTGCGCGTCAAATCGGCCATGCGAACCATTGCGGCAACCTGTTCAGTGCTTTTTTTATCAGCATATTGTGGCAGCTTTGCCGTTACGATATTCACCTCATCAGCATGCGGCAGATAATTCAATGTTGACACAATTGACCAGCGGTCCATTTGCCCCTGATTGATTTGCTGGGTGCCATGATAAAGGCCGGTTGTATCGCCAAGACCAACCGTGTTGGCGGTTGCAAAAAGCCGGAAATGCGGATTTGGGTGAATCACCTTATTGCTATCAAGAAGGGTCAACTTACCATCGACTTCGAGAACACGCTGAATCACAAACATCACATCGGGTCTTCCAGCGTCATATTCATCAAATACCAGCGCAACCGGATTTTGCAACGCCCATGGCA
>ERZ802831.1298-NODE-1298-length-12515-cov-17.8054_pt1 | contig 12515 bp, 10 predicted proteins | sample MGYA00345655_ERZ802831 | MGnify/ENA primary metagenome ERZ802831 (study PRJEB30503, sample SAMEA104212376) | marine metagenome | biome: Westerlies Biome; feature: [SRF] surface water layer (ENVO:00010504) within the epipelagic zone...; material: water...
CGACCTGCTCGCACTGACCAATCCGGGAACGGCAATTTTGGATCCTAAGTCAACTCTGATTGCTTCAGACGACACGCTCGAAAATACGGTTACCACGCTCTATTTCGACATCATTGTCGGTCTTGAATCAGGTTGGGAAGTCAAGAACCAGCTGTTCTACGAGGAATATCAAAACCTAAACGAAAACGCCTATGGGTTCTCCCAATTCCACGACACCTATGTCATTGAGGACAAGCTGGTCTTTAGCAATACATACACTTTCGACAACTTGATCGCTTCAGTGCAGTTATCCCCTTCAATTCGCTACACCGATTTTGAGCACGGTGATGACTACACCAACGAATACTTTGCCCGTCGTGACCTGACCGGCCCAAGCACCGCTCTTGATCGACGCTTGCTGGCTACCCGCATTGATGATGATTACACCGAGTACTACATCGGCGAATACACAAACCTTGGCATAGCATTCCTAACCGACCTCTCTTGGGAAAATGGAATTTCTCTACTGATTGGCGCGCGTCATGATCGCATCGACATGGAAAGCCGTCAGCCAGTCGACAAACTGCTGCTTGCTAGCTCAAACAACTTCTGCACGGACGGCAGCTGTATCGATGTTTCCGCCGACAATGACGTTTCCGGCAACTCTTGGACCGTAAGCTTGTCTTACGATATCGCCAACTCCGGCATCATTCCCTACGTCACGATCTCAGAGCAATCCACGGTTATTGCTGGCCAAGGCGCCGAGCTTACCGTTAGCAACGTCGCCTCCGGCGGAGCATTCGATTCCTCCGATCTGACTGAATTTGGTGTTAAGGGCGAGCTGCTTGAAGACGGACGTCTTTACTTCTCACTGTCGCACTACGAGCAAGAACGGACGGACTTCTCTGCACAGTCCATCGTCACCAACCAAGCGGTGAAAACTGAGGGCACGGAATTTGAAGTGCGCTGGGCGGTCAACGAATCGCTATTTGTCGGCGCGACCTATACCAACGTTGAAGCCCTCAACTTAAGCAGCTTGGATGGCGGTGGTCGCTTCAGCTTCTTTGGTGTGGAGGATCTCCCACTGGTTGCACCAGAGTTACTATTCGGCGGCCAGATTGGCGGCCCGGTAAATGTCGCGGCCAGCGGTGGCCGACGCGCGGGTATGCCTGAAAACATTTACTCGATCTACGGCACGTATCTGTTCGATAACGGCTTGACCATCAGTGCGAGCATGACCGATGTTGACGACGTGTTCTCTGGCTTTTCAAACAGCATCAAGTTGCCTGCGTACACCCTGTACAACATGACCCTTGGCTGGGAATCAGAGCAGTGGAAGTTCTCGCTGACCGGCAAGAACTTGACGGATGAGCGCTACTTCCGCGCAAACTTCCCTAACCTGTTCGGCAGCACGATTGTTCTACCTGAACTGCCTCGGCACTTTGTTGCTAAGGCTCAGTACTCGTTCTGATCGAGTGCTCGTTATGAACCCGGCGCTAGCCGGGTTCATCTCCACCCCCCATTTAATCCCCATTTAATCCCCATTTTCGTTGCCTTATAAGAAGGCAAATTTCCCAGCAAACACCAACGCAACCAGAAACACCGCTGCGGGTACTTCGCTGTATCGCCCTGCCAGCAACTTAATCGCCACATAGCTGATGAAACCAACGCCGATCCCGTCTGCGATGGAAAAACTCAGCGGCATCATGATGGCGGTGATCAGCGCCGGCGTTGATTCGGTTAAATCAGGCCAATCGATATCCACTAGGCTTTGCGCCATGGAGGCGGAAACAAACAGCAGCGCCGCAGCCGCCGCATAACCGGGAATGCTCTGCGCCAAGGGCGCAAGCAGCAGGCAGAGCAGAAACAGCAGTCCTACGATGACCGCCGCCAAACCCGTGCGTCCGCCGCTTTCGACACCAGCAGCGCTCTCGATGTAGCTGGTGGTAGAGGAGGTGCCCATGAGTGCGCCGACAGCGGTGGCACCGGAATCTGCTAACAGCGCCTTACCTAGCCTTGGCAGATTGCCCGATTCATCCACTAACTTGGCGCGCGTCGCCACACCCACCAAGGTACCGGCGGTATCGAATACATCGACCAGCAACAGCGTCAAAATCACGCTCAACATAGAGATGTCCAGTGCGGCAGCGATGTCGAGCTGCAGAAATACGGGCGCCACAGACGGCGGCGCAGACACGATGCCAACGAAATCCGCCTCACCGCTCAGCCAGCCGACCAATGAAACCAACAACATGCCAATAATGACGGCACTGCGATTGCCTCTCGCGGACATGGCCGTAATCGCAAAAAAACCCGCGAGCGCCATGAGCGGCGCAAAACCGATCAGACTGCCGAGGCCGACCAAGGTCGCTGGGTTCTGTACTACGATGCCCGCATTCTTCAGCGCAATGAAGGCGAGAAATAGTCCAATGCCCGCAGCCATGCCAAGCTTGAGGTTGCGCGGTATGGAGTTGATGAGCCAGGCGCGGATAGGTAGCGCGCTGATAATGATGAATAAGATGCCAGACAGAAATACAGCGCCAAGGGCTGCCTGCCATGTATGTCCAGACCCCAGCACGACGGCGTAAGTGAAAAAGGCGTTCTGTCCCATCCCCGGAGCCAAACCGATGGGGTAATTCGCCAGCAACCCCATGACCAAGGAGCCAACCGCAGCTGCAATGCAGGTGGCGACAAATACCGCACCAAAATCCATGCCTGCATCCGACAAGATCAGTGGATTCACCACCGTGATATAGGCCATCGCCAAAAAGGTAGTCACTCCCGCAAGAGCTTCTCGAGACACCGTCGTACCGTGATCGGTTAAGCCAAAATATTCATCCAAAGACTTCTGCATCGCTGGCATGGACAGCTCCTGTGTTGTTATTCGTTAATCAGAATTTTTCGGCGCGACTTGCGTTTTTTGTTGTCACAGCGACCGAGGGCACCTTATATTAGTTGTGTTCTTACCCAGACCTGAAAAGAAGATTTTGCACCCTCGATGACCTACTGCCTCGCAATTCAGCTAGACGAAGGCTTGGTGTTTTGTTCCGATTCTCGAACAAACGCCGGGGCGGATAGAGTCAGCACCTACAGCAAGATGCACCGCTTCTCAGTTGCTAACGATCGCTCTTTGTATCTACTCACCTCCGGCAATTTGGCCACCAGCCAAGCGGTTGTAGCGCACATTCAGCGTGACCTTGAGGAAGACGCTGAATTCAATATCTCTAAGGCCAAGTACGTCACCGAAGTTGCCGACTACGTCGGCGAAGTAAGCTCTCAAGCCCAAGCCAAGTACAAAAAAGTCGGCGGACCTGACGCCGAGAGTTTTGATGCATCCGCCACCTTTATTCTGGGTGGGCAAATCGCTGGAGGGCCGTCAGAGCTGTATTTGATTTACCCGGAAGGCAATCACATTACGGCGTCTGAGCAACACCCCTACCTACAAATCGGTGAGACAAAGTACGGTAAGCCCATACTGGATCGCATCATCTCTCACGACACCTCTGCCGATACCGCCATGCGCTGTGCCATTTTGTCGCTGGATTCCACCATGCGCTCTAACGCTACCGTTGGCCCGCCGCTGGAATGTTTGTTCTACCGCAATGACAGCATTCAGCCCTATGAGCGCTACTGCAAATTAGCAGAGAACCATCCCTATCTGATCGAGATCCGCCAGGATTGGGATCGCAGTATTCGCCAAGCAGTGGAGCGGCTACCTAGTCTGTCTGCCGCCTTTGAAGATAACCCATAGCGCCATCGACCAACTCCAGTTTGCGCGCAACCCCTGTGCTGATGGTGAAGGGATAGGCATCGCTGCCACCCACACTGCGATTCATTTCATTGAGCATAACGCTCACTTGCTGCCACGCTGCGATGCGCTCACTCATGTTCATTGTCGTGCCGTCTTTGTCGAGCAGCTGGTGGGCGTGGGCGGTTTCTAGCGCATCCAGCATGTGTAAATAGTGCCCCCAAGTTTCCGCCCAATCCTCAAGCGGATGCGCTGTGGCGTAGGCGCTGATATAGCCGTCTTGCCAATCGCTGGGTGGCCCTGTTTCGTAATAACGCTCGAGTGAGCCAGCGTAATCCTTATTTGGATCACCAAGGAGATCGGCAAACGCATCGCTGATTGCGGCGTCGTGAGACATCAGCGACCAGTAGTAATGGCCGGATTCATGGCGAAAGTGACCGAGCAAGGTTCGATAGGGCTCTAGCATTTCGCTTTGCATGGCAGCTCGGGCCGCGTCATCGGCTTCCAGCACATTCAACGTAATCACTCCGTTGCCGAATCCGGATGTCACGAAATTCCCCGCGTAATGCTCAGGCTTACTGCGCTCATCATCAAGAAAATCGAATAACAACCCACCATTGGGGTCGCACCAGCCGCTCTGCAGCGGCAGCCCCAAGGTCATCAGCGTGAACAGCAGCCGTTTCTTCGCCTGTTCTAAGGCACCCCAGTACTGCAAATTGTTCGGCAAGGTGAGATCGGGAATGGTGCGATTGAACTGGCACGCCACACACAGGTGATGACCACCCTGCCGAGGGCGGATCCAATTGCATACGCCGCAATCGTGCCAATTGCCGCAGTAGACAACGTCTTGCCCGTCCACGGGCACCATGGTCATCAGCTCAGAATCGAAACCCACATCTAGGCCGCATTTAAGGCAGTGTTGATTTTCGAAAAACAGCTGAGCTCCGCACTGGCAGTGGAAGCGCTTCATGAATTAGCGATCCGAAACCAAGTCTCTTCAATTGCCGTGTGCAGCTGATGTAGCTGCAGCTGAAAATCATCAATGAACCCATGCAGCTCTGCCTGAGTCATATCTTCCTTTGTCAGACGATTGAGACGGCGCCATACCCGTCCCAGCACTCGCAGCGGTTCCTCATGATTGCTCAGTCGCCCCAACTCTTCGCCTATGCCCTGTAAGCAAAACTTCACCGAGCGAGGAAAAGCGGTATCGAGAAAAACAAAATCAACAACGGCGTCACGATCAACCAAGGGACCAATCTGTCGTCGGTAGGCACTCGCGGCAGACAGCGCTTGCAACATGGCTCCCCAAAGCAGGGGATCAAAGGCACTGGTGCTGCCATCACGATCCAAAATGTCGCCAGCGCCTACGTCGACCATTCGCGTCGCCATATCAGCACACTCCAGCAGCCGACCGACTTTGATAAAGCTATGAGCATGATCTCGGGGCAGCGTGGTCGCCATCAGACCGTTTATGGTCTGGCAACGCGACACCACTTCGGCGAGAAAGGCGTGTCGGTTGCGCCGACCGACGGAATTGGGCGCTACTTCACGCACGAACAGCGCCAGTTCGTTGACGAGTTCCCAAGTCTCTTCCGGCAACACATCACGTGTAGTGCGCACGTTTTCTCGTGCGGCCTCTATGGAATACGGGATACTGCAGGAGGCGCTACCGTCTGCTACCAAAACCTTCAGCACGTTTTGCTCGTTGACGCTGCGAAAGCGCTGATGAAAGTACGGATCGGCATCGAGAATCTGCACCATGATATCCCACCCTGGCTCAGCCCCCTTGGGCAAGTCCATGATCAAGTGATTGTAAGCGCTAACGATGCGGGCAGTATCTTCCGTGCGCTCTAGGTAACGGGACATCCAATACAGTCGTTCGGCAACGCGGGACAGCATGGTTAGGACTCACCCTCAACAATCCAAGTATCCTTACTGCCGCCGCCTTGGGAGGAGTTCACCACCAGCGAGCCTTTTTGCAGGGCCACGCGGGTCAACCCACCGGGCGTTACCCAACTGTCCTTGCTCTGCAAAATAAAGGGCCGCAGATCCAGATGGCGCGGCTGTATGGCGCCATCGACATAGGTTGGCGCGGTAGACAGCGCCAGCGTGGGTTGGGCGATATAGTTACGCGGATTTTTCTCGATGAGCCGCGCGAATTTCTTGTGCGTCTCCTTCGTGCTGTGGGGCCCCACCATAATGCCGTAGCCGCCGGACTCGTTTGCCGGCTTCACCACCAGCTTATCGAGGTTGCCAAGCACATAGTCTCGATCTTTCTCGCGCATGCACAAATAAGTTGGCACGTTTTTGACAATCGGTTTTTCATTCAAGTAATACTCGATCATGTCGGGCACAAAGGCATAGATCACTTTGTCATCGGCGACGCCAGCACCAGGTGCATTTGCTATGGCCACTCGGCCCGCCTTCCAAGATCGAATCAGACCGGGCACGCCGACAACCGAGTCCTCGCGAAACGCCTCAGGATCCATGAAGTCTTCGTTGATGCGCCGATAGATCACATCCACCCGAGTTGGACCATCCACCGTGCGCATGTATACGCAGTTATCCTCGGCTACAAATAGATCTGCGCCCTCAACAAGCTCTGCTCCCAGACCGTGTGCTAAGTAGGCGTGCTCGAAATACGCCGAGTTATAAATGCCCGGCGTCAGCACCACAATATTCGGACGGCGACGCGTACGTGGCGATAGCGCTGCCAGCGTCTGGTAGAGCTTTATCGGATAATCGTCTAGCGGCAGGATGCTGTAGTTCTCGAACAGCTCCGGCAGGACGCGCTTGGTGATCTCACGGTTTTCGATCATGTAGGACACGCCCGAGGGCACACGCAGGTTGTCTTCCAACACGAAAAACTGACCGCTGTGATCGCGCACAATGTCGCTGCCACAAATATGCGCCCACACACCAAAGGCCGGCGTCACTCCAGCGCAAGGCTCAAGATAATTGTTAGATTCGAGCACAATGTCCGCGGGCACGATGCCGTCGGCAAGGATTTTTTGCTCATTATAGATATCGTTGATGAAGCAGTTGAGCGCACGCATGCGCTGCAGCAGACCGCGACTGAGCTGTGCCCACTCGCGGCCGGTAATTACACGAGGAATGAAGTCGAAAGGCCAAGCGCGGTCAATGTTGCCGCCCTCGGTGTAGACCGTAAAAGAAATACCCATCTCTTTGATCGCCAGCTCGGCGGCGACGCGACGCGACGCTAACTCTTCGGGGGACAGGCTTTTAAGAAATTTGATCGCCTGGCTGGCGGCTGCGCGAGGATTACCCTTGGCGGTAATCAACTCATCGAAAAACCCATCGGATTTGTAGGTGCGCCAGCTTTTTTCCATACGGGCTGTAGGCCTCTGTCTGAGTAGTACCAAGACACTGGGGCGACGCTGAGTGCGTCAGGCTCTATAAGGCAACCGTGGCCTTTAGACGATTTTCAGACTATCACAACTGCGATGCAGCCAAAGCCGCTAAAGGCCTTATTTACGGGTTTTTGCAGGGGATTTCGGGTCCTCATGGCTCAAACGCCCAAGCAAGGCTTGGTGCTGGGGGAACTGGGCCAGCATTTGCGACCGATAGCCCAGCGTCATATCTGCATACTCAAAACCCGGCGAGACAGCTTCGCTGATCAAACCAAAACCGTGTTCCCCGTCAGCGGGAATTTGCGAGGCCTTCCACACACCACCGGGCACCGTCAGCTGCAGCACATGGCCGGCACGCAAATCATTGCCCATAACCACGGTTTTAAGTTCACCGTCCGGGTGCAGCAGATAGTAGGTAATGGGATCGCCCATGTGAAAATAGTGAACGATATCCGACCGATTTAAGTGAAAGTGACCGATCGGTGACTGGGCAGCAAGTAAGTAAAAAATCGACGTCATCGACAATCGCTCATCACCCCCCGGCGTCAGTAGGCGATAGTCAGATTCATAGGTGCGGCGGAAGAAACCACCTTCCACATGTCCGTCCAGCTGAAGCTGCTCGGCTACCGCTTCGGCGGTAAGGCGATCAGGTGTCATCGAATGAGCACGAAAAGGCGATGCCGCACTGGATGCCAATGCATCGAGTGCGCCGGAGAAGCGAGAAAACGGCATAAAAAATAACCGAAAAACAGGGAGCATCATTTTGACTAGCGACTGAAAAGAAGCAAACGCTGGCCTTCAGATCAGATTTGCTTTTATTTCCACCACGGATAGAACGGCGGCATCTCCTGAGCGGAGTCGCTGAACACCGCCTCACGCTTTTCCAAGAAAGACTGCACGCCCTCCTTGCCGCTACCCATGCTGGCGTAAAAAATTGATAACGAATCGACATTGTGAGCATCGCGCGGATGCGCTTGTGCAGAATTGCGATACATCATTTGCCGGGTTAGCGCGATCGCTACGGGACTGTGCTTGACGATCTTTTCCGCAATGGCATAGGCCGCTGGCAGAAGGTCATCGGGTTCATAGGCAGCCTTTGCAAAACCAGCTCCCACCAGCGTGTCGGCCTGAAGAATCTCTGCGGTATAGCACCACTCTAGCGATGTCGACAGTCCGACCACTCTGGGCAAAAACCAACTCGAGCAGGCTTCGGGAGTAATGCCAATTTTATTGAAGACAAAGCCAACCTTAGCCTTGGTAGAGACTAAGCGGATGTCCATGGCGCAGGTCATGGTCGCACCAACACCAACTGCTGCTCCGTTAATTGCCGCAATGACGGGTTTTTTGCACTCAAAGATTGCCAGCGATACCAAGCCGCCTTCATCGCGCACGCCGTGCAAAATATGCTCCTCATCACCGCGCTCACTAACATCGTCTAAAGTGGGCTGTTGGCTCTCATCAAGGCCGAATACGTTACCGTCAATGGACAGATCCATACCCGCACAGAAAGCACGTCCCGCGCCGGTAACCACGACAGCGCCCACGGCATCGTCATCGCTGGCACGATTAAAGGCATCGACAAGCTCCCGCGCCATTTCTAGAGTAAAAGAGTTCAGTTGTTCGGGCCGGTTCAGGGTCAACGTTAGAATGCCTTCAGATACCGCGTAGGTCAGTGTGTTGTAGCTCACGGAGAATCTCCTCGACAAAAAAGACCAGTCTAGCAGTGCGTTTGTTGTGGTTGTGCAAGGATGAAGCGGTAGAAGCAGGACAAAACGCTAAATTGCCCCAAAAAGTTTGGCTAAGAGCGCATTTCTCTCTTTGTCATTGTGAGGGGTACGACTTGCTCAGCAAACCGTAGGACGCGGCAATCCAGCCGATAAAGTATGCGGTAACGATGGGCGATTCGTCGTGAATCGACTTGGCGAGCTACGGCAAGACCGGGGGCCAAAGCTTCAAAACAGCAACAACGAACCCTCCGGTCGCTACCATCGTTGCAAAGGACCACTGCATGAACTTATCCATGCGCTGAGTCATCGTCTCAAAGCGCTTATCGACCACATCAAAACGCCTGTTCATTTGCTCTTGCGTCGCTTCAAAGCGCTTGTCGACTTGATCAAAACGCTTGTTCATTTGCTCTTGCGTCACTTCAAAGCGCTTGTCCATTTGAACCTGCGTCGATTCAAAGCGGTTGTCCATTTGAACCTGCATCGATTCAAAGCGCTTATCGACCGCATTGAAGTGCTCTTCCATTACCGCAAACCCTTTGCGGGTCAGCTCAATATGGCTGGACAGGGTTTCTTCTAGGCGAATGAGGCGCTCGTTGGTAAATTCAAAGCGTTGGTCCATGCCATCAAAGCGTTTGCTGATTCGCTCTAGCGCAGATGCCGCAAAGGCACTTGGCAGCCGTTTGGCTTCAGCTTCAGCAAGCCATTCGAAAAAATGTTTCTTCAATTGCGGAAGGTCGTCATTGGCTAATGTCATAACAAGCACCGAGCGTTTGGGTGAGTTTCTAAACTGCCCCTATGTCAGACAGCAAGCTAGCCCAATCGGCGCAACGTGTCGTGAGTTTTTTGCCACTGCAAAACGCGTTTGTGGATTACTTCTCTACTCACCCAACAGTCGTTAGACCGCGGTAGGCAAAGGAGTAGATCATCTGAGATGGGGATAGATGATAGCTACGGGTAGACTTGCCAACCCGATTTAAGCCTTGCTATTGCTGAAGTCAAAGAGAACGAATCTATTTGTACCCCCAGATATACCCCCACATATCTAGGGAAGATCATTTCCACACGCCCATAATCGCCGATTACTGCTTTTTCCCTAAAGCTCTATCAGTGGCCTTGTTTCATTACCCGTAGCCTGTTGGAAGGGCGTCTCCAACCACTAAAGCTTGTCGTGTTTAAACAAACTGAAAATGTCTGTTGGCCAAGTAAGAAGCACCCTCCTTGGCTGCGCCAGTTGTGAACATACAGTCGATGCAAGTGGAGAAGTCGCTGCTCCGGGCAAGAAAGTAAGATCGAGGCGGGATTTGCGAACGCCCGCCTCTCTTCCTGCTAAACATTGATGTGCGCTATGGTCTAGGTGTGCGACCTGCTTATGAATGCAATTGGGAGAGATGGCATGGATATCGGCGTTTGCGTTGCTTCACGAGTGAAGGACATTGACTACGTGGTACATGCCGAGCGACTTGGATTCAGCCACGCTTGGATGGCCGACTCACAAATGCTCTGGTCGGACGTCTTCGCGAGTCTCGCACTAGCGGCTGACCGCACGGACACCATCAATGTAGGCACTGGCGTCGCTGTCTCAGGCACTCGCCCAGCGGCCGTCAACGCTGCAGGCATCGCCACGATCAATGCACTTGCCCCGGGGCGAACGTTTTTTGGTGTGGGCTCAGGCAACACGGCCAGACGCATTATGGGAATGCCTCCACAAAAAATTGCCGAATTCGACGCCTACCTAAAAACATTGGTCCCGCTGCTCCGCGGTGAAGAGGCGTGGCTAAAACACGGGGAAAGCAACATACCCATCAAGCACATCATGCCCGACGATGGATTCGTCAATTTCAAAGATCCTATCTCTCTTTTCGTCTCGGGCTTTGGCCCGAAATCTCTCGCTCTTGCTGGGACCTATGGTGACGGAGCGGTGCTCGGGGTTTCAACTCAACATGCCGTAAGACAGTCGTTAAGTGCAGTGCACGAGGCAGCGCGTTCTTCGGGTCGTGCCGAAACGCCACAAGATTGTGATGGCGGCTTTTACAACACGGCGTTGACCTGCATAAGCGTACTAGACCCTAAAGAGCCTGTGGACTCAGCTCGTGTGAAGAGTGAATGTGGGGCGATGGCCATGGCCAGTGTGCACTACGCCTTTGATCAATTCCGGAACTTTGGCCACCAGCCGCCGAACTGGCTGGCCGAAATTTGGGACGACTACTGCGCCTTGCTCAGTCGCGAACCAGCGGAGCGAATCCACCAGCGAATTCACGCCGGTCACAATTGCTGGGTCTTGCCGGAAGAAGAACGATTCCTAACACCGAAGGTGCTACAAGCTTCCAATATGATTGGTACGCAACAACAACTCCTCGAAAGACTGCATGAGTTAGCAGCGGCTGGCTTAAGTCAGGTAATGGTTTTACCGAACTTCGAAACTCGAAACCAAGTACTTGAACGTATCAGCAAGGACATCATTCCTCACGTGCGTGATTCTTAGCTTATGCGACATGCTTATTTATGTTCATTGTTACACGCCCGCAACTTCCATCATCGACATATAGGCGCGCGCATATAACGCCGACATCAGGAGGGATTTCAGATTGCGGGAAACGGCACCATGTCGGCGACATCTATAAGCTCCAATTCCAACCCCACGCGATAAAAACTCGACACCGAATAATCATCCAAATTGGCGCTGGTATGCGCGACGGTGACCGTCCCGCAAATTTGCTTGCATCCTATCTTGGTGACTTCTTGCAGCAACGCAAAGTCACGGAAGTAATCTCGCAATACCTTCTTGCCTTCTTTACGGCGTCTGGTGTTTTTTCTGCGCAAGTGTGCATCGACACGATCGGTGATCTGAGTCAGTGCTCCAGGCCGCTCAACCTGCAACCGGTGGGTCAAGGCCGAATACGGGAGTTCGCAGATCACTTTGTAGCGATCCGCGTTGGGCGCGTGGTAGTCCGCGATACTTGGATCGAGAAAAATCAGCACCCGCTGGACGGCGAGCCTATCCGCTAGAAGCCTTGTTATTGCGGATACTCCCTTTTCTTCGAAGGGGTCTCCTTGGGTCACAAGCAGTAGCGGTTTCTTGGGTGGGTCGATAGCCCACCGAGTATTGAGTTGCTCAAGAATTACCTCAGTAACCCACGACGGGTCCCTACTGTCATATCCACCCATGCCTTCGATCACCAACGGATGATGACCACGCATTGTTCGAATACCCATTGGTTCTTCATCCATGCAGGGATTTTGCCCTTGTTTGCGTTTAAAAGCGCTGTGGGTGTGCGTTTAATCAGACGGCAGATAAACGAAGCTGTGATGTTCTCAGAGATTCGGCCTGCCGAGGTAATGCGGCAAGCTGCCAATGACCCTTTCAAACCCCAAAACCATGAAAACTAAAAAACTGGCGCGAGAAACAGGCTAACAAACGCTACGACCAAAGTGAGATCAAGCGGGTAATGGAGGAAGCGAGGGAGGCGGCGATTCTGATTTGATACGCTAGTCGATGCGAAAATAGATCGTCATCCGAAAAGAAAAAGAAAAGGAGATCGCGTGTGGAAAGTTTCGAAGGAAAAATAGCGGTAGTTACCGGTGGCGGCACCGGCATGGGGCGCGAGCTGGTTTGTCAATTAATTGCTGCAGGAGCTCACGTCGCAACTTGCGACGTGATTGAAGAAAACCTGTTGGAAACTAAGGAGCTTG
>ERZ802831.1304-NODE-1304-length-12483-cov-11.7591_pt1 | contig 12483 bp, 10 predicted proteins | sample MGYA00345655_ERZ802831 | MGnify/ENA primary metagenome ERZ802831 (study PRJEB30503, sample SAMEA104212376) | marine metagenome | biome: Westerlies Biome; feature: [SRF] surface water layer (ENVO:00010504) within the epipelagic zone...; material: water...
AATAAAACATAGTTACCCATTAATCGCTTCTTACGATTAGGCAAGTCAAGCTGGGAACACTCTTTTGGGGCGTGGACCGGTTTGTCTGATAGCACCGCCACCGCATTCACCCCAAAAATCTTGATTTATTTTCATAAATATGACTCTCACGTGCGCAGGGGCGCCAAACGGTAGGCTGCGTGTGTATGGTGGGTAAAATAGCTATTTTAGACAGACCAAGGATGGCCCCAAGCCTTTTTGCCATCCGCATTTCGCAGGATCAGCCTTGCCCAACCGCCTTGAAACCTTTCAAGCGGCAGCATCGCGCTGGTGATACCTGAACCCTCAATTCTCTCATTGGCCGCGCCTTTGCCAACAAGACCGATGAAATCAACAGGCGAGCATTCGACAAAAAGATTGGTACCATTGCTTTCGACGTGGTAGATCTCTGGACCAGTGGAAGCATAAAAATGGCCAGCTTTTAAACCTGCCAAAAGTGCTTCGGGCGTCCGTTCAGTGGCTTTGACCATTGTCCAGCCCAAGCCAGCATCACCTCGGTAATAATGTGCGTCATCCACCGCTATCGCGCCAGCGTTTCGACCCGACGTCATCATCTGATCCAGCAAATACCCGCCACCCTCTCGTCCCATGGCGTCGCATACGGCGTTGAACATTTCAACCGCGTGGATGCCTTCAGGCATGGATTCTCCATCGCGTATCGTGATGCCATACCATTCGGGATGTGGCAGAGCGACAAAAGCTCCAGCATCCAGCGCGCGCTGCGCTAGAGAGGGACCGGATTCGTTCACTGGCGTCTGTCCAAAATCCAACGGTAAGCCAACGGCCAGAATATGCCAAACGTCGCCAGCTTCTGTCTGGCCAGCGTGGATCTCAGCGCCGATGATTGTCGTGAACTCCTCGTTACGATAAAGTGAGGTGTCCGTTATGGGAAATCCGTACTGCTCGTTAAAGTGGTCACTTAGGCATATGAAATCATATCCGGCCTTGTAGTAGAAGTTGCATACACGTTCTGGTGTCATTTGCCCATCTGACCGTGTGGAATGACAGTGAAGATTACCTTTATAAAATCTACCCTTGGAACAGAATGCGTCAATCATGCGATTACCCCTTTTTTAACTGTATTTTGAACATTTAACGTAACAAAGGGGAGACAAATTCTCACATAACCCATTGCTCTGCGCAAGGATTTTGTAAAAATCCATGATTGGTGTCGTTTTGCAGTAGAAGTCGGTACTACGCTTTCTCATTCTCAATCTTTAAGTTTACACAGTCAGCGCGCCATACGCCACAAGAAACTTGAATAGGATTCCTATGTTTGTCTACGTTCGTGCCGCGCGTTTGAAAGACGAACTGGGACTTAGGAATTTCAAGGAGTAAGCTCTCGTGCTGTGTGGGAGGACGGCAGAATACTTCGGTGAAATCGCGCGAGTACTCATTCACGCCGAATACAAACAACGCTTTTGAAATGCTGTTAGTCTTAGCAATTATCTTGTCGATACCGTCTAAATGGGTGGTAGAGAAATAATCCGACGACACACCAATCGGTCGTCCACGGACTTTGCGGATCATCTTGGTCAATAATACCTTATTACCTTTATGTGGTTTCAGTCGTTCAGCATTTTTTTCTCTTAAATTTATCATCTTGGAAGAAACAAACTCTGAGTTGGCTTCAATACCCAATTTTGCGACATTTAGCCCAAAGTTAGGGTTTTTGGTAGCTATTACTAAAGAAATTTGCGGGATGGCTACACGAAATCCTTTGCCTTGCCAACTTTGCGCACGGCCTTCCTTGCACAGGCTCTCCAAGACACGGCGTGAGCCATGTACACTAAGGCCCGATTTTGCTGCAAGGTTGGTTAAAGTCGGAAGATCATCGCCTGGTTTTAAAATCCCGTTATCGATCTCGTGACGTAATGCGCGATAGGCATCTCTCCAGTTCGGTCTTGACTTTAAAGTTTTTTTCATGGGAGCACGCTTAGCTTAAACAATAATTCTTATGTAATGTTGGAAAACAAGCATGTTGTTCTTCTAGCCCTCCGTTTATCCGCTTTATCTTTGCTGCGGCCGGCCATGTGAGAACGGCTGAAGCGGTGGAACCCATCGCTTTGTATGCAGTGGTAGTATGCAAGCAAGTGGATCCAAACCCTTTACCGTCCAAGATACCTCGGACGCTAGTTCAAGCGCTGCCCAAGCCCCTGCGGGCTCGCCGCCGGTTGTGAAGCTTTCAGTGAGGGATTGTTGAGTCAGATGGAAAATTCCATCAATTTGGGTGACAGTGTTCCTGTGGACATGTCCGGAAAGCCAGACTATTGGTACTCGCGTTAAGCTAAGCGCTTGCCTAACTCGAAAATTTTGGGGGTAGGTCGAAAGATCTTGGTTCTCTTGAAAATAATAGTTGCCGATTTGAGAATGTCCCGAAACGGGGACATGGCTTAAGACTAGAGTCGGTTTCTCCGCAGCTGCAATCTGATGGGCCAGCCAAAGGTAATCAGATTCGGGCAGGTCGAATCCTCGATGGGTTTCTGACCAAGTGATCTTGGTCTCCGCACGCCAAAGAAAGATCTGCCAGGAGCCCGTGTCAATTACCTCAGACATCATAGGTTGCCCCATGATTTCGGCGTTTTCGGTTACTGAAAGGTGGTAGCGGTCATGATTACCGCTGATATTATGCACTGGCACGTTGAAAGAAGAGAATGCATCGTTGACGTCTGACATTAAAACGCGATCTGTGGCCGCGTCCTTATCGTTGATCCGATCACCAAGATCGATTACGATATCTGGCTTTTCGCCGCGCACCCACTCCTCGAATTGTGCCATTTGATCCATTGCAGTATCGCCACGCTTGGTATGAGATGGTTTGCCGTGGTGGATATCGGTGACAATTGCGACTTTCATCTAGTATTTCCTCTAAGTGTATGAAGAGATTTTAAAAAGCACTAAGTACGGTTCTGATACTCATAGGGCGATTGCTTAACGTCATTAACATGATTGCATATTTTGTACCTCAAAGCTTGAAGTTATAAAAAAAGTAACGGACCAACTTAACGATTCTGTGACACCTTTCTGGCAAATAAATGTCAAAGGTTCAGTGTAACGCACAATGTATGACTTCGTGTAAAAGTTTTGCAAAACGCGATGTGCCACATTGCGGCGTCACCAAAGTGTTACGTCTAATTGAGATTTATATAAGGCGATCGAGGTCAATTATTAACTCAGATTCGGCTACTACTATTGTCCCCGAAAGTGGGTTTTAAAACGCTCTGTTCGCTTTATTTGAAGGACGCTACAATATGAATTTCATTATTATGCGTGTCGTAAGGGCTGTTTTGACCATGGTTCTCGTGGTAACAGCCGTATTCTTCGCTAGCCGTATTTCAGGAAACCCCATAGACATCATGTTCCCCGAGGGTCTTAGTCCCGAAGAGTATGCTTTTTGGGAGAACTATTTCGGCCTCGACAAGAGTTATTTTCAGCAATATCTGGCGTATTTTCGTGGGTTAATCCAAGGAAATTTTGGCCTTAGCCTGACAGAATTTCGTCCTGTGACTGAAATTTACGCTGAGCGTTTGCCCAACACTATCTATCTCTTTGGAAGCGCATTTTTATTAGCCTTAGCGGTCGGCCTACCTTTGGGAATCTACGCTGCAGTTAATCGAGACAAACCGATCACAACCGCGATCATGGCAGTAGCCTTTTTTGGTTATGCAATCCCTAACTACATCCTTGCAATATTCATGATACTGATCTTTAGTTTCTGGCTGCACTTAATGCCCTCTTCCGGCAATATGACTTGGGTGCATTTTGTGATGCCCACAGTCACCTTGGCGATGGCAATGATGGCCTGGAACATCCGCTTCACCCGGTCGGCGATGCTGGAGATTTTGAATGAGGATTTTGTGCGCACTGCTCGCGCCAAAGGGCTGCGCGAAGTAGTCGTTATCAACAAACATGCCTTGCGTAATGCGATGATACCAATTGTCTCGAACCTCGGTTTGCAAGTTGCCGGCTTTGTGGGTTGGGTGGTTTTGGTAGAGGCCGTATTTGCGCTAGAGGGTATCGGAGCTTTGATTGTGCGCGGTGCGCTGTTGCGTGATTTTGCAGTTCTGCAGTTCGGCATTATCGTTTGGGCGGCCGTCGTGATCGCCGCAAACTTGATCGTCGACTTTATCTACACCCTGTTGGATCCACGCGTCCGGATCGTAAAGTGAGAAAAAAATGGCCAATTTTGAAATGAATAAATCGGACGCCGCGCCACGACAAAAGGCAACACAGCAGTATTTCAAGTCGGTGCAAGACTCCAGCTGGTTGATCAAATTCTGTTTCATATTGTTGGGTTTATTAATTGCGGTTGCACTGCTGGCGCCGTTGCTGGCGCCGCATGACCCTAATGCTCAGAGCCTTTTGTCGAGGCTACGCCCCCCTATTGGATTTGACCGCTACAAGGAGGGCTTCCTTGTGGGCACTGACGAGTTAGGGCGCGATCTATTATCTAGGCTGCTTTACGGACTGCGCTTCACACTGTTGATTGCTGTGATTGGTTCGATAATCTCAATGATCATCGGCTCTGTAATAGGGATCATCTCCGGCTTCGTGGGCGGCATTGTTGACAATCTCCTGATGGGACTGGTCGATATTCAAATTGCCTTTCCCTTTACCCTGATGGCCCTATTGGCGGTAGCCGTTTTTGGCACAGATCTGACGATCTTTGTCATCATTATCGGGCTCGCAGATTGGGATAAATACGCCCGGGTAGTGCGAGGACAGATCATAGCAATCCGCGAAGCCCCATATATCGATGCCGTTCGTGTCACTGGTGCGGGTCCTTATCGGATCATTCGCCACCATATGCTGCCCAATATCGCTTCTCCCATTATAGTCCTCTGGACGTTTGGAGTGTCAAACGTGATATTGTTGGAAAGCTCGTTATCCTTCCTCGGCTTAGGCGTGCAACCTCCAACTGCAACCCTGGGATCTATGACCGGATTTGGGCGGGATTACCTCGCCTCTTATCCTCATATCGGACTTGCACCGGCGCTGATGATCCTAGTGATCGCGTTGGTCTTCCTTCTTCTGGGTGATTGGCTCAGAGATACGCTCGACGTGCGTCTCAAACGTCAAACTTGAAGATCCCTGGGCCGTCTTCTCCACCAAGATCGGGCGGTCCCAGGGTAGCAATGAAACAACATTACTATGAGGACCTTTGACATATGACCAAACTTTTTGCAACAAGCGTCGCGCTGGCGCTAATAACCGGTGTTGCCTCAGCCCAAGAGCTCAACGTCGCAACCGCCAACCTGTCAGCTTATATCGATCCGGGCGCGGACCACTCGAATGTAGGTTCCCAGTTTTACGTGAACGCAATGGAGCCACTTTTATTCAAGGACCCAACGTCCGAGGAAAACATATTTCAGCCCGGTTTGGCCACATCATGGGAAATCACTTCGCCCACCGAGATGGTTCTGACCATCCGCGCAGGTGTCAAGTTCCATAATGGCGAAGACATGACCATGGAAGACGTGGTTTGGAGTCTGGAGAACATGATCACTCCCGGCTACCCCGCGCGGATCGAACGCTCAAAAGAATTCTTTGGCAACATCAAGGGGCTTGAGATTATTGACGATGTGACACTGAAGATCATGGCCGAAAAGCCAGAGCCTTTATTCGAGCTGATTATGGCGGCACAGCAGGGTATGATTCTTCCAAAGGACTACACCATGGGTCTTTCCGGTGATCCAATGGCGACCGAGGAAAGTGACTTTATAGCTTTCCGCCAAGCACCTGTTGGCACTGGCCCATACAAATATTCTGAGTTCACGCCAGAGACCCGTATAATTTGGGAGCGTTTTGACGACTACTGGGGCGAAAAAGCACCTTATCAAACCGTTAACGTGCGCCGCATTCCCGAACTGGCTGCACGGATCACAGCACTGGTCAACAACGAAGTTGATCTAATCACCAACGTACCCCCTGATCAGCTGGACGTTATTAATAGCACGCCTGGGTTCAAAACCGCTGGTGGTGTAACTCCTCTGTTCCACCTTATGTACTTCGGTGGTGGTGAGAAGGGCTCCATCATCACTCCAGAGTTGCGCAAAGCCATGGTGCTGTCGGTGGATCGTGATCTTTTAAACGAAGCGCTTTGGGGCGGTCAGGCTGTTGTGCCTTCGACCCATACCTATCCGCAGTACGGTGCATACTACACGCCCGACATTGAAACGTTTGAGTACAATCTTGATGAGGCCAAGAAGATCGTGGCAGAGAACGACCTCGAAGGTACTACGCTGCCATTCTACACTGACCCAGTTTACTACACCAACGGTCTGCTGGCGGCACAAGCCATGCAAGAGATGTGGCGCGAGATCGGTATCAACATCGAGCTAAAGGTTGTGACCTCATGGAACGATCCCGGTACGCCAGGCGGCTGGGGTTCGCCCGACCAGATCCACAACTGGTCGAACCCGATGTATTTCGCCGACCCACATGGCTCGTTCGGCAAAATGTGGGCACCCTCGGGCGCGGGCATGACCCGTGGCCTTTGGGACCCGTCCATCGGCATGGATGAGTGGACCAAGCTCTATGACGCCTTCCGCTTTGAGACTGACATCGCGGCGCGAAACGCAGCCTACGAGGTCTTGATGGCCGAGGTCAAAAAAGATGCGCCGTTCTTGGTGCTCTACCAGCCCTATGAAAGCTGGGGTATGCGCGCCGATCTCGATTGGTCACCGTTCCCCGGCCACATCCCCTACGTGCTCGATTTTCGAGCCGGCTACATCGGTGATGAAAAGAACGGCATCAGCAAATGATACAAGGAGGGGCGCCAATCGGCCGCCCCTATTTTTTTCTCTAACAGAAGGATAAAACCATGAAAAGATTACTTACCACCACCGCTATTTTGCTTGCGGCTGCGACTGCCCAGGCCAATGAACTGACCGTCGGTGTCGCCAACATGTCGAGCTATCTGGAGCCCGGCACCGACCATTCGAATGTGGGCTCGCAGTATTACGTGAACACGTTCGAGACACTGCTCGGGAAGGATGCATTTTCGAGCAAGGCGAAATTTGAGCCGATGCTTGCCACCTCTTGGGAGCTTCTGGGGCCGCGCCGCGCCCGCTTGACCATCCGCGAAGGTGTCAAGTTCCACAACGGAGACGAGATGACGATCGAGGATGTTCTGTTCTCGTTTCAGGCCATGATGAACGTCACCCACCCGGCGCGTGTTGAGCGTTCACGGGAAATGTTCAGTAATATTGCCCGCGTTGAACAGGTCGACGCCACGACAATCGAGATCATCACCAAGCAGCCTGAACCGCTGATGGAACTTCTGCTGAATCAGCAAAACGGCATGATCTTGCCAAAGAAATATCTGATGGGTCTGACCGGCGATCCCAATGTGGACGAAACTTCGGACTATATCGCGTTTGGTCTCGCGCCCGTGGGCACCGGTCCTTACAAGATTACCGAGTTCACCCCAAGCGAGAGCCTAGTATGGGAGCGGTTTGACGATTATTGGGGCGAGCCTGCGCCTTATGAACGCGTTACTGTGCGCTTTATCCCTGAACTGTCGGCCCGCGTAACTGCGCTGGTCAATGGCGAGGTGGATCTGGTAACTAACATTCCGCCGGACCAACTGCCAGTCATCGACAACACGCCGGGTTTTAAAACCGAGGGAGCTGTAACCCCACTCTTCCACGTTGTCTTCTTCGGCACAGGAGAGCGCAACCCAAAGGTAACGCCCGAACTACGAAAAGCGATGATGCTGGCCGTTGATCGCGACCTGCTGAACGAGGCGCTTTGGGAAGGCAAGGCGGTTGTGCCTTCAACCCATACTTATCCGCAGTTTGGCGATTTCTACACGCCTGACATCATCACCTTCCGCCACGACCTGGATGAGGCCAAGAAGATTGTGGCCGAGAACAATTTGGAAGGCACCGAACTGCTCTTCCACACACACCCGGTTTACTACACCAACGGTGTTCTGGCCGCCCAGGCGATGCAGGAAATGTGGGCCGAGATCGGTATCAACGTTAGCCTGAATGTCGCCATTGAACGCCCTAATGCGAGCATTCGCGAAGTCGCCAATTGGTCAAACCCAATGTATTTTGCCGATCCCCATGGGTCATTCGGCAAAATGTGGGCGCCCACGGGAGCGGGCATTTCTCGCGGGTTCTGGGAGCCGTCCATCGGCATTGAAGAATACACCAAGCTCTACGATGCGTTCCGCTACGAGACTGATGTAGATAAGCGTAATGCAGCCTTTGCCCGCGTGATGGAGGAGGTCGAGAGGGATGCCCCGTTCTTCATCAAGTACCAGCCCTATGAAAGTTGGGGTATGCGCGCCGATCTCGATTGGGCACCGTTCCCCGGCCATATCCCCTACGTGCTCGATTTCCGCGCCGGCTACATCGGCGATGAAAAGAACGGCATCAACAAGTAAACCAATCTAGCCAGGGCTGTAAGGCCCTGGCTACTTAGGAAGGGAAAGCCCATGATCAATCCAGTTTTATCTGTGCAAGAGCTTCGAGTGGCTTTCGGAGCAGGCGACACCCGAGCGGTGGCGGTCAAAAGCATCTCGTTTGATCTAATGCCAGGAGAAACCCTAGGGATTGTAGGAGAGAGCGGATCAGGCAAATCTGTCTCTGCCCTGTCCACAATGGCGCTAATCAGGCAAGCAGGCGGAGACATCGAGGACGGCAAGATCATCTATGACGGCCGTATCGACATGGTTACTGCAACTGAGTCCGAAGCGCGCGAGATTCGGGGTAACGAGATTGCGATGATCTTTCAAGAGCCGATGACCTCGCTCAACCCAGTTTTTACCATAGGCGAGCAAATCATAGAACCCCTGATAACGCATCTGGGTCTTTCGAAGAACGAAGCAAAGACCCGAGCCTTGGCTGCGATGAATGAAGTCCGCATCCCAGAACCTAAACGGCGCTACGACCAGTATCCCCACGAACTGTCAGGTGGGATGCGCCAGCGAGCGATGATCGCGATGGCTTTGGTATGCGAACCAAAGATCTTGATTGCGGATGAGCCCACCACTGCATTGGACGTTACAATCCAGGCGCAAATCCTCTGGTTAATCAAAAAGCTGAAGAGCGATCACGGCACTGCAGTATTATTCATCACACATGACTTGGGCGTTGTTGCACAGATAGCTGAGCGTGTGGCGGTTATGCAGATGGGTAATCTGGTCGAGATCGGCGCCGTAGATCAGATCTACCGTGCACCCTCTCATCCTTATACACGAAAACTTCTTTCAGCCGTACCTGTGCTCGGAGCTACGCCCGCAAAAGCGAAGGTTGCAGACTCCGCTTCAATTGTGCTTGCACTCGAAGACGTGTCGGTTCGGTATCCGGTCAAAACTGGCCTATTGCGTCGCGCGACGTCCGAGGTTCTGGCTGTGGATCGCGTCTCGTTTGAGGTACCCAAATGCACAACTTTGGGGCTTGTAGGCGAATCCGGCTGCGGTAAATCGACGATTTCGCGCGCGGTCATGGGGCTGGCGTATCCATCGTCGGGCAAGATCAGTCTTGATGGCGCTGACTTGGCCACATTATCAGCCCAAGAACGGTTCGCGTTCCATCGAAAAACGGGCATCGTCTTTCAAGATCCTTTTGCCGCACTGTCACCGCGCCGCAGGGCGTTTGACCAGATCGCTGAGCCAATGGTCATCCACAACTGGGGTAGTCCGCAAAAGATCCGCGAAAGAGTGCGTTGGCTTCTGAACCGCGTCGGTTTGGGGGATGAGCATCTGGATCGCTTTCCGCATGAATTCTCTGGTGGACAGAGGCAACGTCTATGCATCGCGCGCGCCTTGGCACTTGAGCCTGAGTTGCTCATTGCGGACGAGCCAGTATCGGCACTAGATGTCTCGGTGCAAGCGCAGGTGCTGGAGCTTTTTTCCGAACTACAACTAGAGTTGGGGCTAACCTATCTATTTATCTCTCACGATCTGGCTATCGTGGAACAGGTAAGCGAAGCGGTGGCCGTGATGTTCATGGGCCGCCTGGTAGAATACGGTCCATCCAAAAAAGTGCTGTCTGATCCAGGCCATGAATACACCAAAAACCTTTTGGCGTCGATCCCAGTACCGGATCCGACAAAGACCTTGTCAAAGCCCAAACTTTTCGCCGAAGGACGCAAGTCTCCAATCATACCTTACGGCACCATGACCGGTCCAGTCCAAATGAAAGAGATAGGAGCTGGGCATTATATATATTCTTAACAGGTACTGGTGTCTTTGATATCAAGCTTTTCGATAACCACCAAAGTGACTGCTTTGACACGTGCCTTGTCGGCAAATCAACTTGTGCGACTTCGGCGGGACGTGCCCTGGTTTGATGACATGTCGTTAATGGAAACCAGAAGATATCCAACGCTCAAACCTCTTGGGGCATGATTCCTTAAAACCATGAAAACCTTAGTCTGAAGGAGTAATAAAGTGACCGATTTTCGACTTGTGATATTATCTGATACCCATGTCAGTGCTACCCATCCCCTGTTTTTTCACAATTTCGAAGTTGCGCTTGAGGCCGCAAATGCACTTGCTCCTGATGTAGTAATAGTAACCGGTGACTTGTCGTTGAATGGGCCGGATGCGCCTGGCGACTTGGACTTTGCAGCGGCGCAAATGAGGCGTTTTTCGGCGAAAGTGACTAAGTTGGTACCCGGCAACCACGATGTTGGCTATTCACCCGCCGCCCTGAGCGCTGAGCAACGAATCACTCCAGAGCGCCGCCAAAAATACCTTGAGCGTGTGGGGCCTGACTTTTGGAAGTTTGACTACGGTGACTGGCGGTTCATTGGGCTGAACCCCTTTCTGTTTGAAAGTGGATTTGAAGCTGAATCTGAGCAGCTTGCTATGGTTGTCGAGGCCATGTCGTATAGCGGACCAATTGGCGTCTTTACTCATGTGCCATTTTTCTCGGATCACCCGAACGAGGATGATCCAGATACAACTGCCACAGTGAGACCTGGCCCACGCGCTGATTATCTTGGTTTGTTTGATGCGGCCGACTTGCGATTTGTTGCTTCAGGCCACATCCACCGCAACAAACGTGTCATCGTAGACGGCATTACCCATATTTGGGCGCCGGGTACTGCCTTTATGCAAAGCACGCCAAGTCCACTTGGGGGGGTCCCGTGGGTCGGGTTTTTGGAGATGACATTTTCGGGAGAGCGCTTTTCAATTGTGACGCACGAGCCGGAAGACATGATAAATATGGACTTACGCAATTGGTCGCGTGGCAGTGAGCATCGCTATTTTCGCATTGTTGAGCATCCTCACAGAAGCCCTGTCTAACCGGATGTCTGAAACGCCGTTTTCTTTTGTAAAAGATCTGCTGATAGACGGCGTTAACGTTCTTAAGCTGCCTCCCGACAAGCGTCATAAGATTGCTGTAGCGCTCATTCTGTTCAGCAGTCTGAGTATGGCCTGCATGATGGTATTGCTGAAGTTAGGGGCGGAGAGATTGTCTTTGTGGCAGATTATCACTTTTAAATCGCTTCTGCCGATGTTAGTCCTCTTAGCAATATTTTGGGTTAAGCAGATTAAAATCTTACCGCATGGGTATTACGGCCTCTACTTACTTCGGGTCAGTCTTGCATTGGCAGCAGTCGTCTGCTGGATTTACTCGATAACATATCTGCCACTAGGTATTGCAACTGTCATCAGTTTTACTAAAGGTATCTTTGTCCTTTGGCTCGCCGCTGTTTTTTTATCGGAACGTCTCACAGCGATAAAAATTATAACAACTGTGGTTGGTTGCATCGGTAGTTTTATTATTATGGATATTTCAAAAGGTGGTCCTTTGATTGCCAGTCTGGTCGGGTTAGCGGGGGCACTCTTTGCGGCACTACTTTCAATCATTATTAAGAAGTTGGCGGCGAGCGAGCCAACCGTTCGCTTGATGTTCTATCCTCAAGCTGGAATGACACTATTCTTTTTTATCCCCGCAGCATTAAACTGGCAACCTATGGATGGGACAGCCATAGTGTTAGCCTTTGGGATTGGCCTCTTTGGTTTAATAAGCCAATGGTGCTTTATCTCAGCTTACAGGTTAACAGATGTTTCTGCACTAGCGCCAATTGAGTATTCACGATTAATCTTTGCGGTGCTTACCGGGGCATTGATTTTTTCTGAAATTCCATCACACTTCGATATCATCGGTATGTTGCTAATTGTTGGTTCGAGTTACGCAGCTTTCCGGTTCGGTCCCCGAGTACTTTAACGGAATCGGAATGTGCTTTCATCTTAATATCCTCCAATTGACTCCCGGTTCACGCAGCGCATCGGCTTTCAGATTAAACTTTAGGTTCTGACTTGAGGTGGCAAACAACTTTCATGGCGATTATTAAAAGCAGAATTGTTGTATATTCACTTATGAGGGTTCTATCTGTTGATAAAAATAAAGCTCCATCTGAATTTGCGCATGATGCGCATGACTTTTCCATTAAACTTATTTTCTCTCGCAATATTGC
>ERZ802831.1324-NODE-1324-length-12359-cov-12.4227_pt1 | contig 12359 bp, 14 predicted proteins | sample MGYA00345655_ERZ802831 | MGnify/ENA primary metagenome ERZ802831 (study PRJEB30503, sample SAMEA104212376) | marine metagenome | biome: Westerlies Biome; feature: [SRF] surface water layer (ENVO:00010504) within the epipelagic zone...; material: water...
TTGTATCGGCGTCAATGGCTACGAAAATATTTGCCTCAGCCTCATCAATCCAATGCGATGCCTCTAACGCGATTGATTCTAGGCTAGAGATTGGGATTAGTGGCAGCTTCTTTACCTCAGCTATTGCTTTTAAAAAGGAAGCTGTAATTCTAAGCGCAGTATAAGAGCCAGGACCACAGGCAAATGCTAGAGCATCAAGTTCATCAAAATCATTTTTAGAGTCAAAACCAATACTTGAAAAAAGCTTATCCCAATCCGGCCTATCTTTACGATCGTGCGTCTGAATGAAAGTATTTATCTCATCATTGTTTAGCAGAGAGATCGATGAATAATTTCCACTAATATCAAAGGATAAAATGTTCATTCAGTTAAAAGCTTTGCTCAATGTCCTCAAATACTTTCTCAACGGATCTGGAGCCATCCACAGCAATATAGTTTAGCGAACTTTTTACTTCTTGAGACTGATAATAAGCAACAAGTGGCTTTGTTTCATCTTGGTAGACTTGTAAGCGATGTTTGACAGTTTCAGGCATATCATCCTTTCTTTGTATTAGAGGCTCTCCAGTTATATCATCTACGCCCTCATTTTTTGGAGGTTGATAAACAAGGTGATAGTTTCTTCCAGAGCCTGGATGCACCCTTCTGCCTGACATTCTGTCTACGATTACATCATCATCAACCTTAATTTCAACAACGTGAGTAAACTCAATTTTATTTTCAACACATAAATCTGCTTGACCAACCGTTCTTATACCGCCATCAAATAAAAATCCACTAACACAATCAGCCTGCGCAATACGATCTAAAATTAATTCAATGATAATTTGATCAGAAACCAGGCCCCCAGAATTCATAATATCTGTAACTTTTTGACCTAGCTCACTTCCAGATGCAATGGCTGATCGCAGCATGTCCCCTGTACTAATTTTAGGAATACTCAGAGATTTGCAAATAAGATCTGCCTGGGTGCCTTTGCCAGCACCAGGGGGGCCCAAAAGTAGTATTTTATTCATGACTCTAATACTGCAAATGCAAGAAGATGATTGCTTTCATCGGCTAGACTAACATGGGATTTGATGATGCCCAAATCTTCAACAAAAGATTTGGCACCGGCAGATAATAAGACCTCAGGTTTGCCAAGTTTATTTCTTATTATTTGAATGTCTTTGGGAAAGACTGGATCTTTAAAACCTGTTCCAAGAGCTTTCACAAATGCTTCCTTGCCAGCAAATTGTTTGCCTAGATAGAATTGTTTGGTTCCGTCTGCAAGTTTGCCAAATTTTACTAGCTCTTGATCGCCTAAGATTTTATTAGCAAATGCAGATATAGATTTCATTTTTTTGATTCTATCTAAATCTACTAAATCTGTTCCTATTCCATAAATCATATTCTTATTTTTCTAAAATACTCTCTGCTACTTAATTCTCTGCCATCCAAGCAGGCGCTTATAGCAACTTGTAATAAGCTTTTTAATTTTAACTTATCAATTCCCTCAAGGGTTCTATTTTTAATTGCTGAGATTTCCATTGCTGAGTACCCATTTGCATCACCGGCGTTATGAAATCCCTTTTCAGGTATGTATGAATAAATGATTGAATCTTTAAACTCTGAATTTTCTTTTGTATCTGTATCAAAATTAATGCCGTAACCAAGCACATCAAGAAGATCTAATTCAAACACTCTTAAATCTAACTCAGAAATTGCATCTGCCCGAGCAAGCTCAACAAATTTTTGATAAAGATCATATAACTCTTGATTTGGCAGCCCTTTGGGCAAAAGACGCATCATTAACTCATTAACGTATAAGTAGGTATACAAATCATGGGGTCCCTTAACTGAATGCGAAATAAAGTTTGAATCTATCTGAGTTAAGGTTTTCATTTCTGATTTGCCGGTGACAATAATTCTCAACGCAGAAAAAGGAAGCAAATGGCCAAAGAACTTCGAACGAGGATTTTTTGCGCCCTTGGCCATGATTGAAAGCTTGCCAAAAGATTCTGTAAAAACATCTGCAATTATGGATGTATCTCCAAAAGACCTAGCATGCAAAAGAAAACAGGGCTCCCAGTTATGTGGCATCTTGATTGCTTCCTACTCCTAGGCTGCTTAAATACTGAGCATCATTGTTCCAGTTTTTGTTAACTTTGACGAAAGTTTTTAACAAGACTTTTTTGTGAATCATTTCTTCGAGTTCAATTCTTGTTTGCTGCCCTATTCTTTTTAAATTAGAGCCCTCATGACCTATAACGATACTTTTTTGGCTATCCCGAGCAACATAGATGATGACCCCAATAGATAGCATCTTGCCTTCCATTGTTTTTGTTTCCACTGCAACATAGGTCTCGTGAGGCAACTCATCCCCAAGTGAGCGGATAATCTTTTCTCTTACAAGCTCGCTAATAAAAAAGTTATCTGGGATTTCTTTTTCTTCGAGTTCTGCTGGATACAAATGATTGTTCTCTGGAAGAGATTTTTTGATGCAGCTTATTAAGCTCTCAATGCCATCATGATTTAGGGCTGATATTGGAACATAATCACTAAAAGAGTAAATTGCATCAATCTCTTGTATTAATGGCAAAAGGTCATTTTTATTTTGCACCTGGTCAATTTTATTTAAAACGCAAATAGCAGGAGCGTTAGTCTCTTTAATTTTGTTAAGAACCTGCCTGTCTTGATCCTGCAATGAAGATCGCTGCAAAACAAATAAGACTAAATCTGAGTCCTCAATAACACTAAGAGCTGAATGGTTTAAAACTTTATTAAGGGTTTTGGTAGCCTTAATGTGAATTCCTGGTGTGTCTAAAAAAATCATCTGATATTCACTATCAGTTTTTACCCCTAAAATATTATTTCTAGTGGTTTGAGATTTACGAGATGTGATGGATATTTTCTTATCTAAAATGGTATTGAGTAAAGTTGATTTGCCAACATTAGGCTTACCAACAATAGAAATATACCCACAGTATTGTTTATTCATACTCGATCCAGTTCGAGCAAAATTAACTCAGCAACCTTCTGCTCAGACTCTTTTTTAATTTCAGCTGAGGCATGAAAATTTTTACCATTAAAAGTTACATTGCAATCAAACTGATTGCCTGATTTGTTAGAAACTACAAGATATTTCGGAGGCTCAAATCCCTTTGCCTGAAGCGCTTCTTGCAATCTTGATTTTGCATCTTTCAATTCAACCGATTCATTTAAATCAGAAAAACTATCTTTAAATAATCGTAAAATAAAAATTTTGCTTTCTTCAAAACCAAGCTCAATAAAAATTGCACCAATGCAAGCTTCAAGTGCACCTGCATAAATTGAATATTTATGGGTTTCATCTAGTTTATTGGTTCCCTTAGAGGTTTGTAACAAATCTTTACAATCTAATTGTTGGAAAAGCTTTGCAAGTGATTGGGTATTAACAAGAGAGGCTCTCATTTGAGTTAACTTGCCCTCAGTCAGGCTCTCAAAGCGATTAAAAAGATATTCAGATACAACTATTTCTAGGACTGCATCCCCCAGAAACTCCAGTCTTTCGTTATTTTTGTTTGAAGAGACACTCTTATGAATAAAAGCTTGCTGAAATAGCGCTAGCTGCAAATAGGATTTGTGCACCTCTAGAGAATTCTTGCTCATCTCATTTACTTAATGAAACCTGCTCTTTCAAATGACGGCAAACAAGTCCAGCATTCCCATGTCATCCAAATTAATTCTCCGGTGCCCATGAAATTTTCTCTTGGCACAAAACCCCAGTAGCGAGAATCACTAGAATTGTCTCTATTATCTCCCATCACAAAATAATGATCTGCTGGGACAAAAAACTCCTCAGGATAAGAGGCACTTCCTCCAATAATTCTAATTACCCTATTTGAATTACCTGAAGTTTCTTTCAAGAACGTCTCTTCTTCTGAAGTAGATATCAACTCTTGCTGGATGGGAATACCATTAACGTAAATCTTTTTATTAAGATAACCAATGGTGTCGCCAGGCTTACCAATTAAACGTTTTATGTATGGCACATTGACATGGGGCGGAATAAAAACAACCACATCTCCATATTCAGGATCTGCTGATAAATAAAATGCATTGCCAATTCTATTAATTTTTAGGCCATAGCTATGCTTATTAACCAAAATAAAATCTCCAACTTTAAGTCCTGGAATCATCGAGCCCGATGGAATCTGATAGGGTTCGTAAGCAAAGGTTCGCACAACAAAAATTAGAAAAACTGGAACAAACCAGCCTTTACCTGTTGTTTTCAATAAAGTATTTTTGCTGAATACACCAACCATCAAAATAATTAAACAGATTACTGAGCCAATTAATAAAACAGATCCCAAATCACCTGCGTTAACAAAAATTCTATAGATGCCAACCAGGGATGATGAAAGACCTGCGATATAAATAATTTGCTGGGACTGATCAGTTAATGTGTCTTGCAAGACTTGATAAATCCAAACTCCTATGAGCCCAAATACTGCCAGCAAAGATAATAAGAAGATTGGATCACCAAACATTATTTCTCTCCTGAATTGAAGTAATTTAAAAATGCTTCCTGAGGTATTGAGACTCTTCCAAACTGTTTCATTTTCTTTTTGCCTTCTTTCTGTTTCTCAAGCAGTTTCTTTTTACGTGTGATATCTCCACCATAACATTTTGCAGTAACATTCTTTCTGAGAGCCTTCACTGTCTCGCGAGAAATAATTTTAGAGCCCAAAGCAACTTGTATGGGTATATCAAACATTTGACGAGGAATGAGTTTTTGTAAATTTTTTGCTACCTCTCTTCCTCGACTCATCGCAAAATCTTTATGGATGATAATAGATAAAGCATCAACAACATCATTATTAAGCAAAACATCTAGTTTAATTAAATTTGATGCTTTGAATTCAGTGATATTGTATTCAATAGATGCATAGCCTTTGGTGGAAGATTTTAGTCGATCAAAAAAATCAATGATAACTTCTGCAAGAGGCATTTCAAACACAATAGAGACTTGATTACCGAAATATGTCATTTCTTTCTGAGTGCCTCTTTTTTGCGTACATAATGTAATAACATTCCCGACATAATCTTTTGGAGTCAAGATGGTTGCTAAAACATAAGGCTCTCTGATTTCACTAACGTTGCTAAGAGCTGGAAGTTGAGATGGGCTATCGCAGTCTATGACCTCACCATCAGTCTTTACCACTTGATATTGAACAGATGGAGCTGTAGATATTAGATTTAGATCGTATTCTCTTTCAAGTCTTTCTCGAACAACTTCTAAATGCAGGGTTCCTAAAAAACCACATCTAAAACCAAACCCCAATGCATCGGATACCTCAGGCTCATATATCAAAGCAGAATCATTTAATACTAGTTTTGAGAGAGCATCTCGAAACTTTTCATACTCATCAGAGTCAACCGTGAACAAAGATGCAAAAACTTTTGGTAGAACTTTTTGAAATCCAGGTAAAGGCTTAGATGTATCATTTTTTGAATCTAGAATAGTGTCGCCAACCGGGGCTCCCTGAATATTTTTGATGCCAGCCACCATGAAGCCAACCTGGCCAACATTTAATTCTTTTTTTGCAATTTTTTTTGGAGAAAAAATTCCAATTTGATCCGCTAGATATGATTGTTGGGTTGTATAAACCTTAATTTTTTGGCCCTGTTTGATGGACCCGTTTATTACTTTGATCAAGGAGACGACTCCAAGGTATGCATCAAACCAAGAATCAATAATTAAGGCTTCAAAATCTGCACTTGGATCTCCTTCAGGCGATGGAATATTATCCACCAAAAGATCAAGCAGCTCCTCTATTCCTTGACCAGTCTTAGCGCTTACTAATGGAGCTGAAGTTGCATCAATTCCAATCATATCTTCAATTTCTTGCTTTACTCTATCTGGTTCTGACTGAGGCAAATCGATTTTATTGATTACAGCCAACACCTCAAGATTTTGATCGACTGCGGTGTAACAATTAGCTAATGTTTGAGCTTCTACACCTTGAGAACCATCAACAACCAGCAATGCGCCCTCACAAGCTGATAATGAACGAGAAACTTCATAGGAAAAATCTACATGCCCAGGCGTATCAATAAAATTTAATTGATAAGTTTCTCCATCTCTCTCGTAATCAAGAGTTACAGCTTGAGCTTTTATAGTAATTCCACGCTCTCTTTCTATATCCATTGAGTCAAGAATTTGCTCAGACATTTCTCTTTGAGAAAGGCCTCCGCAATACTCTATCAATCGATCAGACAGGGTCGATTTCCCATGATCAATATGGGCAATGATTGAAAAGTTTCTAATATTTTTCATCTTCTAATAAATGCATGACTATTCTATAAGAAAAGCTGATCTGTTATCAGCTTTTCTTATGCATTTAAGATGGATTTAATCTACGGTTACTGCAACAAAAAATCTATTGTTATTTCGACGACCTACAATTGCTAATTTATCCCCTTCATCAAATCGCTCAATTAATTCCTCAAAAGACTCTGCATCCTCAATGGCATAACGCTTACCTTGAGAAATAACTTCAGTGATAATATCTCCCCTAGTTAATTTTCCATAAGCCGGAGATCCATTGTTCACTCTTAGAACTAATACCCCATTTTCAGGATCGCTTGGTCGAGAATTATCTTCAGACAGATCTTCAATCTTTAGCCCTAATGGATCGGTAGAAATTTCAGTTTTAGCTGGAATAAATGTTCTTTCATCAGCAGGCAATTCACCTAGAACAAACTTCAAGTTAACATTGTTTCCATCACGAATAACTTTTGCGTTTGCTTTTGTTTTAGGTTGGATTCTTCCAACAACATGAGGCAAATCTGAACCAAATTTAATTTCTTTGCCATTAAATTCAATTATTACGTCTCCTGCTTGAAGGCCTGCATCGTCACCAGACTCACCCTTCTCAACATCAGTAATTAATGCACCATAGGGTTTATCCATGCTCAACGCTTCGGCAAGATCATTGTCCACCTCACCAACCCTGACACCAAGATATCCTCGAGCAACACTCCCATCTTCGATAATCTGACTAGCAACTTCCATAGCAACATCTATAGGTATTGCAAAAGCTAGACCTTGATAACCTCCGCTGCGAGAATAGATTTGAGAATTAATTCCTACAACCTTTCCATCCAAATCAAATAATGGTCCTCCAGAGTTACCTGGATTGATTGCAACATCAGTCTGAATAAATGGGACATAATTTCCAATATTTTGATTTTGAATACTTCTTCCTTTTGCACTGACAATTCCTGCGGTGACAGAAAAATCAAAGGAAAAAGGAGAGCCAATTGCAACAACCCAATCTCCAACCTTGAGTTTCTCACTGTCACCAATAGAAACTCTCGGTAAATTTTTACCCTTAATCTTTAAAACGGCGAGGTCTGAGAGAGGATCAATTCCAACCACCTCAGCAGAAAACTCCCTTCTATCATTTAAAGAAACTGTAATTTCTTCAGCCTCATCAACAACATGAAAGTTTGTCAATAAATAGCCATCTTTAAAAATGAAGCCAGAGCCATATGATACAGCCTCTCTCGTTTCAGGCTGTTGAGGTTGAGGGAAGCCTCTACCCCGGGGGATGCCAAAAAATCTCTCAAATTCATCAAACCCTCTCATTGAGTTCTGCATTTTCACTTCTTTACGAGAGGTTATATTTACAACAGCAGGGGCAGAATTTTCAACTAGTTCCGAAATGTTGGAAGGCAACGCTGCATTAATAGAAGATGTGATACCTAGAACGAGTATAAGAGCGATCTTATTTTTAAAAAGATTCATTTTATTTCCTTTGATAAATTGATTGAATCATAGGGTCAGCTACAGATGGAGGAACATCCCCATAAGCAGTTAACAGTCTTCCATCTTGCAACGGAATCAAATAAATCCAATTATTCTTTGCTTTGAAGTATTTTACCTTTTTAATACCAAGTTGTTTATTTTCAAGATGAAAAAATAAATTATTTCTACCATTGCTAAATTGATTAGGATTATTTGGGTTGACTTCAAAGCCAACAGGGATCCAATTCTTAGATACCTTTTGAGAACTATTAGATTGCATGATGCTTATCATATGCTCCATGATGTTTTGGTCAGCATTAAATAATTGAATTTTAGCTTCTTCGCTGGATAAAGCTGTAGACAATTGCAAAGAGCTTTCTTTATCTACTTGGAAACGATCATCATCAAACTGATAAAGAGCGATTAATGTGATCATAACAGTCGCTGCAGCAGTTACTATATTAGTCATAACCGGATGTATTTTTTTATAATGATCGCTCAAAAACCTAATTTTGGAAGCCTTTTGAGTTGTATTTCTTTGAACTAATTCAGAAATGACTCCAAGTTTGTGAAAAGTGTTTTTAAGTTTCTCATCAAGGCTAATTTTTTCTAAATTTATACGTGCCTCTCTTTCATCAAGCTCGCCATCATACAAAGCAGATAGTGTTTCTAGGTCTTTATCCATTTAAAATATTCTCCTGATCCATATATTCTAATATTAATTGTCTTGCTCTAAATATCCTTGATCTAACTGTGCCAATTGGGCAACGGAGCATCTCTGCTATCTCATCATACGTTTTGCCCTCCACTTCTCTTAATGTAAATGCAGTTCTAGTATCAATATCAAGATTGTTTATGAAGTTCATAATTTTTTCTTCAGACTCTTCCGCAATTAATATGCTCTCTGGCGAGTAATTTTGAGGAACATCATGCTCATCTTGGTCTAAGGGATGAGTTAACTTTGAGCTCTTTGCATAACTACTGGCAAAATCATTTTTTGCTAAATTTATTCCTATTCTATAAATCCATGTAAAAAGAGCGCTATCACCACGAAACGAATCAATTTTCTGCCAAACTCTCAAAAAAGTTTTTTGGCATAATTCTTCTGCTTGATCATGAGATTTTGTATATCCAACTAGTGAGGACATAAGCTTAGGTTGGTATTTCAAAACCATGGCCTCAAAAGCCATAGTGTTTCCAGACTGAATTTCCTTTACCAACATATCGTCTCCTTTGTTAGCAGTCATGATTTAACTCGGTTGCTTGGACAAGGATGATTTGAAATAGTTTCAACGATCTGAGAATTTTTTAATATTTTTTAAAATAAAAGATTCTTTTTCAGGACTATTCAATGACTCGTTTTTGAATATAAAATCGTATAACGGTTGATCTTCTATGTCTAAAATGCTGTTAAACATTTCAAAGTCCTCTTTAGAAAGGGACTCAAGACTATTTTCACTATACTTTCTAAATAAAAGGTCTAGCTCCCTAAGACCTCTTCTGCACTTCCATTTTGTTTTATTAATTTCTGTATTCATATGCGTAAGCTAATATAATATCTTTATTAAAAACTTATTGATCTAATTATTTGTTAAATTCTGAATTTTTAAAATATGGAGTAGCCAATCTTGATGGCATATCTGCCATTCATTTGGATGGTGATTTTGACTCTGTTGTAAAACTATTGCAAGGACAAGTTACGTCTGATTGCTTATTAGTCAGTAATTCCTTAGGTCAACCCTCCTCATTATGTGACGAGAAGGGTTTCATTTTGTGTAACTTTGACATTATTTTTAGCCATGATAAATGGCTTATTATTATTAATGAAAGCTCAAAAGATATCTTTCTAAATGAAATAACAAAGTTCTTACCATTTTATAAAGTTGCATGCGTGGTCCTTGACGCTAAGATTTATGGTATTTCTCGAAAAAAAGACGGTCATATTATGCCAAATGAATGCGTTATTCTTGAGAATGACCAATTATTACTAAGTACCATTGTAAATTTAGGGCCCAAACATAATCTTGAAAGTATTAATCAGGTTAATTGGAGTATAAATAGAAAAATTATGGGAGATCATCTTATCAATATTAAAAATCAGGGGCAGTTTAGACCCCATGAACTGGGGCAAGATAAAAATCGAGTGAGTTTCAGCAAAGGATGTTTTAAAGGTCAAGAGATTATTGCGAGGATGGAATATCTTGGAAAGGTAAAAAAAGAAACACGCTTAATAATTCATTCTGGAGAGAAGGAAATTTCTAAATTTACAGTTATTGGTGAAACGCATGAATATCAAGGAAAATATTTTTCATCCTGCCTTGGAAAGAAAGAACAGTTTTTTTGATTAAATAACTATTTTAGTTTCCAGTTAATTTCACTTAAGCCATTTTTAACAAGGATTTCATTAATTTTAGAAAAATGCTTACAACCAAAGAATCCTTTGTACGCAGAAAGTGGAGATGGATGGGGAGCAATTAAAATCTCATTATTGATATTATCAATTAGTTGAATTTTTGATTGAGCATCATTGCCCCACAAAACAAAAATCATATTTCCTCTTTCGCTCAACCTGGAGATAATCTTGTTAGTCAATATTTCCCAGCCAATTTTTTTGTGTGAGTTTGGTCTTGACTCTTCAACTGTTAAAACAGAATTAAGAAGTAGAACTTGTTGCTCAGCCCAAAATGTTAAATCTCCATGTGAAGTATTACAGATATTTAAATCATTTTTTAATTCAATAAAAATATTTTTTAAGGAAGGTGGGATCCTAACAGCTTTGTCTACAGAAAAAGATAATCCGTTTGCCTGCTCAAATTTATGGTAAGGGTCCTGGCCTAAAATTAAAACTTTTGCATTTCTAAAATCAACCAATTCTAGCGAACGAAATATGCAATAAGTTGGAGGAAAAATCCTAGGATTGTGATGGGATATCTCAAGAATTTTGTCCTGAATTTCTTGTAAGAATTCCGCGCAAAATGCTTTGCCAAGTGGCTCTAACCATGCATCAGGAAAGTGCAAATTATTCAAAAATTTTCTCTAAAAAAGTGCTTAAAATTTATCCACAGAAACTGTGGATAAAGCTTGGGATAACTTAATATTCTCATATTTTAGACTGATTTAATAAGGTTTCATTGAAATTGATCAAAAACTAATCAATTAATTATAAAATAACCTTATATCAATACTTTAGATGTATTTTACCAGTAATCAATGTAAGAATTTATTAAAATATAAAACTTCTCAATACCACTCTTTTTTGCTGTGGGCAAGTATTTTTTTAAAAAAAAATAAATTAGAATAACCATTCCTTATATCAAGCATAAATAATTCTTATGAACGACCAAAAAAATCATCTTTTTTCTGAATTTGACATGAGCGGATTGAGGTTAAGAAATAGAATTGTAATGGCACCAATGACAAGGAATTTATCACCCAATGGTATTCCCAAAGACTATGCCCCAACATACTACTCTAAAAGAGCACAAGGTGGCGTAGGTCTTATAATTACTGAGGGTGTAGAAGTAAGTCATCGTGCTGCGAGCGGTTACCCAGATTGTCCAAATCTAGGATCTGATGAATCAAAAAAAATGTGGCAGAAAGTAGTTAATGCAGTGCATGAAAAAAATTCATCTATATTTTGTCAACTCTGGCATGTTGGTGGAATAAGAAAATCAGGTATGCCCCCAAATCCAGAAATTCCAGGATTTACTCCATCTGGGTATGTTAAACCTGGAAAAAAAGTAGCCCATGAAATGACCAAGGATGAAATTGAAGAACTGATTGAAATTTATGCAAATGACGCAAAAATTTGTGAGGAACTGGGATTTGATGGAGTAGAAGTTCATGGTGCACATGGGTACTTATTGGATCAATTTTTTTGGGATCAAATTAATTTACGAACAGATGAATACGGTGGCACCATAGAAAATAGATCAAGGTTTGCAAAAGAAATTCTTAAAGAGTCTCAGAAAAAAACTGCTGATAATTTCAAGATAGGGATAAGGGTTTCGCAATGGAAGCAACAAGACTATGAGGCAAAAATTACTGAAGACCCAACAGAGTTGAATCATTTTTTTAAAATTCTGAAGGGTGCTGGCGCGGACTTTATTCACTGTAGCAATCGACGTTTTTGGGAGGGAGAGTTTCAGCAAACAGGAATGAATTTGGCTGGAATAGCAAAAACAGCAACAAATCTTCCAACCATTAGCGTCGGTAGTGTAGGTTTAGACAAAGATTTTATTAAACTTTATGCAGGTGATCATCAAACCCAAACAGCTGATTTAAGCATACTTCATGAAAAATTAAATAAAGCTGAATTCGATCTTATTGCTGTAGGTAGAGCACTTTTATCTGACCCAAACTGGGCAAATAAGGTTCAAGATGGGAAAGAAGATGAGATAATCCCCTTTGATAAAAGTTTTGTTGAAAATTACGTTTAAATTAATCGCCTTCTTTATTCAGAGCTCTGGCCATCACAACGTGTTCGACTGATTTAAGCCTTTGTAAGAGCTCTTCTGTGACTTTGCTTTCTAAATCAATTAGGTTTATCGCAATGCCATCCCTGCTCTTGTTTGTCATCTCTGCAATG
>ERZ802831.1325-NODE-1325-length-12356-cov-78.0864_pt1 | contig 12356 bp, 6 predicted proteins | sample MGYA00345655_ERZ802831 | MGnify/ENA primary metagenome ERZ802831 (study PRJEB30503, sample SAMEA104212376) | marine metagenome | biome: Westerlies Biome; feature: [SRF] surface water layer (ENVO:00010504) within the epipelagic zone...; material: water...
TTCATCGCGGCTTCCACGACTGCCACCGGGACGCGCTCAAATAGTCGGGGATCGAATGGCTTAGGAATGATGTAGTCCGGGCCAAATTTGAGTGACTGGCCATCATAGGCCAGTGCTACTTCTTCCGATGCTTCTTGCTGTGCGAGGTCAACTAAGCCATAGGCACAGGCGATTTTCATTTCGTCATTAATCGTGGTTGCACCGCAATCCAGTGCACCGCGAAAGAGGAACGGAAAGCACAGAACATTGTTCACTTGATTGGGGAAGTCAGAGCGCCCAGTGCCAATGATCGCATCGGGGCGCACCTCGCGAGTGAGGTCGGGGTGAATTTCAGGGTTTGGATTTGCCATGGCCAACACCAGAGGGGTAGGCGCCATCTGCTTGACCATATCTTGCGTCACGCAGTCGCCGGTAGACAGGCCAAAGAAGATATCGGCGCCTTCCATGGCCTCGGCTAATGTGCGCTTATCGGTCTTGCGCGCGTAGCGCGCTTTAAATTCGTTCATGCCTTCTTCACGACCTTCATAGATAAGGCCTTTGCTGTCACACATGAAGACGTTGTCGCGTTTAAGTCCCAGGCTTACGATCAGGTCTGCACAGGACATGCTGGCTGACCCTGCGCCAGAGATCACGAGTTTGACCTCTTCCATTTTCTTACCAGTGAGCTTCAGCCAAGAAATGACTGCCGCTGTCGATACGACGGCTGTGCCGTGTTGATCATCGTGAAAAACCGGAATATTCATTCGCTCACGCAGTTGGCGTTCCACGTAAAAACACTCAGGCGCCTTGATATCCTCGAGAACGATACCGCCGAAGGTTGGTTCGAGCGAGGCAATGATATTGACTAGCTTTTCAGGATCGCGCTCCTCGATCTCTAGATCGAAGGTGTCGATGTCTGAGAACTTTTTCATCAGAACCGCTTTGCCTTCCATGACAGGTTTGGATGCCAGCGCACCAATGGCGCCTAGCCCCAGAACAGCGGTTCCATTACTGATGACTGCAACGAGGTTTCCGCGAGCGGTTACTTTTGATGCGTTGAGAGGGTCTTCAACAATGTATTCGCAGGCGTGCGCAACGCCGGGCGAATAAGCCATCGATAGGTCAGCCTGTGTCTCAAGAGGTGTGGTCGCTCTGACTTCCAGCTTCCCTGGTTTTCCCTCGATGTGATACTTGAGGGATTCCTCTTTAAAGGTGGGCTTCTCCATGTGGGGCTCCGATTTTTAGATAAATTACCCCGGTAGCTGTGGCGAACCCGAGGGGAAGTGGGTCAAATCTGGACCAGTTTTGTGCCTACGGCCTAGTGAAACACGAAAAAGCGGCGAGTATTGAACGAAATACTGAGTTAGACACTATCTGCGTGTGTTCCTACGCATTGGGCCTTACCTCGGTTTTGTCGTCGGGTATGGTCGCCGTGACACCACTTTGGACTGGCTGCATACCGCTTAAAAACGCTGTTTAACCAGCCCTTGCCACGATGGCAAGGGCTTTATCATGAGATTTAAATGCGATCAGAGAGGATCACTTTGGCGGCATGCGTATGCCACCATCCAGTCGAATGACTTCGGCGTTCATATACGGGTTGGTAATGCAGTCGACAACGGCGTAAGCCAACTCTTCTGCACTACCTAGTCGCTTAGGAAAGAGCACTGATTTACCAAGGTGTGCTTTAAATGCCTCTGATTCGGGACCTTCCCCATAGATAGGTGTATCGATAAGTCCCGGTGCAACCGTGTTCACACGGACACCAACAGCGGCGAGATCTCTCGCAATTGGAAGCGCCATACCCACAACACCCGCTTTGGAGGCCGAGTAGGCACATTGCCCAATTTGGCCATCAAACGCCGCTGCTGATGCGAGGTTGACGATGGCGCCACGACCGCCATCATCATCAAGAGTGTCGTTCTTTGCCATTTGCGCCGCAGCTCGGCTGAGCATATTGAAAGTACCGATGAGGTTGACCTTGATAACAAAGCTGAACTTATCGAGCGGAAAGGGTTCGCCGTCGCGGCTGACCGTGCGACCAGCGGCGCCCAGACCCGCTGAGTTCACACAAGCCCTAAGCGGGCCCAAGGCGGCAGCTGCCGCCACCGCTGCATCTGCGTCTTCAATACTTGAGACGTCACACTTTACGAACGCCCCACCAATCTCCTCGGCGATCTGCTGACCGCGCTCCTCATTGAGGTCCGCAACGACCACCTTTGAGCCTAAATCGGCCAGCTGCCGAGCACAGGCCTCTCCAATGCCAGATGCGCCTCCAGTGACAATTGACGAACTACCTTCCAAATTTACTCGCGGCATGCCGCATCTCCTTTTTTTTGTGATGAATATTGTTTTGTTAGCCAAGCCTCAGCGAAGTGGCTTTCGATTGCAATTGTGGGTTTATGAGCGTCCCAGTGTCACAGGTCAATTTTGGGTGATGTGCCTAATCCTGGGCCATAGATCAAGGCGTTTAGCCAAACGCGTCCCACCCCTCGAGTCGATCCACGGAAGTTCGGTTGTCCGGAAAACAGGATAACCTGCCCCTTACCGATACGCTCTCGCGTCACGTATGCCGAGTTTGCAATACGCGAGGCGGCCTCCGGCCACAATAGGCCGCTCATACGTACCCTCAGAGCCTTACCTCTGGGCGTAGTCGACCAGTTAATCGTCTCAGCCTGCTCAGCCGTTGGATCGGGTTCGTGTATACCGACTCGGACAATCGATTGCTGTCGATCCTTGGTCATGAATGCAGGTTGCTCGCTGTACAGTAGCGGCAGCATGTTACCTGTGCCAAAACTCATCCAGTGGAGCGGATCGACTCGACCTGCCACCATTGCTCCGGACGGCATAAACCTTGACTGCCATGTATCGCGGCGTTTGAGTTCCTCTGCCGAAAGTGGCGAGCTTCCCTGATCCCAAGGGTAGGCAATGGTCGGATTGAGCCGGTGACTGCCGACCGCTGCCATATCGAGCTCGTCGCTCGTCGCTAACAGCTCGCGCTGCAGGGCAATATCATAGTCCTGAGCATCATCTAAAGCGTCTCCGATCGTTCGCACGCTGCCTATGCCCCCCTCGCGGGCTAGATTGGCGGCACTGTTATCGTGAGCGATTAACGTACCACCCTGTCGAACCCAACCACGCAACGCCTCTAACTCTGAGCCGCCCAACGGGCGGTAGCCATTGGGTATAACGATCGTGCTGTATCGACGCAGGTCTGCCCGCGATAAGTACGCCGCATCGAGCTGGCTGTGACGAATTCCGAGGTGTGTGTCGATGGCCCACCAAGTCGAGCCCACATCATAGCTGCTGAAGCCCGCTTGACTCAGTATCGCGATCTGCGGCCTGGAGAGTAATCGGAAGTGCGCACCACCCCAATCGGGGAGGTCGCCCGCACCAAAACCGGAGTCAATGGAGTTTACCGACAGGGTCAAGTTCTCAGCCTCGGCCGCAATTAGCATCGGCAAATTATCGGTGTGTGGATTATCCATTGCGGTAACGAACACGGATCCGCGCGATAAGGACTGACCCGATAATACGGTGGCCTTATCGATAACTCGGACCTGAATATCTCGCTCCATGAGCCGAGCCGCAAACGCAACTGAGCGGTCATCGTCACCGTCCACGGTCCAAGCGATCGCATCCGGCTTGACGTCAATCACCGGTGTTGCGGGCTGCCACGGCTTCAAGCCTTTATCCAGATGTTGAGGTACGGTTACTGCCGGTAGCCCATACATCATGCTGAAGTTCCAGGCGGTTGTGTCATACATGAGTGACGATCCATCTCTCAGAACACGTTGTCTTTCCTCGACTAAAACCGACTCTCGAACGTCGGCATCAAATTCCATAATCGCAGCAACAAGCGGCGCATCGGGTTGTCGGTTGGGAATGATAAGACTGCCCTTGGGAATAACGACGCCTTTTTCTTGAGCACCAAGCTGTGTCGTTGCAGACGCCACTTTCAGCGGGGCTGTATTGGTGTACATCTCAATGCCCTGAGCTTCGAGGCGCTCGGCTAAGGCATTGACTCGTCCATGATTTGCAGTCGCTAATATCACGTAGCTGCGATCTGCAAAGGTGCTTTTGCTCGATACGTTGTATTTTCTGCCGTCCCAGTAGTCGCGATACATCGCTTGGGAGTGAGCTGACAGTGATTTTAGATTTGCCATTGTGCTGACAAACTGGTGATGTACGGACTCCATATACGTCTGCACCGTACCTTCGGGACGGCGTACACCGTCTTCAGCCATGCGCGATTGCTCATAGAGGATGTGCATGCTGCCCCGATACTCGGCGTAGTTTGAGTAACCCGGATACCAATTTTCGAACCACTCTCCCGTAAAGTAACGCCAAGACCGATCATCAAAGGCAGTGCCTTGTTCCACCGAAAACACCCGCGCCCATTTTTGTAAATCGGTATCGATATTGGTGTTGAGCGGCTGACGCGGTGGGCCCATTAAAAAGGTACTTTGTGACCCCATTTCGTGCGCATCTATAATCAGCTGGGGGCGCCAGTTATTGATGAGCGCAACTCGCCCACGAGTCTCCGGTTGCGTTAATAAAAAGAAGTCTCGGTTGAGGTCAAAAAAGTAGTGATTGGTTCGCCCAAAGGGCCAGTCACCTGTGTGAAGAAGTGACTGATCATCGACATTGGGTGCTGTACCTCGATACTGCTCTAAGGACTTGGTAAACCGGGCTCTGCCGTCGGGATTCATCATGGGATCGATGACAACGATCATATTTTCCAGCATGGCTGTCACCTCGTCATCGTTGCTCGCAATGAGGTGATAGATACTCGCCAAGGCTGCATCGGCCCCCGAGGTTTCGTTACCGTGAATGGAGTAGGCCATCCAGGCGACGGCAGGCAGTGATTCAATAATATTTGCGGCTTCGTCGTCAGTGACGCGGCGCGCATCGGATAGTGTCGCAATGTCTGATTTAATGGCATCTAAGCGAGCCAAATTCTGCGGTGCGGAGATAAATACAGCAAACAGTGGCCGATCTTCATGTGTCCTCGCGTACTCTACGACCTTGAGTCGGTCGGACTGGCCCTTCCAAGCGTTGATGGCGGCGCTAATTTGCGCTGGGCTGGCAACGCGTTGCCCCGCTTCGAACCCGAGAAAAAACGAGGGCTCTGCGATGCTGTCATCGTAGTTCCCTTCTAAAATCGTGCCTTGATAAACGAAGTCAGGGTCGGCAGTCGGCGTCATTAACAGCCCTGCGACTGCGCCTTGTGCCGAGAGAGCGGCGCATGTCAGCCAAACGAATTTGTGAATCAGTGATTTAGCAAGTTTATTGATGACTGTCATAGTCAGATGTTTCCTGTCTCGATGGGGGCACGTAACCTGCGCTCACAGGTCTCTGTATCGGATCGCGCGCCGGCGCGCAGAAAGTCGTTTATCATGCCTTGGTGTGGGCTGACTGCAAATAGGAATACGTATGCGTTTGACAGATTGTCACAACTTTGCAGATTTCAGAGAGTTGGCACGTCGCCGACTACCCGGCCCCATCTTCCACTACATTGATGGTGCGGCAGACGACGAGATTACCTACCGCAGAAACACTGAAGCCTATGAAAGTGTTGATCTCGTGCCTAATGTCTTAAATGGCGTGGAGGAGATCGACATGTCGGTCGAGGTTATGGGTCAGAAGCTGGCCATGCCGCTTTATTGCGCGCCGACAGCGCTGCAGCGACTATTTCATCATGATGGCGAGCGAGCTGTCGCTAAAGCTGCAACGAACTTCGACACCATGTTTGGTGTGTCATCGCTCGCAACGGTATCAGTCGAGGAGATAGCCTCACTCGCACCGGGCCCGAAACTATTTCAGTTCTACTTTCACAAAGACAGAGGTCTCAACGATGCACTGGTGGAGCGGGCAAAAGCTGCGCAGTTCAATGTGATGGCTTTAACCGTGGATACCGTTACAGGAGGTAATCGTGAGCGCGATCTCAGGACTGGCTTCACCTCGCCGCCAAAGCTCAACCTCCAGTCTGCGCTGAGTTTTGCGACACACCCTGCGTGGGCTTGGCACTTTTTTACGAAAGAGAAGTTCGACATGCCTCACCTGTCTAGTCACGTCGATCAGGGCACAAACGTTGCGGTATCGGTAGGTGACTACTTCTCGAGCATGTTAGATCCGACCATGTCTTGGAAAGACGCTGAGAGGCTATGCGCCCAATGGGATGGACAGTTTGCCTTGAAGGGGATTATGTCGGTGGAGGATGCAAAGCGGGCGGTAGATATTGGTTGCACCGGCATTATGGTTTCCAACCACGGTGGTCGTCAGTTAGACGGGGCGCGTGCGCCGTTCGACCAGTTGGCTGACATCTGCGACGCGGTTGGAGACAAGATCGATGTCATTTGTGAGGGTGGTATCCAGCGCGGGACGCACATACTGAAGGCCCTATCAGTAGGTGCAAAGGCTGTATCTGGCGGAAGGTTGTATTTGTACGCACTCGCAGCGGCGGGGCAGCCTGGTGTTGAGCGCGCGCTGGGAAACCTTAAAGCTGAAATTGAGCGCGATATGCGGCTGATGGGTGTCAAGCAAGTGAGTGATCTCAACCGGACGAACCTGCGCTATCGTTAGACGAGAACTAGCACTCCTACCGGGACTCATAAGACTGGACTCACAAACAGTGCGCCTAAATAGCGCTCATAGGCTGTGGTCATAATCAGAACTGATGGATAGCACCCATCAATAGAACTCGTCGCTAGAACCGACAATAGATTAATAACTAGTACCGGTACTAAATTGATAAATAGGAGCTTGCTTGAATGGATGTCTATGAGTTCAACCAACGTGCCTGGGATCAACAAGTTGCATCTGGTAATCGCTGGACCCTCCCGGTGTCATCGGAGCTGATTGCCAAAGCGCGATCAGGTGATTGGGAGCTTGTATTAACGCCATCTAAACCGGTTCCAAAAAGTTGGTTTCCTGACCTGTCGAATTGTCATGTCCTATGCCTAGCTTCGGCAGGCGGTCAGCAGGGACCCATTCTCTCTGCTGCTGGTGCGCGGGTTACCGTATTTGACGCGTCACTAAAGCAGTTAGAGCAAGATCAGCGGGTTGCGCAGCGTGACGCCCTAAGCCTGCAAACGGTTCAGGGAGACATGGCCGATCTGTCCGTCTTTGACAGCGACACATTTGATTTTATTTTTCATCCTTGCTCGAACTGCTTTGCCGCTGAGATCCTTCCGGTATGGCGCGAATCATTTCGGGTTTTGAAGCCAGGCGGCACCATGGTGTCGGGTTTCACCAAGCCGGTTTATGCGTTATTCGACCCTGATCACGAAAAGGAAGGCGTGTTTACACTCCGATTTTCGATGCCGCACTCCGATCTCGACATTCCTGAGGCAGATCGGGCCAGATGGTTTGGTGCAGAGTCGCCAATCGAATTTGCACATTCGCTAGACGATCAAATTGGCGGCCAGCTCGACGCCGGATTTGTGATGGCAGGGTTCTATGAAGACGACTGGGGCGGCGCTGAGCCAATTGATCAGTTTATGAAAAGTTTTGTGGCTACGCGTTCAATCAAACCCCTGTGCTAGCGGGTCGCGAATCGATTTGTAGCCGCCACGAGCGCACCGGTGTTCGCGGGATCAAACGCCGAGTGTCCCGCATTTTGCACCATGTTGAACGTCGCCTCAGGCCAAGCCTTATGTAGCTCCCAAGCGGTCGTTGGTGGGCAGACAACGTCGTAACGCCCCTGAACGATTTCGGTCGGGATATGACGGATAACATCGATATTGTCGAGTAGTTGATTCGGTGTCTCGAAAAAGCCGCCATTAACAAAGTAGTGACACTCGATACGTGCCATCGCGAGTGCGGCCTCGGGTTCCTCGAGCTTTTCCATGAAGTCTTTGTTCTGGTGGAGAAAACTAGTTGAGGCTTCCCAGACCGACCAGGCGCGTGCTGCTGCTAACCGCACCGCTTCGTCCGCGCTAGTTAAGCGCTTGTGGAAGGCACTAACAAGGTCCGAACGCTCCTCGTCTGGAATCGGTGCTAGGTAGTTCTGCCAAGTATCGGGGTACATGGCGCTAGCACCTTCCTGATAGAACCATCGGATCTCCTCGGGCCTCAGTAGGAAAATACCTCTCAACACGAGCTCGGTAACGCGGTCCGGGTGTTTCTGTGCGTAGGCAATGCTCAGCGTGCTTCCCCAGGAGCCCCCGAAAACGAGCCATCGATCGATGCCGAGATGCTCGCGGAGCTGTTCCATGTCGGCTATTAAATGCCAGGTTGTATTGGCCTCGAGCGAGGCATGCGGTGTTGATTTACCGCAGCCGCGTTGATCAAAAAGAACAATACGATAATGCTTAGGGTCGAAAAACCGTCTCGCAGCCGGCGAGCTTCCGCCACCTGGACCGCCGTGAACAAAGACGCAGGGTTTTCCGTCGGGATTACCCGATTCTTCGAAATACATCTCATGACCATCGCCAACGGATAGCCAGCCCTGTCGGTTGAGCTCAATAGGCGGGAAGAGGGTTTTCATAATCAGTGCGCTCATAGTTACAGGGGACTATTGTAATGCGCTTGCCGCATCTACAGCGATCCTTGACCGTCGAATTTATTGCGTACTTCATTGATTTATTGTGGCATCGGGGAGTAGTATCCGCGCCCTTTTACGCGCGTTTGTGCCAATGTCGCGCGCGACACGTACTAAATAGATCCCACTGCGCAGTCCGCATACTGAAGGAAAGAATATGAACCACACTGGACTCTGGAAGCTGCTGCTTCTGGCACTCTCACTTACCGTCGCACTGACAACTCCCGTTCACGCTCTCGAGGCGACAGCTACAGTTGAAGCTGAGCAAGCGGAATCGTCTTCGGAGGCCGACTATGGCTCTGCGGATGATGAGGAGGAGCCTCCGAAAACTATTGAAGAATTAACCGAAGATGCGGATGTATTTGACGGCCTATTCACGCTCTTTCGCGACCCCAAAACCGGCGCGTCGAGCATGTTGGTTAGTGCAGACCAGCTCGACAGGGAGTTCATCTACTTTAAGCACACCATGAATGGTGTTACCGACGCTGGCGCGTTCACGGGTTCCTATGGAAGCACGTTCGTTTTTACGATTGAGCGCCGCTTCGACAAGGTTGAAATCGTACGCCAGAACACGGCCTTTTACTTTGACCCTGAAAATGCGATTGCACGGGCCTCTCATAAAAATATATCGCGCGCGGTTCTCGCAGTGCTGCCAATAGCGGCCGAAGATGAGGCGTCAGGTGATATTCTTATCGATGCTGACGCACTATTCCTGTCTGAGTCATTTGCCAACATCGTTCGCCGACGTGATGATGATGACGACCGCGATCGCTTCCGTGTTGGCCAGCTAGATTCCGAGAAAAGCCAGATACGCGCGCTCAAGAATTATCCTGAAAACTCCGCCATTGAAGTGGAATATGTTTTTAACAACCCCAATCCAAAAGCCTACGGTAGCGATGCTGTTACTGATGCGCGCAGTGTATCGATTACGGTATTGCACACCTTGTTAGCGGTTCCAGAAAACGATTATCTGCCGCGTTTTGCTGATGCCAGATTGGGTTCATTTAATGTCCAAGTCACCGATCTGACCTCAACTGATTCCGCGCCCTATCGGGATTTAATGAAGCGCTGGCATTTGGTGAAGCAAGATCCGTCAGTCGAATTGTCGGATCCGGTTGAGCCCATTACCTGGTGGATTGAAAACACCACACCGGTTGAATGGCGCGACCTGATCATGGGTGCAGCTCTTGAGTGGAATAAAGCGTTTGAGCACGCAGGGTTTAGCAACGCGATAGTGGTGAAGATACAGCCTGACGATGCGGACTGGGATGCAGGTGATATTCGCTACAACGTTTTACGCTGGACGTCGTCACCGCGACCTCCATTCGGCGGTTACGGACCAAGCTTCGCAAACCCGCTCACAGGTCAGTTGCTGGGTGCCGACATCATGCTCGAGTATTCCTTCCTTAACCGCTCGCAGTTGACCCGAGAGCTTATCCAAGGAGAGGCTATGGAAACACCCATGATCGATGGCCATGATGCGCGCCTTTGCTCTGTTGGGCACGCAATTGCCGAGGGTGGACTCATGGCCGATATCGCGATCCAAATGGATGGCGGCGATGCGGACATTGAGGAGCAGCTAAAGCGCGATCGCATGTACTACCTCATCCTGCATGAGATAGGACACACCTTAGGTATGAACCACAACATGAAAGCGACACAATTGCTCTCTCCTGAAGAGCTTGAGGATCCAACAGTTCTTGAGTCGGGCATCATTTCTGGTTCGGTAATGGACTATCCAGCGGTCAATTACGCACCGACTCGCGAAGATCAAACCTTGTTCTACACGATCGCGCCTGGCCCTTATGACGATTGGTACATCGAGTATGCTTACTCGCCCGGTTTGGCCGATTTAGAAGCAGAAGCTGAGCGACTCGAGGCGATTGCGGCTCGTTCAACCGAGCATGCGTTGGCATTTGGTAACGATGCCGATGACATGCGCAGCCCGGGCACTGGACTCGACCCGCGAATTAATATTTACGACAACAGTTCTGACTCCATCGTTTATGCGTCGAATCAAATGCAAATCTTGCACGATGCACTGAACAAAACAGCAGACTGGACCCCTGATGAGGGCGATTCTTACGAGGACGTCGTTGATGGAGTTGCACTGCTCGTGAGATTGTGGGGTGTCAATGCCGGTGTTATTTCTCGCTGGGTGGGTGGTGTCTATGTTGATCGTGCTGTTGTAGGTCAGGCCGGTGCAACGGAACCGTTCACGCCGGTAGAGCGCGATCGACAAAAACAAGCCATGGCGACACTTTCCGAGCAGTTCTTTGGACCTGGCGCGTTTGAGGTCGATGGCGCACTTTGGCGCCAAACAGCACCAGAGCGGCGTGGCTTTGAGCACGGTAGCACGACGGAAGATCCGAAAGTGCACCGCGCCGTGTTGTCGGCACAGCGACGAGTGCTTGACCACCTGTTGCATCCCACGGTGCTCAGACGGATAACAGATACGCAGCTATACGGTAATGCGTACCCGCTAGACGAGGTATTCGAGGATCTTACTGATGCCATGTTTGAGGCTGATGCGCGCGGTAGTGTTAACAGCTTCCGTCGAAACCTGCAGACAGAGTACGTTGATCGACTGGCAATGATGGCCAGCGAAGCAGGTGCAAGTAAGTTCCACAGCAGTGCGCAAGCCTTGGCTGTTTTAACGCTCTCTGAGTTACGCGATGAATTGGCAGATAAGCGACGCGGTGATCGCGCATCTCTCGCACATGCCAAATTCTTAGCCTTAAAGATCGATCGGGCGCTCGCTGTAGATTGATAATCGAAGCACGCACTGCGAGCAATGGTTCGCCACTCAAGTTGAGAGCAGGGGTTGCTGTGCAGCCCCTTTTTTGTGTTGCGTATTGAGGGCAATGACTGGGGCTCTGCGATGGAAAGCATACCATTGCTCACGGTGTCGAGGTCCTGAAGTCGTGATAGAAGTGTCTTCCTTAAAACTGCTGTATCTATTAGCAGTTAGTGTCATTTGCCACTGGTAAACTGACAGAAACGGGCTAGTATCCAACCCGATTTTTATTCAACCGATGTGAAAAGAGTTCATGACTAATCCAATTAGTAACCTAATTGCAGAGAAGGGTTGGTGTGTTGCCGACGGCGCCACTGGATCAAATTTTTTCGGGCGCGGCTTGGAGGCCGGCTACCCCCCGGAACTATGGTGTGTCGAGCGGCCGGATGAAGTTATCAGGCTTCACGCAGCGTTTTTGAGCGCGGGCGCTGATCTGATATTGACCAATAGCTTTGGCGCGAACGCGCCTCGGCTCAAGTTACACAAGAGCGAAAATCGCGTTTACGAAATCAACAAAGCAGCGGCGGGATTGGCGCGAGAAGCGATAGACCAGCACGCAAAAGTCACGGGCCGCCGTGCTCTGGTGGCCGGGTCCATGGGGCCGACAGGGGAGCTCTTTGTTCCCATGGGTGAGTTGATCTACGCGCAAGCAGTTGAATTTTTTGCCGAGCAAGCAGAAGCGCTGGCAGCAGGTGGTGTTGATGTGCTTTGGATCGAAACTATGTCTTCCACGGAGGAAGTAGCCGCAGCCACTGAGGCTGCAAAGGGCACGGGGCTTCCTGTTGTTGCCACACTGACCTTTGATACTGCGCGTCGCTCTATGATGGGTGTAACACCGACTGCGTTCGCCGCTTTTGCACTGGAGATCGGCTTGGATGTTCTGGGCTCCAACTGCGGTATCGGCCCTGCGGAACTCATGGATTCGACCACTGAACTATGTGCAGTAGATTGTGGCTTGCCCATCGTGGCAAAGGGCAATTGCGGTATCCCGCAGTACATCAATGGTGAAATTCATTTTCACGGGAGCCCTGAACT
>ERZ802831.1326-NODE-1326-length-12351-cov-10.7921_pt1 | contig 12351 bp, 15 predicted proteins | sample MGYA00345655_ERZ802831 | MGnify/ENA primary metagenome ERZ802831 (study PRJEB30503, sample SAMEA104212376) | marine metagenome | biome: Westerlies Biome; feature: [SRF] surface water layer (ENVO:00010504) within the epipelagic zone...; material: water...
AGCAGGAACAATGATGATATTTGGTAGGATGTTAAACATAGAGTTGATTAATGGGTGCGGCTTGTTCCTTGAGTTTGCGGACAGCAGGGCAGTTTGGGTCAATAATAATGAGACTGGCGAAACCTACGCCATGCCCTTTGAAGGTGTGCTGTTGCAACTGCCGTTCATTCTGATCAGCTATGGTCGTGTATATGAGGAGGTTGAGTGATGAAAAAACTAGCACTTGAATCAGTGAACAAAATTGATGATAAAATACAAAAGGCGTGGGCTGTATACTCAAATTTACATCCCCACGCAAAGAATGGTACGATCAGCGTTGATGTATTCAATGACTTTTGCGACATACTGGACGAATATAGAGCTTTAATTATCAGAGAGGCTGCTAATGAATAAAGAAAAAGATAACACAAATACATATACGTTTTCTACTGAGGAGCCTTTTATAAGCTGTACTTTTGAGGCTTACAACAAAGACTATGCGATAGAGTTTTATAAATGGTATGCGGCAAAGCATAACTGTAGACATGCCTCCCTTTATCGTGGCAAACGCCCTACTACTTCAGGTGTAGATATAATTTACTGGCAGGAAACCAATAGAGTTATAAGTAATGGAGGGCTTAGATAATGGCTAAAATACATCAACCATGCCCAGACTGCGGCAGCAGTGATGCGCTACAGATTAACGACAACGGCAGTACATTCTGTCACAGTTGTCACAAATACACGCCCACCAGCCAAGTCAGTGAGGAGACTTGGGATATCTCTGTGCCAGTGTCTACTGAGCCGAAGGCTAAACCAGACTTTAGTGCAGTAGAGAGAACGCTAACGACAGGCAACTATCAAGCCATTGTCGATAGAGGTTTAACGACAGCGACAGCCAAAACCTACGGCATCTTGGATCAGGCAGACAGAACCTATTTCTCCTACCATGACCCAGCAGACGCTAATGTACCCATTGCAGCAAAGATCAGACTGCCAGACAAAAACTTCTACAATGTTGGCAACTGGGCAGGCACTGGTCTATTCGGTCAGCAGCTATTCAATGGCGGTGGTAAGTACATCACCATCTGTGAAGGTGAGTTTGATGCAGCAGCGGCATACCAGATGCAGGGCAGTAAGTACCCTTGTGTCAGTGTCAGAAATGGTGCTGGCGGTGCGCTGAAAGACTGTAAGGCGGCATACGAGTATCTGGATAGCTTTGAGGCGATAGTTATATGCTTTGATGCAGACGAGGCAGGAACAAAGGCAGCGCGAGAGGTAGCAGAACTGTTTGGCGGTAAGTCAGCCATTGTGAAGCACACCAACGGACACAAGGATGCCTGCGACTATCTGAAGGCCAATGATGTTAGAGAGTTTACAGCAGCATTCTGGGCAGCAGAGAAGTTTGTACCAGATGGCATCATCAATGGCGCTAGTCTCTGGGACGAGGTAAACAGACCAGTGGAGAAGTCTGCTGTGATGTACCCGTGGGAGAGTTTAAATAAGCTAACCTACGGCATCAGAGAGGCTGAGTTAGTCACCATCACCGCTGGCTCTGGACTGGGCAAGTCACAGTTTGTGAGAGAGATTGTGTGGCATATCCTCAAACATTCTGAGGAGAACATTGGTCTGCTGTTTCTGGAGGAGAATGCGCGTAAGACTGCATTGTCGCTGATGTCGCTGGCGGCTAACAAGCCCCTACACCTACCAGACGTAGAGAGTACAGAGGAGGAGCGATGGGAGGCTTTCACAGACACCATGGGTACTAACAGACTCTACCTGTTTGACCATTTCGGCAGCACCAGTGTTGATAACATCATTGCACGTTGTCGCTACATGGCGAAGGCGCTAGACACAAAGTTTCTGTTCTTAGACCATGTTAGTATTGTTGTGTCAGCGCAGAGCAACGGTGACGAACGCAAGGCTCTGGATGAAATCTGCACCAAGCTGCGAATGCTAGTGCAAGAGACAGGCATAACATTGTTTATGGTTAGCCATCTGAAGCGACCAGACGGCAAAGGCCACGAAGAAGGCGCTGCTAGTAGTCTGTCACAACTCAGAGGCTCTGCGTCCATTGCACAGCTATCTGATATGGTGATAGGGCTGGAACGTAACGGTCAGGCTGACGATCCTACGGAGAGAAACACCACCCATGTCAGGGTACTGAAGAACCGCTTTTGTGGCACTACAGGTAAGGCAGGTGGCTTGCTATTCGACCAGACAACAGGTAGAATGACAGAAATTAGAGAAGAGGGACTGTAATGAGATGCGTAGCGTGTAACAAGGCTTTATCGGACTTTGAGTCCACTAGAAAATCTGCAATCAGCGGAGAATACTTAGATATGTGCAATGATTGCTACTTTTACACTGACGATATAGACACCATTGACCGCGAAGATTTAAGGTCAGAATCAGACACAGTAATGGAGAGTCAAGAATATGAGCAAGATTGGAAGCTGGATAGCTGAACAGCAAGAGAGTAAGGCACAGAGAGCCTATACTAACCCGTATGACAGACACAGCAACACAGACAACGCAACGAGGCAATACTATGTTGATTACGCTGGATATAGAAACAAACACCAGCCACGACAATATCTGGGTAGTGGTGACGCAGGACGTAGAGACTGGAGAGATGTTAGAGCATTATAGTGCTGTGACTCTAGCGCCTCTGATTAGTCAGGCATCAGGCGTTATAGGCCACAACATTGTAGGCTTTGATGCGCCAGTGCTGCTGAAGCAGTGGAACCTGCACATACCAACACCAAAGCAGCGTGACACATTGGTGATGTCGCGTCTATACAACCCACCACTGGAAGGCGGCCACAGCTTAGACTCTTGGGGCAAACGCTTTGGCGACCACAAGATAGACTTCCACGACTATGACGGTGGGCTGTCTGACGAGATGGTGGAGTATTGTAGGCAGGATGTTGCACTGACCACTAGGCTGTATAAACACTTAACTGACACACTGAAGCGGGAGGGGTTTTCACAACAATGCGTAGATTTAGAAGAGAAGGTCGCTATCATTACGGCTCAACAGGAGCGCAACGGCTTCATGCTAGACGTAGAGCAAGCAACTTTACTGTGGCAGGACATAACCCACAAGATGCGACAGATAACGGAGCAGCTACAGAAAGTGTTTCCACCAATAGTGGAGGAACGCTGGAGCGAGAAGACGGGGAAGCGACTGAAGGACAAGGTGACAGAGTTTAACGTAGGCTCTCGTAAGCAGATTGCAGAGAGGCTGGAAGGTGTGGGCGTTAAGTTTAAGCTACAGACTGAGAAGGGCGCTATCATTGTCAACGAGAAGGTGTTAGAGGGCATTGACATACCAGAGGCTAAGATGATCTACGAGTACCTGATGTTGCAGAAGAGAGCAGCACAGATAGACTCTTGGCTAACCCATGAGAAAGATGGCAGGGTACACGGCAGGGTTATCACCAACGGTGCTGTAACAGGCCGTATGACGCACCACAGCCCTAACCTAGCACAAGTGCCATCAGTGTCTGCACCGTATGGCAGAGAGTGTAGATCATTCTGGTGTGTGCCTGAAGGACATAAACTAATAGGCTGTGATGCCAGTGGCTTAGAACTACGCATGCTTGCACATTATATGCGTGACGAGAGATACACCAACGAAATACTAAGCGGTGACATCCACACAGCTAACATGAAAGCAGCAGGACTCACTGACCGCAACCAAGCCAAGACATTCATCTACGCCTTCTTGTATGGCGCTGGCCCAGCCAAGATAGGTCAGATAGTAGGCGGTGGCTTCAGAGAAGGCCAGCAGCTTATAGACTCGTTTCTACGCAACACACCAGCATTGGCTAAACTGCGTGAGAAGGTAGCAACACACTCAGCAGGCGGTACACTTCCAGGTTTGGACGGCAGACGCTTACGAGTCAGGAGCGAACACGCTGCACTTAACACGCTATTGCAAGGTGCTGGTGCTGTTGTGATGAAGCAGGCTCTGGTGTTGTTGTCAGAGTCACTTAACCAATACGACATACCACACAAGCTAGTGGCTAATGTGCATGATGAATTTCAGATAGAAGTACCAGAGAATTTTGCTGATGTAGTCGGCAAAGCAGCAGTACGAGCCATCAGGAATGCAGGAGATGTGTTAGACCTGCGCTGCCCTCTTGATGCTGAATACAATGTAGGAAACAACTGGGCAGAGACGCATTGACAAACCCGTACCATTCGTGGTATAATATATGTAGATCAGTTGTGATCTAAAACAACCAAAGAGGCAATTAGTATGAGCGAAGCAAAACCAGTAACAATAGCAGCAGATATGATGTGGTCTAGCCTGAACGAGCCAAACCGTATGTCAGGTAAGTACCAAGTAGACCTAGCTAACCTATCCAAAGCAGCAACAGAGGCTCTGGAGATGATGGGCTTGAACGTAAGACAAAAAGATGGACAAGGCAACTTCATCACTGCTAAGTCACAACACCCTATCCGCATCTACGACACTGACGGTGACGAGATCAAAGGTATCCTAGTAGGCAACGGCTCTAAAGCAAAGGCAGTAGTCAGCTACTATGACTGGAAATCTCCAGCAGGTCAGGCAGGACGTAGCCCTACACTGCTGAAGCTAGTGGTCACTGACCTAATCCCCTATGGCGGCAACGCTGAAGTAGCTGATGTGGACTTGGGCGAAGCATTGTGATCCTAATTGATGCAGACATTCTAGTCTATCGCATAGGTTGGTCATGTAACGATGAATCAGAGAAGACAGCCGTTAGCACCATCGACGGCTTTATCTCCGACATCCTGTTGCAACTCAACGTAGACGAGGAAACAGGCTACTATGTTCTGTATCTCACTGGCAAAGGAAACTTCCGCAAGGAATATGCCGTCACTGCTGAGTACAAAGGAAACCGCAAGGATAAGGAAAAGCCAGTACACATCCAAGCACTGCGCCAACACCTTATCGACAAGTGGGCTGCTGTAGTTACTGAAGGAGAAGAGGCAGACGATGCCATAGCTATAGCAGGAACCACACACGGTGATAAAGCCATCATGGTATCTTTAGACAAGGACTTTGACCAGATTCCAGGTTGGCACTATAACTTTGTTAAAAAACGCAAGTATTATGTTAAGCCAGAGGAAGGCTTACGCTTTTTCTACCGCCAGATACTGATGGGTGACAGGATTGACAACATCATTGGCATCCACGGTATTGGCGAGAAGAAGTCAGAGAAGATATTGAAGGACTGCGTTACTGAGCAGGAACTCTACGACAAGTGTGTAGAGATGTACGATGGTGACGAGGCCAGAGTGATAGAGAATGGCAGGATGCTCTGGCTAAGGCGCTACGAAGGTGAGATATGGAGCTTCAATGAAACCAAGGAATAACGGAAGATGGACAGAAGCACGTTTTCGTTCCTTTATCGTCTCTGCACTCCGACAGGCTCACGCCAAGTGGGGTGTAAAGCACGATGTTAAATCAGCGGCTAGAGTGGCTAGAGGAGTTTACAAGTGTGCCAAGTGTGGCAAAGGCTCCCCAGCTACTCTACCACCGCTAGAAGGAAAGAAGCGTAGACGCAACAACGCAGCAGTAGACCACATTGATCCAGTAGTAGACCCAGCAGTAGGCTTTATAGATTGGAACACCTACATTGAGAGGATGTTCATCGAGGCTGAAGGGTATCAGGTACTGTGTCACAAGTGTCACACTGCTAAGACTAATGCAGAACGCAAGAGGCGTAAGAAATGAGAGATTTAACTGTAGATTTATTGAATCATTTGTTTGAGTACGACAAAGAAACTGGTAATTTGATCTGGAAAACACGACCAACGAATAGCGTGAAAGCAGGTGAGATTGCAGGGAGCGAAACCGAAAAAGGGTATATAAGAATAGCCATAAACCACAAAAAATATAGAGCGCACAGGCTTGTTTTTTTAATGCACAAAGGCTATCTGCCAAAAACTCTTGATCATATTAACGGTGATCGAAAAGACAATAGAATAGAAAACCTGCGACCCGCTACTTTAGCACAGAACGCGCAGAACAGAGACATCTCTAGCAGAAACAAAAGTGGTTACAAAGGAGTTTGTTGGGACAAGCAAACTAAGAAGTGGAAGGCTGAAATAGAGACTAGTGGCGAGCGTGTACGTTTAGGTTACTACAACACACCAGAAGAAGCAGACAAAGTAGTACGAAAAGCCAGAGAAGAACTACACGGTGACTTTGCACATCACGGAGACGACAATGACTAAGCATCTAGTAATACCAGACACACAAGTAAAACCTGGAAATCCTATCGAGCATCTACGATGGGCTGGACAGTATGCTGTAGACAAGAAGCCTGACGTTATAGTACACATCGGAGATCACTGGGACATGCCAGCCCTGAGCAGCTACGATAGCGGTACTCGCAACTTTGAGGGCAGACGCTACAGCAACGACATCGAAGCAGGCATACAGGGCATGGAAGCCTTCCTAGAGCCTATCAGAGCAGAGCAGCAGCGTCTTATACGCAACAAAGACAAACGCTGGAATCCTCGCATGGTGTTCACTCTAGGCAATCATGAATACCGCATAGAAAGAGCAGTCAATGCAGACCCTAAGCTAGACGGTCTAATTGGCTTTAAAGACCTGAAGCTGGAAGAGATGGGCTGGGAAGTGTATGACTTCTTAGAGCCTGTTATCATTGACGATATCGCCTACTCGCACTACTTCACCAGTGGTGTGATGGGCAGACCAGTCAGCAGTGCAAAGCTGATGCTACAGAAGAAGTATATGTCGTGTGTGATGGGGCATGTTCAAGACAGGGATGTTGCTTTTGCGCGTAAGGCAGATGGCACTAACATGCTAGGCTTATTCGCTGGTATCTTCTACCAACACGACGAAGACTATCTAACACCACAGACTAATGGAAGCTGGTCAGGTATCTGGATACTCAACGAAGTTAAAGACGGTGGTTGTGACGAGATGCCAGTCAGTATAAACTACTTGCGAGAGAAATACGGAGACTAGGATGCCTCTAACATACTATGAACTATTGGAGAAGATGTCGCAGCTAGACGAACTAACACTAATAGAGATATTAGACATAAACTCAGAAGAGTTAGTCAACAAGTTTAGTGACCGCATCAACGACAGATTAGAAGAACTATCAGAGGATTTTAAACATGATTGATGACTGGCTAGATGATCCATATTGTAATGACCCATACTCGCCTTATTTTGGTGAGCTAAAGTGTATGATACCTAAAGACTATGACCCTGATGACTGGGAAGTTATAGAGAAAATATCAGCAAATGGTAAAACGTCTACTATTTCTTTTATAAAGAAGGAGAACAAACATGAGACTCAATGACGCAACACCAGCAGACTGGGACAGACTACGCAAAGTAGAGCCAGCACCAGAGAAAACAGGACTAGAGCCTTGGGCGACTATGGCAGAGGAAGAAGCAGTGGAAGATGTAGTAAACAACCCAGATCATTACAACACAGGCAACATAGAGTGTATTGATGCAATAGAGGAGTCCATGTCCAGTGTTGCATTTAAAGGCTACCTCAAGGGTAACTGCATTAAGTATCTGTGGCGCTATGATTACAAAGGAAAACAGGTAGAGGATTTAGAGAAGGCTGGTTGGTACTTAAACAAACTGACAGACATGGTATCAGAGGAGAACAACTAATGGATCAGTATCAGCAGTTTATACACAAGAGCAGGTACGCAAGATGGCTACCAGAGGAGAGCAGACGAGAGACTTGGGAAGAGACGGTAACACGCTATGTAGACTTCTTTAAAGACCGTAAGCAGCTAAAAGGCAAAGACTACGACCTGCTCAAAGAAGCTATCATGCACCAAGATGTGATGCCTTCGATGCGCTGTATGATGACAGCAGGCGAAGCACTGGCTAAGGACAACGTAGCAGGCTTTAACTGTAGCTATCTGCACATTGACTCACCGCGTAGCTTTGACGAGTTGATGTATGTTCTGATGTGTGGCACAGGCGTAGGCTTCAGCGTTGAGCGTAACTTCATTAACAAGCTACCAGAGGTTGCAGAGACTTTCCACAAGACAGACACCGTTATTGTTGTTAGTGACAGCAAGATTGGCTGGGCATCAGCGTTCCGCGAGTTAATTGCTATGCTGTACGCTGGTAAGATACCGCAGTGGGACATGAGCCGCATACGTCCAGCAGGGGCTAGACTGAAAACCTTTGGTGGTCGTGCGTCAGGGCCAGAGCCTTTGATTGATCTGTTTAACTTCTGCGTAGAGATATTCCAGAAGGCAGCAGGACGCAAGCTAACCTCTATTGAGTGTCACGATGTTGTATGTAAGATAGCTGACATTGTAGTGGTCGGTGGTGTGCGTAGATCAGCCCTAATCAGCCTCTCTAACCTCTCTGACCCTCGTATGGCTAAGGCTAAGTCAGGAGACTGGTGGCGACACGAAGGGCATCGTAGGCTTGCTAACAACAGCGTAGCGTACACTGAGAAGCCAGACTTTGAGTCATTCCTGTCAGAGATGCAGTGCATGTACGAGAGCAAGGCAGGAGAGCGTGGTATCTTTAGCCGTGTAGCAGCACAGAAGATTGCAGCGCGTAACGGTAGGCGCGACAGCGAGCAGGACTTTGGCACTAACCCATGCTCTGAGATCATCTTGCGTAGTAACCAGTTCTGTAACCTGTCAGAGATTGTAGTGCGTCCTGAAGATGATTTAGACACGCTGAAGAAGAAGGCAGAAGTAGCAGCCATCATTGGCACGTTACAGGCTACACTGACAGACTTCCGTTACCTGCGTAACTGCTGGAAGAAGAACACGGAAGAAGAGGCGCTATTGGGCGTGAGCATGACAGGTATAATGGATCACTACCTGCTGAGTAAAGGTGACTCCCCAGACCTGGAGAAGTGGCTTGAACAAATACGCGATGTTGCTGTTAAGACTAACGAGAAGTGGGCTGCAAAGCTTGGCATTAACCAGTCTGCGGCTATTACATGCGTTAAGCCTAGCGGTACTGTATCTCAGCTTGTCGATTCTGCTAGTGGTATCCATCCTCGCTTCTCTAAGCATTACATTCGCAGAGTTCGTAGCGACAAAAAAGACCCGCTTGCAGTCTTTATGGAGTCAGCAGGATTCCCAGTAGAACAAGATGTGATGTCGCCTACATCAGCAGTGTTTAGCTTCCCTGTGAAGTCACCTGAGAAGTGTACCACGGTTAAGCAGGTAGGAGCTATGCAGCAGCTACAGCTTTGGAAGGCTTATCAGAATCATTGGTGCGAACATAAACCAAGCATCACTGTATATTATACAGATAGTGAATTCCTGCAAGTAGCACAGTGGATATGGGAAAACTTTGATCTTTGTAGTGGGATTAGTCTGTTGCCTTATAGTGATCATGTATATCAGCAAGCTCCGTATGAAGAGATAGACGCTGAGAAGTACGAGGAGTTACTAGCGGCTATGCCTGTTGGGGTTAATTGGGAAGACTTAGGTAACTTTGAGCAGGAAGATAACACTACAGGTTCTCAAGAATTAGCCTGTGTAGGTGGTGCGTGTGAGATAGTGTAGATGTTGTAGGTACTAAAAAGCCCTGTGTAGACGACTGCACAGGGCTTTTTTGTTACTGCTGTTCTTCTTCTACTTTCGTGTTCTTCAATAACTCTATTATTACTGCTCTGTCTGCTCTTAGTTGCTTTATTGTTTCTGGGTTTTTAGCTTGCTTTAACGCTTTAGAAGAAGCTATTAAAGACTGTCCTAGAAACTTTTTAAGTTCTGGTGAAATAGCCCCTCTGTAAATGCCTCTACCTGCTATGCCTACACCCACGCCTCCTATGATTGCGGGAAGCCAACCTGCAAGAGCAGCGCCAGTAACACCAATAGCTAAGGGAGTAGAAGGCATACGAACTCCTGTTACACCTGTAGTGTTTTGCCAGAGTCTGCCTAGAGAGTTAGAAGCGTCTGCTTTAGCTTTCTCTATTACAGGGACTCTTGCTCTGTAGAGATTACTTTGTTTTTCAAGTCTAGCTAGTACATTAGCTTTAGGGGCTGTCTCAGCAACCTTAGTGTTTAAAGCAGTTCTGACATCTCTTAAAGCAATAGACAAAGCTGTTTCTACATTGTCTTGGCTAGGGTAAGCATTTTTGTTAGCTTTATAAGACTTAACATAAGCGTCTAATTTCTTCCTCGTCTTTAAAACTCCTAATGGCGTTTGTGGGTTGTTCTCTAATAAAGACTTAGCTTTAACAACAACATCATCTACCATTTTACCAAGTTGGTTAGTAGCAACAAAAGCATCTGTAGCTTTAGTGTTAGCGGCTACATCGTCTAATAGCTTAAAAGACTCTGTTAATGGTATAGCTTCTTTAGATGCCGCTACTTGCTTTTCTAGTATCTTAGCTTCTGTCTCAATAGCATCGTCAATCAAGTTTAAACTTCTTTGATTAGACGCAGACTGTGGTATCTTCAACTTAGCAACAGTATCTACTATTCTTTGTTCCTGTGCTGTGGGAGAAACGATGTTGTATTTAAAACCCGCCCTAGAAACTTCCCTAGTCTGTTCAGGAACGCCAGTCTTAGGAACTATTAATTCAAGTGCTTTCTGTGTACTCCTATCTGACACTTGTTTACCTGAAGCGTTAATCATAGCCAAGCCTGCTCTCTCAACGCCAGTAGGCTTAACTGCGCCAACAAACTCAGGAGTTGGTTTTATAGGGCCAACAAATTCAGGATTGCCTTTGACTTTTCCTCCTTTAGGCATAGGAGCAAGCAACAAAGCAATATTAACTACACTTTCTAAAGTCAAGGCAGATTCAGGATTGTCTTTTTTCCAAGACGAATAAGATTCAGCACCTTTTTCAACAGCTTGAAGAGCCTCTACGCCTTTCTCGCTATTCATTATAAGGTCTACACCAGATTGCCAACCTTGCTTAACTGGCCCTTTGATAAACTCTGGAGTAATAAAAGAAATACCCTTAGCGCCTAATACAAGAGTTTCGCCTAAAGCGTCCCACACACCTCCTGCAACTTGACCCGCAGACTGTATATCTGTAATGAAACCAAGCTGTTCAGGTGGGTTATAGACAGGCTTACCGTCAGCGCCTACAGAGAATCCTCCAGCCTTTTCAGATATTTCCTGCATTGTCTCAACACGCCCACCTAAACGCTCACCAAGACCTTCAGCAAACTGCCCTAAAGCACCAGGTTTTTCTGTTTTTTCAGTGATTATATCGACTTCTTGTTGAGTCTCTAAATCTTTTTTTAACTGGTCTTGTATTTGTTGAAACAATACAGGGTCTGTAACCTCAGTTGATTTAGTTAAGTCAGCCTGTTCGGAAACAAGACTTTTCTGAACTTTAGCTAAGATTTCAGGATCAGTTACGGCTGTGTATGCACTCATTCTTCTTTACCTATGGCAAATACTTTTGTAGGGTCTGCGGGATCTATCATGTATCTAATTCCGTCCACAACAGTTGTCTTACCTTTATATTCAGGTCTTGACCAATCAATATCAAGAGGCTCTCCTAGCAAAGCCTTTTTAAAGTTAGTGTAGTGTTTCTGTACTTTTTCTAGTTGTTTTATAAACTCTTCTTCTCCAACTATAGGGTCTAAAGCAGTCAAAGCAGATTGTAATAGCTGTAGTTCAATGTTACTAACTTGCCCTAAAGCACCGCCTGTTTTAGACTCGTCACGCATCTTCTGTAGCCTATCAAATGCTAGTGTAGACTGTAGTGTTGTTATTTTTGTTTGCAAAGTTCTAGCATCTGTAGCAAAAGGCATAGAAGCTAAATTATAAAAAACACCTGTAGTCATAGATTCGTCTTCAGCTAGTTTTTTAGCTTCTGACACAGTAACCAGAACATTATCTACAGCCGCTAAATCAGAATATAGTTTGTCTACCCTGTCTCTTTCTTGAGCCGCAGCTTCTGGAGTGTCTTGAGGTTCGCCTCTTGTCCCTGTGGCTTCGTTTTCCCAAACAATTTGACCATTTGGTAAATCCACGCTTTTTAATTTAGGCACTTTACTGACACCTACAGTGCGTACTATTGTTCCATCAGCACTTAATACAACCTTGTGAGTAACTCCTGTTGTCGGGTCTACTATGTCTTCAATAGATGTTTTTCCTTTTTCTGGAGAAATTAACTCTAATCCTCTTTTGTAAGCGTCAGCGTCTCCTAACTCAACCTGTCTAGCTAAGTCTTCATGTCCTGCTACTTCTAATGCACTTGCCATTGAAATATTTTTAGCCTGTTCAGCCTCAGATTTAGCCTGTTCAGTCGCCCTGACCCTACCTTGCTGTGCAAACTGCGCCACCAGTGCAGCTTCTTTTTCTGGAGCATACTTGCGTACAATCTCAAGAATCTTAGGCTGGTCTGCTGGGTTGTTAATGTCTAAGCCCTG
>ERZ802831.1327-NODE-1327-length-12343-cov-50.5828_pt1 | contig 12343 bp, 10 predicted proteins | sample MGYA00345655_ERZ802831 | MGnify/ENA primary metagenome ERZ802831 (study PRJEB30503, sample SAMEA104212376) | marine metagenome | biome: Westerlies Biome; feature: [SRF] surface water layer (ENVO:00010504) within the epipelagic zone...; material: water...
GCTGGAGTTCGTCAGCCAAAGGCTGACAGATTTCCAACGCTTTGAAGCGCTTGCTAAGGCGAAGGGCATTTTGCACAATCGGCGGTGCGATTTGCAGAAACCTGTAACTTGCAACTGGGCTTTGGAATTTTGGTTTCGCGGTGAAATGCGATATCCTGAGCTCAGCGTGCCGCGCTTTGATACGCCGCAAGATTGGAGCTTTGAGCTGCAAGAGGCCGCATTATTCATTCGGTGTGATATGGCGCTTGAGGCGGGCGATGACACGCATAGCTTTTTGCGCATTTCCTGTACGCTTCGCCCGCTAAACCTGGGCATGTTTATGCGCTTGCAAGCGATCCAACTGGCAGCGCATAAAACCCAAAAGCGCTTTCAAGCCGGGTGTAGCATTATATCAATTTGGCCTTAGCACTGCCCTAAAGCAGCAGGCGCATGGCCCGTTTGCAAAAGTAGAAGCTAAAAGGCTCAGCGCGCGGTATCCGCCGGATAAGTCCCCAATATTTTGAGTTCTGAGGTAAAATACGCCAATTCTTCTAAGGCTAATTGCACGCTCTCATCCTCGGGATGTCCCTGAATATCGGCGTAAAATTGGGTGGCTTGAAAACTGCCCCCCACCATATAGCTTTCCAATTTGGTCATGTTTACGCCATTAGTGGCAAACCCACCCATCGCTTTATACAGGGCGGCCGGAATATTGCGCACTTGAAAGACAAACGTTGTCATCATCTTGCCAGAGCCACGATGGGTGAAATCTGGGGTGCGGGCCATATGCAAAAACCGGGTCGTGTTATGGCCGTGATCTTCGATATTTTTTGCTAAAATATTCAAACCGTAGATCTCGGCAGCTAAAGCGCTGGCCAAAACGCCGCGTTCACGGTTTTGGCTCTGCGTCAGATCAGCCGCAGCGCCCGCGCTGTCAACCGCGCTGACCGGCGTAATCGCATGGTCGCTTAAAAACCGCCGCGCTTGTGGCAGTAAGACCGGATGCGCCAGCGCCTGCGTGATCGCGGATAAGGGCACACCGGGTAAGGCCATCAAACTGATCCGCACCCTTGTAAGCGTTTCGCCGATGATATGCAGCCCCGAATCGGGCAAGAGGCGGTGGATATCGGCCACCCGCCCATAGGTTGAGTTTTCCACCGGCAACATAGCCAAATCCGCTTGATGGCTGCGAACCGCTTCGATCACATCTTCAAAGCTACGGCAGGGTAAAGGTGTCATATCGGGGCGCGCCTCTTGGCAGGCTTCATGGGAATACGCTCCCAACTCGCCTTGAAATGCGATTTTTCCGGTCATTTTTCTCTGCTTTTCTTCAACTTGGTCGTTTCGTCGCGGTTTCTACACCTTGCATACCGCGAGTGGAAGCGATTAGAAAGCGCTCAGGCATATTCAGATGGAGTTCACGCAATGCTAGACACGATGACACTTACCAAAGTTGTGGGCAGCCTTTGCGGCGCATTGTTGGTGTTTTTGCTTGGCAATTGGGTTGCCGAGGAAGTCTATCATATGGGGGGTGGGCACGGCGAAGAACACGCGGCTGGCTATTACATCGAAGTGGAAACCGCTGAAGAGGAATCCGAAGAGGAAGAAGAAGTTGATTTTGCCGAATTGGTGGCGATGGCCGATACCGGCAAAGGCGCCAAGGTCTTTGGCAAATGTAAAGCCTGCCACAAGCTGGAAGATGGTGCCAATGGCACTGGGCCGCATTTGTATCAAGTGGTAGATCGCGACGTAGCCGCCGCAGATGGATATGGTTATTCAGGCGCCTTGATCGAAGTGGCGGATGTTTGGACGATCGAAAACCTCAACGGGTTTCTGGAAAATCCAAAATCATATGCGCCCGGTACCAAAATGGGCTTTGCGGGTCTTAAGAAAGTTCAAGACCGTGCCAATGTGATCGCATATTTAGCCGAAGCCGCCCAGTAAACGTTTAAGTATTACTTCCTGTACCAGCCATTGATGCGTTGCGGGAGGCCGCAGCGCCTTCTCTGCTTTGCCTGTGAACGGCGTGAGGGCTTAGGCTTCACGGCGCGCATATTGCGCAGAAATCCCGTTTTATCAGCGCGTTTGGGGAAGAGATATCTGCACTGGCGCGTAATGTTCACAAGGAAGGAATTTTTTCTGAAACCCTTTCTTCGAGAGCAAATTTTACAAATATTTTCAAAATACGAATGATGAACCTAATACGTATCTTGGTCTTAAGGTATTTCTTGGCGATAAAATTTTAGGATTTTTTTATGCCTATATTGGTGGATAATTCATTGGTGAGGGTGCGAGAGGGGTTACTGTAAATATAATCAATGTGGATCAATCCGCCCGTTCAGATGTGCTTGGCGGTAAAGTTGCCCTTCGCCTTTTGCGTGATATTGAGGTTTGGGCGCGAAAACAAAGAGCGAATATGATACTGTATCATGTTACATCTGGAAAAAATGTTGCCAACATCGACAGGTTTTTTCGAAAAATTAGGATGACAATTTTTGGAAGGAATTATGACGTTCTTATTAAATAAGACAATAAAATCAATTGTAATCACTATATCGTTTGTTGGCTTATTAGGTTTTCTTTTTTGTTTGCCCATTTCATCCAAAGCGCAGGAGAAAAATGTGGTTAGCGACGAGTTTCTGAACTATCTAAACGACAGTGTAGTCGTTAGCGACCCAATGAATACCAACCATTTAAGTGAGGTAAGAAAAAGTCATTGGAGCTGGGACATTACTGAAATTGTTGATAGATACATTTCGGAAATTGACCAGACAGAATTTATTGCAAGTATAAAAACAGATAGTCGCTTTTCATATAGTAAGAGTAATAAAGGTGGAAGCTTAACCATTCGTTTCAGAAATGAGGTAGGTTTTTTCAAAGAAAACAAAAGTTTTTTCAAGCCTTATTATGAGCTTACAATTTTCCTATCGAAATACGGTGATCAAAATAATGTGTCAGTTGTACAAGCGTTTTTATCTTTAAAAAGCCTGTAGGGAGGATTTTAGAAGGGCTGAAAGTATCAGTTCGCAATGAAATCTATCCATCAAAATTTTGTGTTGTTTTGTGGCTTGGATATTTTGTGTTGTAGCCTATGTTTAGGCAAAGCGTAGGATGGAGGTGCGGCCCGTGGTACGGAATTCAAGCAAAACGGTGGTAAAAGCTAAATCACAGAACGTTCAAAACAGCCGAGTTTGGATTGTGTTATGCCTTGGATGGGCAACGCTCTTTTTGGCCAGCAGCCTCTGGGCAGGGAGCCACAGCACAAAAACCCATGGCTATTCCTTTTTTGGCGAATTGAACTACCCAGCAGATTTTGAGCATCTCGCCTATGTCAACCCAGATGCGCCCAAAGGCGGTGAAATTTCGATTTGGGGCTTCGGCACCTTTGATTCAATGAATCCTTATTCGCGAAAAGGGCGTGCTGCGGCCTTGGCGTCTGCGCCATTTGAAAGCTTGCTTGAGGGCACAGCAGATGAGGTTGGGGCGAGTTATGGGTTGCTGGCTGAAAGTCTTGAATATCCCGAAGATGTCAGCTGGGTGCGTTTCCATATTCGCTCCGAAGCGCGGTTTTCCGATGGCAGCGCGGTAACCGCACAGGATGTGAAATTCACCTATGATTTGTTTCTGGAGCAGGGGCTGGTGAGCTTTCGCGCCGTGTTGGGTGAATTTGTTAAAACCGTCGAAGTGCTTGACAGCAAGACGGTGCAATACACATTCTTGCCCGACTCGCCGCTGCGCGATCGGATCCCCACCGTGGGGGGATTGCCGATCATGTCGCAAGCCTGGTTTGAGCGCACGGGTGCGAGGCTGGATGAAAGTCGCATGGAGCCTGCAATTGGCTCTGGGCCGTATCTGCTCGATAGTTATGAGATTAACCGCAACGTGATTTACACGCGCAACCCCGATTATTGGGGCAAAGATCTTCCCATCAATCGCGGCCGAAGCAATTTTGACCAAATCCGCGTTGAGTATTTTGCAGATGGCAATGCTGCTTTCGAAGCTTTCAAAGCGGGCGCTTACACGGTGCGTATCGAAAATTCCTCGAAAACATGGGCGACCGGTTATGATTTTTCGGCTCTGGATGACGGTTATATGATCAAAAAAACCTTGCCTGACGGGGGTATGGCCACGGGCCAAAGTTTTGCGATGAACCTGCGCAAAGACAAATTTTCCGATCCACAAGTGCGCGAAGCGCTGAGCCTTTTGTTCAATTTCGAATGGTCGAATGAATCGCTGTTTTATGGGCAATATGCGCGAATTAATTCCTTTTGGGAAAATTCTGATATGGCTGCTTCGGGGCCTCCCGGTGCCGATGAATTGGCCTTGCTAACCCCGCTTGCCGACCAACTACCGGAAGGTATTTTAACCGATGATGCGGTAATGGCGCCCAAGTCGGGACCGCGGGCAACAGATCGTAAAAACCTGCGCAAAGCCTCAACTTTGCTGGAGGCTGCAGGTTGGATCGTTGGCGAAGATGGCTTGCGCCGCAACGCGGCAGGCGAAACGTTACAGATAGAATTTATCGAACGCAGCCCGGCCTTTGATCGCGTGGTTTTGCCTTTTGTTGAAAACCTGCGCGCCGCAGGCGTGGATGCAATTTATAACCGCATTGATCCGGCACAATATACCGATCGCACGCGCAATTTTGACTTTGATATTATCACGGATCAATTCTCGATGAGTTTAGAGCCCGGCGCAGGCTTAAAGCAGTATTTTGGCTCTGAAACGGCGGATGTCTCCGTGTTTAACTCGGCTGGGATTTCATCGACTGGCATTGATGCGTTGATCGATCATGTCACCGCCGCCAGCAGCAAAGCTGAATTACGCACAGCGGTCAAAGCGCTTGACCGCGCACTTCGGGCCTACCGGTTCTGGATTCCTCAATGGTATAACGCGACGCATCGCGTTGCTTATTGGGATATGTATGAACATCCCGACATCATCGCGCCATATTCGCTGGGGTACTTGGATTATTGGTGGTATAACGAACAGAAAGCCGCCGCGTTAAAATCGGCCGGTGTATTGAGGTAACGTAACCCATGGGCGCTTATATCGCGCGGCGACTGTTATTGGTGCTTCCGACTTTGTTGGGCATCCTGGTGATCAATTTTGCGCTGACGCAATTTGTGCCCGGTGGGCCAATTGAACAGGTTCTGGCCAATATGGAAGGCCAAGGGGATGTGTTTGAAAGCTTTTCAGGCACCAGCAGCGAAGTGGCAGAAGCCAGTGAAACCAGCGATTATGTTGGCGCACGCGGGCTGCCCCCAGAATTTATCGCCGAGCTTGAAAAGGAATTCGGCTTTGATAAGCCGCCCCTAGAGCGGTTTTTAACCATGTTGTGGAATTACCTGCGGTTTGATTTTGGCGAAAGCTATTTTCGGTCTATTAGCGTGGTGGATTTGGTCTTGGAAAAAATGCCAGTTTCGATTTCGCTGGGGCTGTGGTCAACGCTACTGGCCTATCTGATCTCGATTCCATTGGGGATCAGGAAGGCGGTTCTGGATGGCTCGCGCTTTGATACTTGGACCAGTTGGGTGATTATTGTCGCCTATGCAATCCCTGGGTTTTTATTCGCAATCTTGCTGCTTGTGCTCTTTGCTGGGGGCTCTTTTTTGCAAATATTTCCGCTGCGTGGGCTCACATCAGATTATTTTGATCAGCTTTCGCTGGGCGAAAAAATCGTAGATTATTTCTGGCACATCACTTTGCCGCTTATTGCATCCACCATTTCAGCCTTTGCCACGCTGACCTTGCTCACCAAAAACAGCTTTATGGATGAAATCCAAAAGCAATATGTGATTACAGCAAGGGCCAAAGGGTTAAGCGATCGCCGCGTGCTGTGGGGGCATGTGTTTCGCAACGCGATGCTGATCGTGATCGCGGGCTTTCCGGCGGTATTCATTGGGGTGTTTTTTGGCGGATCTTTAATTATTGAAACCATATTCTCGCTCGACGGGCTTGGGCGCATGGGGTTTGAAGCGGCGGTTGCACGGGACTACCCGGTCATTTTTGGAACGTTATTTGTGTTTGGATTGATGGGGTTGGTCGTGGGGATTTTATCAGATCTGATGTATGTGTTTGTAGATCCGCGGATTGATTTCGAAAGACGCGAAGGATGAGCCGTTTATCGCCGCTCAACCAACGTCGCTGGCGCAACTTCAAAAGCAACCGGCGTGCTTATTGGTCGCTTTGGATCTTTAGCGTGATCTTTGGGTTGTCGCTATTTGCAGAAGTGATCGCCAATGATAAACCTATTTTGGTGCAATGTCGCGGAGAATATTTCACCCCGATTACAAATTTTTATCCCGAAACCGCCTTTGGCGGTGATTTCAAAACCGAAGCGGTCTATAGCGATCCCGTGGTGCAATGCTTAATCCGCAGCGGTGGGCTGGAGATTTGCTTTGACACGCCAGAAGAGGTGATTGCACAAATTGCAAGCGGCGTGTTTGATCCCGAAACCCCAGGTTTTGAAAAGGGTTGGGCCTTATGGCCGCTGATTCCTTATTCTTATGATACGTCTGTCGAGCGCCCGGGCGCGGCGCCTTTGCCTCCGAATGCGCAAAATTGGCTGGGCACGGATGACACCAAACGCGATGTGCTGGCGCGGGTGATTTATGGGTTTCGCTTGTCGATCGTGTTCACGATTATCGTTACCACCCTTTCCAGCCTGCTTGGTATTTTTGCGGGCGCTGTGCAGGGATTTTTTGGTGGTTTGACCGATCTGTTGTTTCAGCGCTTTATCGAAATTTGGAGTGGCGTACCCTCGTTATTCATCATCATCATCATGTTTGCGATATTGGGGCGAAGCTTCACCTTGCTTGTGGTGTTGACCGTCTTGTTTGGTTGGATGGGGTTGGTGGGTGTGGTGCGCGCTGAATTTTTGCGGGCGCGCAATTTGGAATATGTGCGCGCGGCGCGGGCGCTGGGTGTCAGCAATTGGACGATCATGTTTCGCCATATGTTGCCAAATGCGATGGTGGCCACCTTAACGCTTCTGCCTTTTATCGTGACCGGGACCATCGGTGCCTTGGCCAGTTTAGATTTTTTAGGCTTTGGCCTGCCTTCTTCCAGCCCGTCTTTGGGCGAATTGACGCTGCAAGCCAAGCAAAACCTGCAAGCGCCTTGGCTTGGGTTTACCGCCTTTTTCACTTTTGCCATTATGCTCGCCCTTCTGGTGTTTATTTTCGAAGGGGTGCGCGATGCGTTTGACCCCAGAAAGACGTTTCAATGAGCGCTGTGCTGCAAATCCAAGATCTCAACGTGGGGTTTTCGCAGGACGGGCGGCAGGTTGACGCGGTACGCGGGGTCAGTTTTGAGGTGGCCCGCGGTGAAGTGGTGGCTTTGGTAGGCGAAAGCGGATCTGGCAAATCTGTGACCGCGATGAGCAGCGTGGCGTTGCTGGGGGCGAATGCAAAAGTCACGGGTTCTATCCGTTATAATGGCCAGCAAATGGTTGGGGCAAGCCGGGATTTGCTGCAGCAAGTGCGCGGCAATGAAATCAGCTTTATTTTTCAAGAGCCGATGACGTCCTTGAATCCATTGCACACGATTGAAAAGCAATTGCGCGAGTCAATTGAGCTGCATCAGGATGCGCGTCAAAGCCTGACAGGCGCAGAGATAGAGGCGCGGATTATCGCGTTGCTTGAGCGCGTTGGCCTGCCCGATCCCGCGTCCCGCTTGGGCGCCTATCCGCATCAATTGTCGGGCGGGCAACGCCAGCGCGTGATGATTGCGATGGCCTTGGCGAATGGACCTGAGCTTTTAATCGCGGATGAACCGACCACCGCGCTGGACGTTACTATTCAAGCACAGATTCTCGATTTATTGATGCTGTTGAAGCAACAGGATAGGATGGGGATGCTGTTTATTACCCATGATCTTGGAATTGTGCGTCAGATTGCGGATCGCGTGTGCGTGATGCAGGATGGGAAAATCGTAGAAACCGGGCCCACCAAAGATATATTCAAGGCCCCCCAGCACCCTTACACACAAAAACTGTTAAATGCGCATTCGGTCGGGGCGCCGCAACCGTTTGACCCATCTGCCTCTGTGATTGCGCAAGCCACAAACGCTAAGATTTGGTTTCCCATCCAGCGTGGCGTGTTGAAGCGCACCGTTGGACATGTGAAGGCGGTGAATGATGTCAGCTTAACGCTGCGGGCGGGTGAAACCATTGGCATCGTGGGGGAAAGTGGCTCGGGGAAATCAACTTTGGCGATGGCCATCATGCGGTTGATTTCTTTCGAGGGAAAAATCGCGTTTGACGGGCGCGATATTGGCGCGCTTAAAACCCGCGATTTACGCGCGCTGCGCAAGGATATGCAGATCGTGTTTCAAGATCCTTACGGCTCACTGTCGCCGCGAATGACCTGCGCGCAGATCATTGCAGAAGGTTTGGGGGTGCATGGCACGCCAAGCGGCAGATCGCAAGAGGATCTGGTGGAAGAGATTTTGCAGGAGGTTGGGCTGGACCCTGAGATGCAGCACCGCTACCCGCATGAGTTTTCAGGGGGCCAGCGGCAGCGCATTGCGATTGCCCGCGCGATGGTGATGCGGCCAAAGCTGGTTGTTTTGGATGAACCCACATCGGCGCTGGATATGACGGTGCAAGTGCAAATTGTTGATCTGTTGCGTAATCTGCAAAAAGCCCACGGCCTGGCTTATTTATTCATCAGTCACGATTTGCGTGTTGTACGCGCTATGTCGCATACTGTGATCGTGATGAAAGAGGGCGACGTGGTGGAACATGGGCCTGTTTCTGAGGTGTTTGAGGCACCCAAAACGCAATATACCCGCGGTTTGATGGCGGCGGCGTTTGGGCCGTCTGCCGAAATGCCTTTGGACACAGGGTCGGTTTAGCCAGGGCCAATCATCAAGCAATTGATGCTACGCGCCTGCAGCTTGCGGCAGGCCAGATCTGCGCCCTCGCGCGTTAGGCCCACAAAATTTGCATCATAACCGGATCTTTGGATTATTATCTTGCGCTGTGTGCCCTGCAATGTGGCCATTTCTGAGAGCGCGGTTCGCAGCAGCATTTTTTCAGCGGCGAACCGGCTTGCGAACCGGCCAATATTGATCGCCCAATCCGGCTGGCCGCTCTGGGCTGAAATGCGCGTGACAATTTCGCGGATTTCGGCTGCGTTCTGTGTGCTCTGGCGGGTATCTCCTGGCCGCGGTTTTGGCCCTAAGCCTGCAAGCGTAACATCTGGATTTTTAACCCCCTGATTTTGCGCTTGTTCTAAGGCTTTTTTCACGTGCTTTTGCAGGTTTTGATTGGCAAGGTTTTCGCTTGTCTCGCCCAGTATGGGCCGCGCTTTGGGGCGCAGGCTGGTTTTCGGAGCCATATGCTGGCGGGTGGTTATGCCCACTTGCGCATAGGTCGGTTTGGTGGGCTTTGAAACCCGCGCTTGACTTGGCGCTTCGCGAAAGCCCAAATCCATCAGCTTGGCCACTTGCGCGTTGCGTGTTTTGGTGGATTTTCCACCAAAAACGGTTACGATGACCCGTTCTTGATTTCGTTGCGCTGAGGCCACAAGATTAAAACCGGCAGCGCGCGTATAGCCGGTTTTAATACCGTCGGCGCCTTTATAATTTCGCAAGAATTTACGGTTAGTATTCCGCACATTTTTATTTGCTGCTTTATGCGTGATCCGTGAAAATAGATGATAATAGTCGGGATAGTCGTAAAATAAGTGTCGCCCCAAAATGGTCATATCTCTGGCGGTTGACAAATGCCCTTTCTCGGTCAGGCCATGGGCGTTTTTGAAGGTTGTGCGGGTCATGCCCAAAGCTTTTGCGGTTCGGTTCATTCGCCGCGCAAAGGCCGCTTCCGAGCCCTCAATTGCTTCGCCAAGCGCGGTTGCTGCATCATTGGCAGATTTAATCGCCGCGGCGCGTATCAAATGGCGCAGCGCCACGCGCTGGCCTTCGCGAAACCCCAGTTTTGAAGGCGGCTCTGAGGCTGCCGCGCGCGAAATGCGTACCTTCTTATCAAGTGAGATTTCGCCGGCCTCAACGGCTTCAAAAACCACATAAAGCGTCATCATCTTGGTAAGAGAGGCGGGGTGTAAGCGCGTGTTGGCGTTTTCTGAATGTAGGGTTTTGCCTGTGCGGGCATCGATCACCATGGCTGCGTAAGGGGCGGCGCTGGCGCTGAGCGGTACGATGACCATCATCCAAATCGCTGCTGCAATACATAGCCCGATGCGAGCCGGCTTTTTATGCCGTCTTACCATTTTGATCGTCCTTATCTGCCTCATGCCGCCAATTTTTTGGCTGACTTTTTATTTTTTTTAATTTGTAACACATCAGACTCTACGAATAAAGCTTTCAATTCTATGGTTAAAATAGAAATTTAAGAGAATGGCTGCGCAGGGTCTGGCGCAGCGTGGCCATCCCTTTGCGTTGCCCTGTTGTGGTAAAATCACAATGCTTCAAAAATGCAGCGTTGGCGGTTAGGGTTGTTGGCGCCGTTTTTGTTCTAAAGAATTGGGTTTTGGGCGAAAGATCTGGCTGGGTAGGTTTTACAACAATGCGCGTGACGTTCGAGAAACGGTCTATTTGTAATTATCCGTATGATAATTTTGACAAGGGAGTGCATAAATTTTTGAAAAAGGCTCATTTATTTATCAAGTTTGAAGCAGAGCGCATATATGGGAGGGGTCGGTTTCTTCTTTTATAGAAGCCTCAACCCTTTTCTCTTAAGCAAGACACGTTATATTAGGGCGAACGTAGCGCAGCTTTAGTCCGAGGATGATATGGTAGGGTTTGATCTTGATGTGATCGCTTCATCTGAGAATGACACAGATCAGAATGTTTTGGTTGATACGCGCAGCAAGACCAAACGGCCACCGCTGTATAAAGTTTTGCTGTTAAATGATGATTATACGCCGATGGAATTCGTGGTGTTGGTACTTGAGCGTTTCTTTGGCATGAACCACGCGCAAGCATTTGATATTATGTTGACAGTTCATAAAAAAGGCTTGGCGGTTGTAGGGGTGTTCAGCCATGAGGTGGCCGAAACCAAAGTTACCCAGGTGATGGATTCGGCGCGCCAAAACCAACACCCCTTGCAATGCACGATGGAAAAAGAGTAGGCGGCGCCTGAACATTCAAACACAGGGCGCTCTTTTTCGATGTTCCATTCCCGTTTAGATCATGCGCTGGTGGAGACTGGCCTGCGCTTACCCGAGCGCGGCCGTTGTCTGGCTTTGCACCCGGAACAGGCGCTGGATTTGGCCCCTTTAAAGCGGTTGGATCTGCAATTCCTGCACCGATTTAAGCCGCAAATCATCGCCCTTGAAACCGCAGGCTATACATGGCGCGAGCGGCCTGAAGCGCCAGTTGATCTGGCCGTGGTGTATGTACCGCGCTCAAAGCGTTTGGCGCGGCATTTGGTGTTTGCAGCCAGCCGCGCCGCTCCAGATGGCGTGGTTCTGGTTGACGGGGCCAAGAGCCAAGGCATCGAAAGCCTGATCAAAGCGCTGAAAGGGCACGAAACCCTTTTGGGTTCAGTTTCCAAAGCCCATGGTAAACTTGTATGGTTTCGCCCAGAAACCGGCCTGCCCCAATGGCAAGCGGATGCGTTTGAGCCCATCGAAGAGGGGTTTGTCACCCGCACGGGCGTATTTTCTGCCGATGCTATTGATCAGGCCTCGCGGTTTTTGGCCGAGACATTGCCCAGTGATATTTCAGGAAATGTGGCAGATTTTGGCGCAGGCTGGGGGTATCTAAGCCGGCATTTATTGCAATCGCCGGCGCTTAAAAAGCTGTATTGCGTTGAGGCAGATCGTGCCGCTTTGGATTGTCTGGCCAAAAACTGCCCCGATCCGCGGGTACAAGCAGAATGGCAGGATGTGGCGCAATGGCGGGCACCACAAAAGCTGGACGCCGTGATAATGAATCCGCCTTTTCATATTGGCCGCGCCGCAGAGCCAAGATTGGGCCAAGATTTCATTCGCGCTGCCGCGGACAATTTAACGCCTAGGGGGCGTTTGTTTTTGGTGGCCAACCGGTCATTGCCTTACGAAACCACCTTATCGACCTGTTTCAAACAGTGGCAGACGCTGGCGCAGGCAAATGGATTCAAAATCCTCACCGCAGAACGGCCTCTCGCTCGTAAGGCATAAATCCGGTACGATGCGCAGCGAATCGGAGGCGCTCATGTCTTTTTCAATTGATGGGAAAACGGCCATTGTGACGGGGGCCGCGCATGGAATTGGCCTCGCTATTGCGCGGCATTTTTCGGCGCTTGGGGCAAATGTGATGTGCGCTGATATGGATGAAGCGGGCTTGTCCAAAGAAGTTGCGGCCGTGCCAGATGGGGCTCAGGTTGAATATTTCGCGGGAGATCTGCGCGAAAAAT
>ERZ802831.1329-NODE-1329-length-12326-cov-20.2336_pt1 | contig 12326 bp, 10 predicted proteins | sample MGYA00345655_ERZ802831 | MGnify/ENA primary metagenome ERZ802831 (study PRJEB30503, sample SAMEA104212376) | marine metagenome | biome: Westerlies Biome; feature: [SRF] surface water layer (ENVO:00010504) within the epipelagic zone...; material: water...
TTTTCTAAACTTTGGCCAGGTGTTCTTGAAGCATTTAGACTTATTGGTTCTGAACAAATACAAGGAAGAGCTTCGTTAGGTGGGAATATTTGTAATGGATCTCCAGCAGGTGACAGCGTGCCAGCATTGATTGCTGCTGGATGTATAGCTTTAATAGCTGGGCCAAATGGTAAAAGAGAGATACCAATTGAAGAATTTCATATTGGTCCTGGAAAAACAGTGTTGAATAATGGAGAAATGTTAGTAAGCCTAAAATTTCCAAAACGTGAAATACACTCCTCTGATACCTATTTGAGGATGACACCAAGAACTGAAATGGACATTGCTGTTGTAGGTTGTGGAGTTAACATTACTTTTGAAAACAACGTTTGTACTGCCGCTAGGGTTTCTTTAGGCGCAGTTGCTCCAACACCTCTTCTTATAAAAGAAGCTTCAAAATTAATGGTCGGCTCAGATCTTAACTCTGAAATTTTGGATAAAGTTTCAAAGATATGCATGGATTTATGTGACCCTATTGACGACAAAAGAGGAACTATAGATTACAGAACTAAAGTTGCTGGTGTTTTATTTAAAAGAGCAACATTAACTACAATTGATAGAATTAAAGGAAATTAACTTATGGCTAAAATTCAAGTGTCAACAAAAATTAATAATGAAAATGTCGATTATCTATGTGAACCTCATGACACTATGTTAGACGTTTTAAGAAACCAATTAGAGTTAACAGGTTCTAAAGAAAGTTGTGGCTCAGGTGATTGTGGTTCTTGCAGTATTATTTTAGATGGTGAACTTGTCTGCTCATGCTTAATGTTAGCCGCTGAAGCCGAAGGTAGTAAATTAGAGACGATTGAAGGTATGTCAGAAGGTGGAAAACTTCATGCCTTACAACAAAAGTTTTTAGAAAAAGCAGCGTTACAATGCGGTATTTGTACACCTGGTTTTCTGATGGCATCAAAAGCTCTGCTAGATCATAATCCATCACCAACTGAAACTGAGGTAAGATTTTGGTTGGCTGGAAATTTATGTAGATGTACTGGTTATGATAAAATCGTAAAAGCGGTTCTTGAAGTTGCTGATGATATGAAGGAGAGTGCTTAATGAATGAAATTAGTAATAAATGGATCGGGAAAAACACTGTTAGACCTGATGGTGCAGAAAAAGTAACTGGTAGAGCTCAATATTCTTCAGATACTACAATGCCTGGAATGATATGGGGACATGTATTAAGAAGCCCTCACCCTCATGCTAAGATCAAATCTATTAACACAAAAAAAGCTGAAGCTCTCGACGGTGTTAAAGCTGTAATTACTTCTAAGGATATTGTTGATTTTCCGTTAGATAAACCTGTAATTCTTGGTATACAAGATATGCGCTGGATGTGTAGAAATGTTATGGCTAGAGACAAAGTATTGTTTCATGGTCATCCACTAGCAGCAGTGGCTGCTACCACAGAAGCAATAGCAGAAGAAGCATGTAATCTTATTGAAGTAGATTATGAAATTTTACCTTGGGCAATTGACATTGAAGACGCAATTAAACCAGATGCTCCAATTTTACACGATCATATTAAATTTAATGATAAACCGTCTAACATAGCGGGTACTCTAGAGCATAAAAAAGGTGATATAGAAGAAGGTTTTGCAAAAGCCGATGTTATTATAGAACGCGATTTCAAAACAGAGGCCGTCCACCAAGGTTATTTAGAAACTCATTCATGCCTTGTAAGTGTAGCGGCCGATGGTAGAGCTACTATTTGGAGCTCAAGTCAAGGTCAATTTATGGTAAGGGCCATGACATCTTTTCTTACAGGTATTCCTCAAAGTAATATAAGAGCTATACCAGCAGAAATTGGTGGAGGTTTTGGGGGTAAAACAATTGTTTATCTTGAACCTCTAGCAACAGTTTTGTCCCAAAAAACAGGTCGTCCTGTTAAAATTGTGATGAATAGAGAAGATACGATGAGGGCTTCTGGACCTACGTCAGGCTCAAAAAGTAAAATTAAAATCGGAGCTACCAAAGATGGAAAGATTGTAGCTGCTCAAGGTACATATTATCTTCAGGCTGGTGCATTTCCTGGATCTCCTATTAGAGGTGCCGTTGGATGTTCATTAGCGCCTTATGATATTCCTAATGCGCATACATTTGGATATGATGTTGTATCGAATAGATGTAAGGTTGCAGCATATAGAGCGCCTGGAGCTCCAATTGGCGCTTACGGCGTTGAATGCGTATTAGATGAAATTGCAGAAGCTTTAAAAATTTGTCCGCTTGAGTTAAGAAAATTAAATGCTGCAAAAGAAGGCACAAAAGCTGTACATGGGCCAACGTATCCAACAATGGGTTACATGGAAACACTAGATGCTGCAATAAACCATCCACATTACAAATCCCAACTAGGGAAGCATCAAGGAAGAGGTGTTGCAAGTGGATTTTGGTTTAATGCTGGCGGAGAATCTAGTGCACAACTTAATATTACAGAAGATGGAAATGTAGTTGTTACTACTGGTCACCCTGATATTGGGGGTTCTAGAGCTTCTATAGCAAATATTACCGCAGAACTTTTAGGTATCCATCATGATAGAGTTTCTGTGTTAATAGGTGACACAGCAACCATTGGATATAGTAATTTGACTGGAGGAAGTAGAGTCTTATTTGCATCTGCAATGGTTGTAACTGAGTCCGCTAAAATAGTAATTAAGCAACTTAAACAAAGAGCCGCTAAAATTTGGGGGATTGATGAAGAAGCTATTGAATGGGAAAATGGTGAAGCTCGTCCAGCTGGAGACAATGCTGGTAATTTTGATCCATTATCTTTAGCAGAATTGGCTGGTAAAGCTACTGCTACTGGAGGACCTATTGGTGCAGGTTATCAAGTGAACACTGAAGGAGCTGAAGGCGGATTTGCAACTCATATTTGTGATGTTGAAGTTGATATGGACTTAGGCATAGTAAGAGTAAAAAAATATACTTCTATACAGGACGTGGGAAAGGCTATTCATCCAGATTATGTTGAAGGTCAACTGCAAGGTGGCTGTGCGCAAGGAATTGGATGGGCCTTGAGTGAAGAGTATATTTATAACAAACAAGGTCATTTGGATAACACAGGGTTCCTTGATTATAGAATGCCAGTTTGTTCTGATTTACCTATGCTAGATACAGTTTTAATTGAAGTTCCTAACCCAAAACATCCGCAAGGTGTTAGAGGGGTTGGTGAAGTTCCACTGGTTCCACCTTTGGCCGCCATTTCAAATGCTGTATATCAAGCTATTGGAAAAAGATCTTATAGTTTACCGATGTCACCACCAAAGGTATTGAAAATTATCGAAGGTAACTAGTTTTAAAGTTTTGATTTTTGTTTTAATTTTATGACGCAAAGTAATAAAACAATTATCATATTAGCTTATTTAGCTGCTTTTTTAGGTGTATGTGGGCATGCTAGTTCAGAATTTTTTGTAAAACTATCTGGTATAACTGGTGTTGAAGTCTCTGTTTGGAGATTTGGATTAGGAGGATTTGCACTCTTAATTCTATGCATGTTAAATCCTACTTCTAGAAAATTAATTAAACCACTAAAGGAAAATGCTTATCCTATTGTAATTCTTTCTGTTTTAGGAATGGCTTTCGGTCAATTTCTATTTCACTGGGCTTTAGATTTTGCATCTGTTGTACAAGTTGCCACTATGGTAACAATAATGCCGATAGGTGTGGTTTTTGTGGCAAGAGTTATTGAAGGAACAAAAATAACACCTCCAAAAATTATCAGTGGTATTGGAGCTTTCTTAGGATGCATATTTTTGTTAACGGATGGTTATCTTGATCAACTTAGTGGAACAAGTAACAGTTTAACTGGAATATGTTTATCAATAGGATGCGCTCTAGTTGGCGCAATCTATCTTGTAATGGTAAAGCCTTATGTGCAATTATACGGATCTGTTCGAATGACAACATACACTTTCACCCTTGGATTTTTGGCATTATATCCATCTATTGGCATAATCTGGGGTATATGGGTAAACCCACTTGATCTTTTTGATCGATCAAGTGTTGAATATTTTTCAATCATTGCACTTGGTATTTGGAACACTTGCATTGCCTTCATTTTGTGGCTGTGGGGACTTTCTAAAATCCCTGATGTTGCTCGAGGTAATTATTTATTCTTTTTAAAACCTGTAATAGCACTTTGCCTCGCTTTTTTTATTTTGAAGGACGATATCAGCATCAATCAATTAATAGCAATATTTGTAATAACTGGTTTCGTTATATTAGAGATTTTCTACACACCAATCTCTAAAATAATTAAAATAAATGATAATTAAAAATAATACACTTTCCTCAATTTTCTACATGATTTTTGTCTCTTTATTTATTGGTGGAACAACTATGATCGCTAAAGTATTGGGCACAGACTTATTAGGAAAACCATTAAATCCAATGCAAATTAGCCATTCTAGATTTCTTTTTGCATTTATTTTAATTTTTCTTTTTTTTTCGAAAACAAAATCAAAAATAATTCAACCTAACTATAAACTTCATTTTAGTAGATCTTTTTGTGGATGGATTGGGATAACTATATTATTCGGAACTTCAATTCTAATACCTGTTTCAGATGCAACAGCTTTGATATTTATCAACCCAATTTTTACAATGATTTTTGCTATACCATTATTAGGAGAGACTGTTAAAACTACAAAATGGTTTGCGGTGGCTATTACCTTTATTGGAGCAATTGTTTTAATTAGGCCAGAAAATAATCTTCTAGAAATACAATTTGTCTATATATTATTAATTTTTGGAGCTTTAGCTTTAGGACTAGAGTCTATATTTATAAAAATTCTTACAATAGAAGAAAAACCTAAACAAATATTGCTAATAAATAATGGAATTGGATTAATGATTTCATCGATACCAATATATTTCATCTGGATTTCACCAAACATAAAACAAATTTTAGCTTTGTTTTTTGTTGGCGCACTCATGCTTTGCGCACAAATATGTTTTATTCAAGCAATGAAAAAAAGTGAAGCTCATTTTGTAGCACCCTTTTTTTATTTCACTTTGATTTTTGTATGTATTTATGATTTCTTTATTTTTCAAATTTTACCTGACAAAATCAGTATTATTGGAACGACTTTAATAATTGTTGGAGGAATAATTCTATATGTAAGTCAAACAAGATCTAAGTTAAGTTAAATCTAATAGTAAACAATATTTTATATTGTTATAAAAAAATAATTTTTAAATAAAATGGGTAATAGATAGTATGAATATTGCACTTATTGGACTTGGTTCAATGGGCTATAATTTAGCTAAAAATATGGTTTCTAAAAATTATCAAGTAAATGCGTATGAAAAAAATAAATTAATTGTTGAAAGCATAAATAATGACAATATCAAAAATTTATGTTTATTAAATTCTACTAAAGAGCTAATTGATAAGACCCCCTCACCAAGAATAATATTGCTAAGCCTTCCAGCAAATAAAATTGATGAGTGTATAAGTGATTTAATAAATTATTTAAACCCAAAAGATATAATTGCAGATCTAGGAAACTCATTATATTTACATTCGATTGAAAGAGAAAAACTTTTAAAGGATCATAATATTAGTTTTTTAGGAATTGGTATTTCAGGCGGGCCTAGAGGAGCTAAAGACGGCCCTGCTATAATGGTTGGAGGCTCAAGAAGCGCATGGGAAAATGTAAGGTGTATATTTGAAGATATAAGCGCTAAAATTGATAACAAAAGTGCCTGCTGTTATTTTGGAAGCGCGGGATCCGGTCACTTTGTAAAATTAATTCATAACGGGATTGAATATGCACTTATGCAAGGATTAGCAGAAATAAGTAATATTTTAGAACACGCTTATAATATGGATAATGATTTACGAGCTAAAAAATTCGAAGAAATATTAAAAACTCAGTCCTCTTCTTTTCTTTTAAAGATTACCTCGGAAATTATAAGTGCTCAAAATAATAATAGCCAATATTTCATAGACGAAGTAGATAACAAAATAGAGCAAAATGGAACAGGAATTTGGGCCATAAAGGCAGCTTTAGAACTTGGAGTAAGTATTCCATCAATTTATGAAGCTGTTTCTACAAGGTCTCTTTCAAATAATTTTAAGCAAAAATCAAAAGTTAATAATAATGACCAAATACTTTCTGAAAAAATTGACGATGTTGAAATAGCCCTCGAAGAAATCATCTTTTTTAATTTTGCCTGCTCCCTATATCAAGGCCTTAATCTTATAAAAAAATCTAATGTTTGGGATTTTTTTGATTATAACATTGAGGATATTTTTCAGGCATGGAGTGCAGGATGTATATTACAGGGCGATTACATTAATTCTATATCTCAAAAATATAAAAATCACAAAAACTTAAATTTTGAATTTCTACATAGTTTAATTGAAGAAAAATGTTCAAAAAAATTCAAATTAATAAGGGAATTTAATTCAAACGGAATAAGATCTGGCCTCCCTTGCCCTGTCTTATCTTCAAATCTTGCATATTACGATTTAATTTTTTCAAATCATAAAATTGGAGAAACTATCCAATTACAAAGAAGTTTTTTTGGACTTCATCCTATAAAGAATAAAAAGGATGACAACAAGATAAAACCTTATTGGACTAAATTATGAATAAAAAATTTGTTACTTTTTTGATTATGGGTGTTGCTGGTTCAGGAAAAACAACAATAGCAGAAAAACTTTGTCAAAAAATAAATGCTTTTCTAATAGAAGGAGACGACTATCACAGTAAAAATAATATAAAAAAAATGAGTTCGGGCATCCCCTTAAATGACGAGGATAGACATGATTGGCTTATTAAAATTAGAGAAGAAATTATTAAAAGGGAAAAAAAAGAAAATCTTGTTGTCACTTGCTCCGCCCTCAAAGAAAAATATAGGTCAATACTTAATGTTAAGAATTGTTATTTAGTTTATTTAAAGGTTAAAAAAGAAACAGCTCGAAAAAGGATAAGTAGTAGGCAAAATCATTTTATGCCAAACAGCTTGGTTGAAAGCCAATTTTCAATTTTAGAAGAGCCTGAAAAAGCCATAACTTTAGATGAACCCCTAGAACCAGATAAAATGGTCAATCAATTAATGTCAATTTTTAAAAATAGTAAGCTTTAGCATGGAAAATAAAATAAATAAAAACAGTAACTTATCTAATATAATTGAACTCAATCTTGAATCAAAAGATATTTTTAATAAGATGGAATATTCTAATCAAAATATTTTTATTACTGGTAAAGCTGGGACTGGTAAAACAACATTATTAGAATACTTTCGTATCAATTCCAAAAAAAATTTTGTTATACTTGCTTCAACAGGAATATCTGCGATTAAAGCCAAAGGTAAAACCATACATTCCTTTTTCTTATTCCCACCCAGAATATTAATCAATGAAAAAATTAAAAGATTAAGAGGCAATTTAATTAAAAACGTTGATACTATTTTGATTGATGAATGTTCTATGATTAGATGTGACGTTCTTGACGCAATAGACCAGTCACTTAGACTTAATAGAAATAATGATGAAATTTTTGGTGGAGTTCAAATTATTCTTTTGGGTGACATTCATCAACTTCCACCAGTGATACGAGAAAATGAAAAAGATATCTTTGATAATTTTTATCCTAATGGACATTATTTTTTTCATGCTAATTGTTATGAAAATAGCAATATAAGGACATATGAACTCACAAAAATATATAGACAAAAAGATACTGAGTTTATTGACATACTTAATAAGATTAGATCTGGAAATATAACTGAAACAGATCTCATACCCTTAAATAACAAAGTAATTAATCAAGGATCTAATGATTTATATGAGTCTATAATATTATCACCCACTAATCGTAAGGTTGACGCTATTAATAGTGCAAATCTTAAAAGTATAAGTAATGAAACATTTTCATATCAATCGTCAGAGACAGGTGACTTTAAAGAAAAACCCGCTGACGAAGTTCTTGAATTAAAAGTTGGTGCTCAAGTAATGTTAATTAAAAATGATATTAAATCTCCTAAGAGATGGGTCAACGGTTCTATCGGGATAGTTACTGATTTAACGCATGATAGCATTCATTTGAAAATAAAAAATAAGGTTCATAAAATAACACAAGACACTTGGGAAAAATTTGATTATTTAATAAAAGATGGTCAAGTTTTACATGAAGTTGTGGCAACTTTTACCCAATATCCGATCAAATTAGCTTGGGCAGTAACAATTCATAAAAGCCAAGGACAAACTTTTGAAAAAGTTATAATTGATTTAGATAGAGGTTCTTTTGCACCTGGTCAAACCTACGTGGCTTTGAGTAGAGTAACATCTTTAGAGGGATTATTTTTAACTAGGCCAATAAATATCTCAGATATACTTTTTAATAATAACCTAAGTTTGTCTTTTCCTAATTAGACTTTAACTTTCTTTGCTCACGAAAGGCTATCAAAATACCAGAAAAAGCTATAAAGAACATACCAATTAAATTCAAAAGAGTTGGCCACACTCCAAAAAATATCTTTCCCCAAATAGCTGCAAATACTAAATAAGAATAATCCATTGGTGCCAACCAGCTGCTTTCTGCTGTCTGGTATGCTTTTGCCAATAGAATATTACCTGAAATATTAAGAATTGAACACGAAAAGCAAAATACAAAAACAATTAGAGTTAAAGATGGCCAACCTATAAAAACAAATGGACTATTCCCCCTAAGAAAATTATTTTGAAATATTAATTCAAATAACAATATTCCTAGCGATGCTGAAATAAAAAACATTACCCCTACAGCTAAAGTAAGAGACATAACAGACTCTTGCCTGCAGTACTTCCTTATTAAAATAATATTACAAGCAAAGAAAAAGCCTGCCATGACAGGTAAAATTTGTAAAAATTTAAAATTTTCAGACCATGGTTCTAAAATAAGCAAAGCTCCAAAACTTCCTAATATTAGGGCAAAAAATCTCCATAAACCTATTCTTTCCTTAAGAAATACAATTGCTAATAAAGATACAAAAATTGGGAATGTATAAAGACCTGCTGCCATTTGAGCAAAACTTAATTGTGGTGACGCTGCAAAAAAACAAAACATGCAGGTAGTCATTGTCAATGCTCTCAAATATACAGGTTTCCATTTAAGTGGAAATAGAATGTCAATCCCATTAGTTATCCTAGCAATACCAAATAACAAAATAATATTTCCGATTGAACGTATAAATTGAAGTTGCCAAAAACTTGTTTCACTAGCCATGTATTTAATTAAACTATCTTGTAAAGATAAGATTATAACACCTATGATTAACATAGTAAGGGAGGAAACAGGATTATCAGTTACCTGTGGATTAAAAAAATTAAATTTCAATACCTTAAAACCATATCAAACCTTAAAAATAGGATTTTTTATATAAGTTCTCTATTTCATCTTTATAAAAAGCTTCAATCACACGCCTTTTCATTTTAAGAGTTGGTGTTAATTGACTATTCTCTATACTAAAAAGTTTGTCTGACAAAATAAATTTTCTAATTTTTTTGTTTTGCGATAACTGTTTATTTACATTGTTAATAATATTTTGGAAATCTGTTTTCATTTTATTAACATTGCTTCTATTTGCCTTTAACAATGTTTCATTTGGGATAAGTACAGATATTAGAAAGGGTCTATTATGCCCACAAACAAGAGCTTGTTCAATTTCATCGTAAGACATTAAGAGATTTTCGATTGGTACAGGTGCAATGTTTTCTCCACCTGAGTTTACAATCATCTCATTTATTCGGCCAGATATATATAGGTATCCATCTTCATCTATCGATCCCAAATCTCCAGTATGTAGCCAACCGTCTATTATTGTATTATTAGTGTTTTTTTTATCCTTCCAATATCCTTTCATGAGAGAATTGCCTTTAACAAGTATCTCATTCTGTTTAGATAATTTAATATCAATACCTTTTATAACTGGACCAACAGAGTTGATTTTTATGTTATTAATTGGATTACATGATATGAGTGGTGAGCATTCGGTTTGTCCATAGCCTTGCAAAATATTAATACCAAGAGATTGAAAAAACAAACCAACCTGTTCATTTAAGGCAGCTCCACCTGAAATAAAAGCTTTTAAATTACCACCAAATTTTTTTTGAATTTTTTTTCTTACTAATTTATCTAAAGCAAAATCTTGAAGTTTTTCTATAAAAAGTAATTCATGTTTTTCAAATTTTTTTGTTCCCAATTCAATTGTTTTAGAAAACAGTTTTTGAGTGATCTTACTTTGATTAGATAACTGATTGTTTATTTTTTTATGCAATACCTCATAGAGCCTAGGTACAGCAGTCATTAAAGAGGGTTTGACACTCAGTAAATCATTAACAATTTGATCACGGTTTTCGTTGAAAAAAATTTCTGCTCCAATCAGAATAGGAAGGAAAAAACCAGCAGTGTGTTCATATGCATGTGAAAGTGGAATTATAGATAAAAACTTATGGTCTTTAACTTCTAATTCTTTAACAAGTTCATTTGCACCTAAGATATTTGATATAATAGACTTGTGAGTAAGCATTACACCTTTAGGTTTACTGCTAGTGCCAGACGTATATATAATAGAAACCACATCATCTTCTTTGACTTTGTAAAGAGTGTCTTCTTTGAAACTCGATTTACCTAAACTTTTAGATCCCTTATCAATGAGATTATCGAAACTGTTAATAGTCTTATTTAATTTTGTACTCTTAACTTCATCAATGCATACTATATGTTTTATTTTATCTAATTTTGGCAAAATATTTTCTATAGTTGATAATAATTTTGAGTTCAAAAAAACAACAGAGGCTTCAGAGTGAGATAAGAGATAAAATATCTCATCTTCGTTGCTTGTGGTATAACCAGGAACAGTAATGGCACCTAAAGATATTATAGCTAAATCAACCACACACCATTTATAAGAATTTTCAGCTATAATTGATATCTTATCATTTTTTCTAACACCTATTTCATGTAAACCAAGACTTAAGTCTTGAACAAGATCACTAGCTTCGTTCCAAGAAATATGGCTCCATTCACCATCTTTTTTGAAACCAAATAATGTTTTATTTTGATACAATAATGAGTTTTCAAAAAAAAGTTGTGTTAATGTGTTCATTTAAATTAACCTAAATAATATTAAGTTATTTTTAATCATATTTTTAATTAAATAAACAATACTTTTTTTAATATAGAAATGTTTTTTTAATTTTTATAATTAGAATATTTTATAATTTTGAAAGGTGTTTCAGTCATTAAAAACAAATTTATATTTTTCTTAGTCGCTTTAATTTTTTTATAACACTTATTTTCACTATGCATAAAAATAACATAAGTTTTAAAAGTAGTTTTAATATCAACTTGATTGGAAATGACTTAGACCAATATTTAAAAAACAAAGAAAGTCAATTTTCTGATCTAAAAAAAAATGTTCAAAAAAAAATAATATGGTCTGGAAAGAAAAATAGTAAAACTAAAATTTCAATTGTATATATACATGGTTTCTCTGCTTCATCAGAAGAAGTACGTCCCCTTCCTGATTTAATCGGAAAAGATATAAGAGCAAATATATTTTATACAAGATTAACAGGCCACGGAAGAAGTTCTGATGCAATGGGTTTGTCATCTATATCTAATTGGGTTAATGACCTACATGAAGCAATTGAAATTGGAAGTAGAATCGGTCAAAAAGTAATTTTAATTTCTACTTCAACTGGTGGCACATTGAGTGCTATTTCAGCATTAAATGAAAATCTTTCAAAAACAATATTAGGATATATATTTATTTCACCTAATTTTGGTATAAATCATAAATTAGCCAATTTGATTTCATGGCCTTATTCTGAATATTGGTTGCATTTATTTATAGGAAAAACAAGAACTATAAAACCTAGAAACGAATTAGACAAAAAATTTTGGACATTATCATATCCTACAAAAGCTCTTATACCTATGGCTAGATTAGTCAAAAAAATTAATAACAAAAACTTTAGTAATGTAAGTAACCCTGCTTTGTTTTACTTTTCAATGGATGACGAAGTTGTTGAACCTAAAAAAACTTTAGAATTTATTGAAAATTGGGGAGGTGAAACAAAAACTATAAATGTAAAAATGTCAGAATTTGATGACAAATACTCACACGTGATTGCTGGAGATATTTTATCACCAGGGCAAACAGAGTTTGCAAGGAAAGAAATGGTTGAGTGGATAAAAAGTTTGCCTAATTAAAAACTTAAGTTTTTGACAATATATCTTCAACTAATTTTTGTACTCTAAACGCCTCATTAATTGTAGCTAAACTATTAG
>ERZ802831.1331-NODE-1331-length-12325-cov-14.8117_pt1 | contig 12325 bp, 8 predicted proteins | sample MGYA00345655_ERZ802831 | MGnify/ENA primary metagenome ERZ802831 (study PRJEB30503, sample SAMEA104212376) | marine metagenome | biome: Westerlies Biome; feature: [SRF] surface water layer (ENVO:00010504) within the epipelagic zone...; material: water...
CCTACAAACCCTCACAATCGATGGAAGCGCGGAAGAATTTCTTACCTTGGGTTATGCCGCAGATGCCAAGCTGTATGTGCCCGTTACATCCCTGCACCTGATCGGTCGTTACGCTGGGGCCGACGAAGATAGCGCACCGCTGCATCGTCTTGGATCAGACCAGTGGGAACGTGCAAAAAAGAAAGCGGCCGAAAAGGTTATCGACGTTGCAGCTGAACTGCTAGACATCTATGCCCGACGCGCCGCGCGTAAATCCCATCAGCTAAGTGCCAGCGCTGAGGACTATCAGAACTTTGCCGACGAATTTGGTTTCGACGTCACACCCGACCAAGGCATTGCCATCGAGGAAACCCTGCGCGATATGGCCGCCGAGCAAGCCATGGACAGGCTGGTCTGCGGCGACGTTGGTTTTGGCAAGACTGAAGTCGCCATGCGTGCCGCCTTTACCGCGGTGCAAAGCGCCAAGCAGGTCATTTTACTGGTGCCCACAACGCTGCTGGCGCAACAGCACTTTGAATCCTTCCGAGATCGATTTGCCAACTGGCCTATCAGCATCGATGTGGTGTCCCGACAACGCAGCCAACAAGAAACCGACGACATCAGTGCGCGCTGCCGCTCCGGCAACATCGATATCTTGATCGGTACTCATAAACTGATAAATCCGGAATTTAAGTACAAAGATCTGGGCCTAGTCATTATTGACGAAGAGCACCGCTTTGGCGTGCGCCAGAAAGAGCGCTTACGCGCCATGCGGGCAGAAGTCGATGTGCTGACGCTTACTGCTACGCCGATTCCACGCACTCTGAACATGTCACTGAGTGGACTTCGGGACTTGTCGATTATCGCCACCCCACCGGCCAAGCGACTGTCGATTAAAACCTTCGTGCAGCCACGTCGAGATCACAACATCAAGGAGGCCATCAGCCGAGAACTGATGCGCGGTGGCCAAGTGTTTTACTTGCACAACGAAGTGCGCACCATCGAGCAGGCTGCCAGCGCAGTGGAAGAACTGGTGCCAGAAGCGCGTGTGGGCGTCGCCCATGGCCAGATGCGCAAAAACGAAATGGAACAGGTGATGGGCGAGTTCTATCACCGTCGACTCAACGTACTTGTGTGCACGACCATCATCGAGACCGGTATCGATATACCGAATGCCAACACCATTGTTATTGAACGTGCTGATAAATTTGGCTTGGCACAGCTGCATCAACTGCGCGGCCGCGTCGGGCGCAGTCATCGTCAGGCCTATGCCTATCTACTCACACCAGACCAAAAAAGCATGACCGCAGATGCGGTTAAGCGCTTAGAGGCGATCGAGGCCGCTGGTGAGCTTGGCGTCGGCTTTACCCTAGCCACCCAAGATATGGAGATTCGCGGCACCGGTGAGCTATTAGGTGACGATCAATCCGGCCAAATCGAGTCCATCGGTTTTTCGCTGTATCTGGAGATGCTAAATCGCGCCGTGGAGGCCCTGCGAGCCGGCAAAATACCGGATCGTGATACGCCGCTGGAGCCGGTAAACCAGGAAGTGAACTTGCACGTCCCTGCACTGATCCCCGAGGACTATCTGCCCGACGTGCAAAGCCGATTGATTTTGTACAAGCGCATCGCGGGTGCCAGCACAGAGGTCGAACTTGATGACCTGCGGGCGGAAATCATTGATCGATTCGGTTTGTTGCCAGATTCGGTAAAGAATCTGTTTGCCATTACGCAGCTCAAACTTGCCGCCCAGCATCTAGGCATACTCAAGATCGATCTAGGCGAGACCAAGGGCAAGCTTGAGTTCAGCAAAACGACTCGCGTTGAACCTATGGCTGTCGTCCAGTTGGTGCAGCAGCGCAGCAGCACCTACCGCCTAGACGGTGCGTCTACCCTGCGCATTGAGGAATCCTTACCCACATTTGAGGACCGGGTCGCATTCGTGCAGGCTCTATTTAAGCTATTGTCTGGTGATAGCAAGGCGGCCTGATAATTGACTCATTCGGCTCGTCATAGCGCGAACGACGGCAAACCTCAGCGGAAGCGAATGTCTGAACTCCACGAAAATAATCCACGCATGGCTAAGTGTGACCTTCCGCATTCGCCATCTCGATTTGCCGCCGTCGCCATGCTTAGCTGGCTACTTGCGGTCACCCCATCGATAAAGGCGGTGGCCGAAAACACGCCCGTGGTAGATCTGTCCGTCTCGAGGAATGCCGCCGAGGCCACTCTGCGGGCCAACTACGCCGCAACGCAGTTGGCGACCATTGAAACCCTAGATGAGTTATTGCCAGACAACCTGTTTGTCGTCGAAGCCATTGTCTTCAAAAGATTGGACACGCAAGCCGCCCTCATCACCTCGGTAGAGGGTGCGGCGCAAAGTAGCGCGTCACCTAAACAGACCTTCCTTGATTCTCGAGAGCCTTTGCTGCAAGCCGTCGACGCCAGTTTATCGAGAGATCTTTTCCACCTAAGCCCCGAGACGCCAAGGATGGCAAACCGCCCTGAAATGCGCGCCGAGCTAGCGATAGACCCAGCAAGCGCGCCCGAGTGCGTGGCAGATCCTACTGCGATCTATGACCAGCCACTGAGCATTCAGGGATTACTGCAAAAGCTCACCATTCGCCTGCAACCTGAGGATTTTGGAGACTCAGCCGAAGATCAGGCATCGTTTCCCCGCGTCGAGACGATACCGGCACCCGATACACTGCCTGAACTCTCACTCGAACTTCCGCCAAACAACAGTACGACGATTACACCCACACACTATCTAGAATTGATTGAGGGGCTAACCCGCTTCGATGCACTGCGCGAACACCAGGAGTTCCGACAAATTAGGTCACAAGACTTGCGGCTCAGCGACAGTGTTAGGAGACTCAGACGCAATGGCAACTATGAGATCTTGGGGCATTTGGCCTGGCAACAGCGCGTGCCGGAACGCGGTCAACCACAGCCGATTTACGTCAACCTCAATAATGGACAGCTGCAAGGCGAACTCGACGTCACTCTCGGACGCTACCTACATACGTCGACCAGACTTTGGTTCACACCGGATGCCATTGCGGTAGACCGAGGCCAATATGCCCAAATGACGCAAAGTCGGCGCATGCGCAGCGCGACACTGCACTATTTCGACCACCCACTGTTCGGCATGATTGTGCGTATAGACAAAGTCGAGTACCCGAGCACCTTAACGGATACATTTTTGGCCTTTAAGACCGCCTTGGAAAACGAGGGCTAGCGCCTCCGCGCCTTAGTCGTGAGCATAGAGGCTAGGTAGATTTCGACAATAACCCAACACATCAAGGCCACAGCCAAATACGTTGCGCTCGTCGCAGATAATCGCGGTCAGGCTTTCGTCGAATCCAGTAGGTGGCGCTGCGGCTGAGGTTTTTGTCAAACGGCAAAGCCAAGTCGCGGCTACTCCTTGCTGGGTTAGAGCTGCTGCCATACGTTGATAATCGCTGGCACTGCTGCGGCCACCTTCTAGCACGACGACTGTACGCCGCCGTAGTGAAGGCCAAGTGCCGACGGTGCGCAGCCCAGAATCCGAGCATTCCGCATATAGCAGCTGTTGGGCAAACACCGTGCGCTGCATGAGTGCACCGAGCAGAAAGCTAGCGTCGGGCAGCAGCGCGATCACCAACGGATTTTTGTCCTGCAGCTGCGCAGTCAGCGTTACCGCAAAACGATCCAAGGCGATCTGCACTTGCCGAGCATCTACTACCTCGCGAGCGCCGTGTATGCGTGCGCATACCTCATCAGGCAGTGCGGATAGCTCAGCAACTCGGCGCAACAGCTCGGTCATCCTACCGGCTATTCCTGACCGGCCATTTGCCGAGCTTTACGCTGATCCAACGCCATTTCCTGCAAAGCTTCAGGGGTTTGAAGCTGTAGGGTTTGGGTGGGATAGGCGAACTCCGCGCGGTGTGCTGCGACGATGTCAGCAATGCGCAGCAATACATCCTGCTTTACCCGGTGAAAGGTCGCCCAATCCGTCGTCTTGGTGAAGGTGTAAACAAAAAAGTCCAGAGAACTTGCACCAAAGGTGACAAAGTTCACCATCAACGTTCTGTCTTGGGCAATGTCTTCATGTTCGGTAAGCATCGTATGTACTTCTGCCACAATGTTCTGCATCTGCGCCAAGTCGTCGTAACGAATACCTAAGGTTTCAAAGATTCGGCGGTTGTGCATACGTGAGGGATTTTCGACGGACACCTCGGTAAAAACCGAGTTCGGGACGTACAGCGGACGTTGATCAAAGGTCCGGATTTGGGTCACTCGCCAGCCAATAAACTCTACCGTGCCCTCGATGCTGCGATCTGGCGAACGTATCCAATCGCCCACAGAAAAAGGGCGATCGAGGAAGATCATCAGGGCACCAAAAAAATTCGCCAGCAAGCTGCGCGCAGCGAAACCAATAGCAATGCCGCCCACGCCGCCCAAGGCAAGAACACCAGAGATTGAAAAACCAAATGCCTGCAAGGCCATCAAAACACCAGAGATGATGATTGCCGCACGGAGCAGTTTCGCAATGGCCGCAGCGGTCGTGGCATCCACTCTATCGCCGTGCCTACCTTCGACGAAGCCGCGCTCAACATTTTCTGTAAAACCGACAGCGAACCAAATAAGCAGCCATACCACCGCCACATCGCGGGCTTGATCGGTCAGCGTAAATATCTCTGCCTGGGCATCAAAGCCCATGGAATCAATCGCAAAGGAAATGCCGATAATCCAGATACCCAAATTCACAGGCTTACGCATTGCGGCTATGAGCGCGTCATCCCAAACATTTGCTGTTTGATCAGCGCGCACTTGCGCCTTCGCCAACACGCGACTGGCGACATAACGAAAGATCCCGGTGAGCAGCAATATGCCAAAGGCTGCAGCGAGCCAGGCGTAGCTGCCGGTCATTACATTGATTTGATCCATGGTGCCTTCAAAGCTTATCAGTGCCTTGCTCACGGGCTGTGAGCTTGTCTTCGCAATAGCCGAGCATACTAGCAAAGGTCTGTAGCTCTACCGGCAGAAATAACACGATGCGTCGCAGCCACACCGCGCTCACAAAGTGCTGTACAAAAATTCAGTATGCTGTCTATACTGACAGCACTGTATAAAAAATCAGGACTGTCATGGCTCCAGTAAACGCTTTGAAACAGACGCTCACGGCTCGTCAGGCTCAAATTCTTGAATTGATTCGCCGTCACATAAACGACACTGGTTACCCGCCAACCCGGGCAGATATCGCATCGGAGCTTGGCTTCAAATCGCCGAACGCCGCAGAGGAGCATCTCAAAGCTCTGGCGCGCAAAGGCGCCATCGAAATGATTCCCGGCGCCTCGCGGGGTATTCGCATTCCAGACATGATCGATGACGGCCTACCCATCGTCGGTCGTGTCGCAGCGGGTAATCCGATTCTCGCGGAAGAAAACATTGAAGATCGTATCGATCTACCAGCGGGCTTTTTTCAGCCCCACGCAGACTACCTACTGCGTGTCAGAGGCGACAGTATGATTGACGCTGGCATTCTCGATGGCGACCTACTCGCCGTGCACAAAACCCAGCAGGCAACCAACGGTCAAATCGTCGTAGCGCGCATCGAAGAAGAGGTAACGGTCAAACGCTTTCAGCGCACACGCAAGCGCAATCAAGTATTGCTCCTGCCCGAAAACGAGGCCTACAAGCCCATAGAGGTAGATTTATCAGAGCAGAATTTCGCCATTGAAGGCTTGTCGGTAGGCGTGATTCGACAGCAAATCTGAATAGACTGCTGCGCGCTTGCCCGCTACACGGGCAGGCGCCATGGCAAGCTAGGCTTTAAAACCTCTCAACTAGCCCCGGCGCCTGAAAGACAGGGCTTGAAAAACAGCGCCTGAAAAGCAGTGGTTATGCGCTCTTCTTGGCCTTTGCTCTTTTCTTCTGAATGCCCGGTTTCTTTGGTTCACCCTCTTCTACCCAGTTAGGCTCTTGGTAAAAGGCTTTCCAACCCGAGGCCTTACCTTCAATCTCCGACTGAACGTATTGCTCCTTGGTTTTACGGCTGTAGCGAATCACAGCGGGGTTACCATCAGGGTCTTGCTCAGGGGCACCCAACAAGTATCGAAACTTTGGATCAAGTTCATTGGCGTGGGGTTTAATTTCCGCCACCAAGGGTGCCCTCGTTTCACGATGCTTGGGAAACTGGCTGGCTGCCAAGAAAATACCCGACGCTCCGTCTCGCAGCAGGTAATGGTCGTCGACTTTTTCGCATTGCAGCTCGGGCATGGGAATCGGATCGGCCTTCGGTGGCGCGGGCTCACCGTTGCGCAGCAGTTTGCGGGTATTAGGACACTCAACGCAGCCAAAATATTTTCCAAACCGACCCGACTTCAGCTGCATCTCATTGCCACATTTGTCGCATTCCAGCAGGGGACCGTCGTAGCCCTTGATCTTGAACGTTCCGGTCTCGATCTCGATAGCGTCGCAATCGGGATTGTTTCCGCATATGTGCAGCTTTCGAGTTTCGTCAACCAGATAGCTCAACATGGCGCTTTGGCATTTGCTGCACTTGCGCATTTTTCGCAGCAGCTTGGATTCGCCCTCGTCATCCTGCTCAACGTCCACGGCCTCTTCGCCGGGAATTAGGTTCACTGTCTTCGTGCAGCGCTCCTTGGGCTTCAGGCCATAGCCAGAACAGCCCAAGAAGACACCAGTAGAGCCATTGCGAATTTGCATGTGGCGACCGCAATCTTCGTTTGGACACGTAATGTCGGTATCCGTTGGCGCGTTATCGCGCATACCACTTTCCACATCCTTGGCGGTGATCAGCTTACCGCTAAAGTCGCCGTAGAACGTATCCAACACCTGATCCCACTGAGATTGGCCATGGGCTACTTTGTCTAGCTCCTCCTCCATGTTCGCGGTGAAGCCGTAATCCATCAGATTGTCGAAATTCTCCATCAGACGGTCAGTCACCAACTCACCGATTTTCTCGGCATAAAAACGCCGAGTATCCAAGCGCACATAGCCGCGATCTTGAATGGTTGAGATGATGCTGGCATAGGTCGATGGTCGTCCAATACCCAATTTTTCCAGCTCTTTTACCAAGCTCGCTTCACCGAAGCGCGGCGTAGGTTTGGTGAAGTGCTGAATTGCCTCGCAGTCTGCCAACATCAGCGGATCGCCCGCCTGAAAATCTGGCAGCGTCGCGTCTTCGTCCTTTTTCGACATGGGCGGTAACACCCGGGTGAAACCGTCGAACTGCAAAATTCTGCCGCGCACCGATAGCTCAAACTCCCCTGCCCGAGCCTTAATGCTCGTGCTCAAGTAGCGCGCGTCGGTCATTTGACAGGCCAAAAACTGATTGCGAATGAGCTCGTACAGCCGCACTGCATCTCCGTCTACGCCGGTAAGGTGATCTGGCTTGGTACTTACGTTGGAAGGACGAATCGCTTCATGAGCCTCTTGAGCGTCCTCCTTACTGCTATAGCGTTTTGGCGTTTCGGGTAAATAGTCTGCCCCATATTCATTGCCGATCAGCGCGCGTGCCGCTTCAACCGCCTCAGTGCTTAGATTGGTCGAATCCGTTCGCATATAGGTGATGTAGCCGGCTTCATAAAGTCGCTGGGCCATGGTCATCGTCTTCTTGACGGAAAACCCCATTCTTGTGCTCGCCGACTGCTGCAGCGTCGACGTGATGAACGGCGCGTTTGGTCGGCTGCGGGTGGGCTTGTCTTCACGCTTGGCGATCTCAAAGGACTGGTTCTTCAATAGCCCAAGCAGCTCCATGGCGGAGGCTTCATTGGTTGGTCGAAAGTTTTCGCCCTGATACTTACTGACCTGAAAACGCACAGGGGCGGTGTCATTTTGACGCCCAAGATCGGCGAAGGCATCCCAGTATTCCTCTGGCACAAAGGCGCGTATTTCTCGTTCACGCTCGACGATCAATCTCACTGCAACGCTTTGTACGCGGCCCGCAGACAAACCACGCGCTACCTTGGCCCACAGTAAGGGGGATAGCTCGAACCCTACAACACGATCCAAAAACCGGCGCGCCTGCTGTGCATGCACGCGGTCCATGTCAATTTCACCGGGGTCCACAAAGGCCTCTTGAATGGCTTTGCGGGTAATTTCATTGAATACCACTCGACGATAGCGGCTTTCGTCGCCGCCTATGGCCTCGCGCAGATGCCACGCAATCGCCTCACCTTCTCGGTCTAAGTCCGTAGCCAAGAAAATCGCCGGCGCATCTTTTGCCAAACGCTTCAGCTCATCGACCACTTTTTCTTTGCCGGGCAATATCTCGTACTGTGCTGACCAATTCTTATCGGGATTAACGCCCATGCGTCGAACCAACTGTTCGCGAGCGCGCTTCTTTTTGTAAGCCTCACGTTTGGCCGGCGACAGCGCCTTGGTTTTTTGCGCTTCCTTGGCGCGAGCCTTGGGGTCTACAGCCTTGCCACCAGTGGGCAAATCTCGGATGTGACCAACACTTGATTTGACGACGTAGTCCTTACCCAAGTAACGATTGATCGTCTTCGCCTTTGCTGGTGACTCTACGATAACCAAGGAACGTGCCATGCAATAAACGCCTCTTTGACGGGTGGGAGACCGATGCTTACGGTCAATTTATGCTCGCTTCGGGGGGAATCTGAGGGCAAAAAGACGCACAACAACCCCGAAGACCGGCGGTTTATAGGACGCGCAGAACATGCCTGTCAAGAAAACTCATGCAGCGGATGTTCCGCATGACATGATCCCGCCACAAATAATGCCCAGCACTATAGGGTCAGCCCAGCTTCTATTCCGAGCCGACTCCCCAGTGTTTTTTCGACGCATTGACGAGGGCCCGCATGGTTGCATCCAGGCGCTGCAGACGCGGGAAGTCGGCAGGGGTTTGAGCCGCCTTAGACTTTCGTTTTGGCCAAAATAACGCCAACGGAGGGCTTTTGTGATCTTGGGTCGTAGGGCTCTTTTCCATCCAAAACGCCGCCACAAAACGCTTATCAAAATGCACACCGAGCACATCATCGGGCAATTGTTGCAGCACAACCGTGATCTCAGCGATCGCCGCGGGTAGGTGGCGCCACTGTCCAAGGCCTTTTTGTTGGGCAGGCTCATGTAGCAAGACCCCCCAGTTATCCGACAGGCGCTCAATGGGCAAGGTCAGACGAGCAGGAATTCGCATCAGCGTTAACGGCGCTAGCTGATTGAGCGTGACGCCAAGGGGTAGTTGATAGCGTGCACAAGACACAGCCGGATGTCGCACACCTCCCCCTGCGGTCACTCGTTCTTGATCATCCGGATCAAGCTTCAACACTTTATCTAGCTGAACCGTGTAGCCCATTTTTTTGGCCTGAGCCCGCAGTGCGGCCACATGGCGATCACGATCAGTCGGCATGAGATAAAGCATGGGGCCAATCGCGACGCCCAACGCTAGGAAAATGACAAACCATTCCATGGTCAATGCTCCGAATTAGAGAAACAGTCTATCCATCGCTAAATTCTCGGTTGTTTTTCGCGTAAGTGAAAGAACTCTCCAGACTGATTTCGCCCTATTGTTGCCACGTCAAACAGAGGGTATCTTCCGCTCAAACACCCCCAGTGGAGGTTTGTATGTCACCTTATTCGACCGTTGTGTTGGCTGCTGACTTGACCGAAGAATCGACCCTGCTAGCCGAGCGAATGAAACAGATCGTCGGCGACTCGCCCTGTGCTGTGCACATAGTGCATGTTATCGAACCGCTGAGCTCTGCCTACGGAGGCGACGTGCCCATGGATCTATCACCGGTTCAAGATCAAATTCAGGAACAAGCCAAAATCCATCTTGCCGAGTTTGGTCTCCAGCTGGGGGTGCCACAGGCGCATCAGCATCTTATTTTCGGACGCCCGCAAAGCGAGATTCAGCGGGTTGCCGAAGAATGCGAGGCCGACCTTATTGTCGTCGGCAGCCATACACGCAGTGGTCTTGCGCGACTACTGGGCTCCACAGCTAACGGCGTCATGGACAGCGCACCCTGCGATGTCCTCGCCGTACATGTTGGTGAAGGCTAAAACACCATTAAATCTCAGTCGCCCTTCGCACTCGCGTGCTTGATTTGTTGCTTAGCCTTGCTCACGGGCGGCCATGGGCGCATTGCATGGGCAGCTACATTTGACGCATCAATAAATACGGAGCGCGCATCAGCTCGATCGACCTACAAACAAGCGGTCTTATACGCACGTAAGGGCCAACTCTCTCGCAGCAAGGCACTGCAGCAAACCCTAGCCGATTATCCCCTTGCACCGTATGTGGCTTACCACATGTTGAGCAATAGTTTAGGACAAACTAGCCCTGCTGAAATCGACGCGTTTCGCGAGCGTTATCCAGACCTGCCAGCAACTCCTCTGCTGTATCAACGCTGGCTGAAGGTTCAAGGCCAACGGCGACAGTGGCAAAGATTGCACGCGCGCCGATATGACACCGCCAATGCAGAACTCCAGTGTTACTTTGTTCGCGCTCAATATGGTGTGGGGGAAAAGTCAGCGGCTTTGAATGCAACGACCGCGCTTTGGTCGCGTCCTAAATCACAACCGAAGGCCTGTGACCCGATATTTGCAGTATGGCGAGGCACCGATCGATTCAGCCAAGCAATTGTTTGGCAGCGTTTCAAGGGCGCCATGGAGGCAGGCGAACGCGTTCTAGCGCGCTATCTACAGCGGTATTTGACCGGTGCGCGTCGCACCACTGCCAACGCATTCTACGAGCTGCGTCGTCAGCCCCAACGGGTCAGTTGGCGGGGCGCCTTTGCCAAGGACACAGCGGAGAATCGCGCGGCCATTAGCTACGGTATTCGACGTTTAGCGCGACGAGACGCCCAAAAAGCCGCCTTGGCATGGCGCACATTCCGCGCCTCTCATGCCTTCAATGCAGCGGAGCGCCAATTGCTCGATGACCATGTCGCGGTTGGTCTCGCTGGCGACAATCAATTTCCAAGCGTCGACCAGCGCGTGCTGTATACGTCAGCCTTTGTGGTCAACGGCATTCTCGACGCCGCGATAGCGCAGCAACGATGGGCAGAACTGGCCTACTGGGCAACGCAGTTGAGCAACATCGAAGCCGGCAAAACACGCACCCAGTACTGGCTAGCTAGAGCCCAGCAACAACAAGGAGAGCCTCACTCTTTTGCCGACCTTGCGAACCGCCGCGACTATTACGGATTCTTAGCAGCGGCTCAAATTCGCGCCGATGCTGAACTGCAGGCCGCGCCACCAAGGCAGCTCACTCGCAAGGAAGAAGCCCGGTTGCTGGCGATACCGGGTATCGCCCGAGCCGTTGAGCTGTTTGCCGTAGGCGATGATCTAAACGCAAGGCGCGAGTGGTACCGAATGATTGAGCAGCAAGATCAAAACACACAGCAAGCAATGGCCTACCTTGCGCAGCGCATGGGCAAACTGTTTTTGGCCATTCAAACCGCAAACCGAGCTGATGCAAGAAACGATTTAACGCTGCGCTTTCCAAGCGCCTACGCAGTGGCATACCAAGAGGCATCCCTAAGACACAGCATCGATCCCTACCTGCTGCAGGCCATTACCCGTCAAGAGTCGGCTTTTCAGGTGAAGGCAAAATCCAGTGCTGGCGCTCTGGGTCTTATGCAGGTTATGCCGTCGACGGCAAAGTTAGCCATTCGTCGCGGCGGACTTACCACCGTCATGGGTTCTGGCAGCGGCAAGGTTGTTGAGCAAGATCTGGTGATACCAGAGCGCAATATCGAAATCGGCAGCTATCATCTTGCTTGGTTGCTGCGCCGCTACTCCGGTCTTCGCCCCTTAGCGATTGCCGCCTATAACGCTGGCGAAAGCCGTGTGGATCGATGGCTACGACGAGCACGGAGCATTCCCATGGACGTGTGGATAGAAACAATTCCGTTCAAGGAGACCCGCAACTACGTACAAAATGTGCTGGCGTTTGAAGTGGTGTATCGAGAGCTGGAACAACGCGGAGCCCCGGTACTGCGTGGTCAGGAGTGGGTCACACCCAAGGCCTAGCTCGCCAATCTTCGATCACCGTTTAACCTTTGTATATCAACTCAGCATCTGCACAAGCGTTACAACGGCCATGCCCACGGTAACCGTTAGGCCAAGCGAGAAAAACATAAACCGATCGATACGTTGGTTGATGGCCTGAAAGTGGCTATCAAACCCCGTGTAGCGTATTTCGTTGCGATCAAAACGCTTATCCACTTGGTCAAGGCGTAAGTCGACTTGATCAAGGCGTTTATCAACCTGATCAAGGCGTTTATCGACCCGCGAAAACCCATGCTGCACAACGCTGGACAGCCGCTGCAGCGTGTCGTCCAACCGCCCAAGGCGCTCCTCTTGGCGCAAT
>ERZ802831.1339-NODE-1339-length-12280-cov-16.6884_pt1 | contig 12280 bp, 19 predicted proteins | sample MGYA00345655_ERZ802831 | MGnify/ENA primary metagenome ERZ802831 (study PRJEB30503, sample SAMEA104212376) | marine metagenome | biome: Westerlies Biome; feature: [SRF] surface water layer (ENVO:00010504) within the epipelagic zone...; material: water...
GGCGCAACATATCTTCCATCCATTCAATGGTGGGTAGATCCATATGGTTGGTGGGTTCGTCTAGCAGCAGGATATCGGGCTGTGTATACAGCGCTCTGGCAAGTGAAACGCGGCGCGCCTCGCCACCAGACAGCCCGTCACTCATGCGCTGGGGATCAAGCCCCATGCGCATCAAAATGGCATCGGCCTTATGCGCAATTTTATCGAGATGCGCATCATCAACCCCGGCGGTGACAATGGCGCGCAAACTCATTGATTCGGGGATATGCGGGGCTTGTGGCAGATATGCGATGCTGGCACCGGGTGCCACCCATAAACTGCCTTCATCCATCTCGCCCTGACCGGCCAGAAGTTTCATCAGGCTTGATTTGCCGGCGCCATTGCGCCCGACAAGCGCCAGCCTGTCGCCGGCATGCAGCGCCAGATCAGCGCCCCGCAAAAGCCAGCGATCGCCAAGATTGATGCCGGCGTCGGCAATTGTCAAAAGTGGTGGTGCCATAAACCGACAGCGCTCCCTAAAGGCCTCTTTGCCGGGCCAGCGCATCATAAGCCGCATTAATTTGCGCCAGCCGGTCATTCGCCGCGGCGACAAATTCTTCGGGCATGCCATCGGCAATCAGCCGGTCCGGGTGATGCGTGCGCGCCAGCTCTTTCCAGCGCCGGGTCAGCGCCGCATTGTCAATATCGGCGGAAACGCCCAAAATTTCATAGGCCGAGGGGCCGCTGCTGCGATGAATGGCCAGCAAACGGTCAAATTCAGCATCGTTAAATCCAAAAATGCTGGCAACAGTGTGCAGGTAGTTCTGCTCGGGTGGGGTGATATCGCCGTCCGATTTGGCGATGTGAAACAGTAAATCGAGCAATTGTTCCAGAATGGGTGCCTTTGCGACAAACAGATGTGCGACCTGATTGGCGTATTCTTCGAATCCGGCCGGGGTTTGCCGCGCCAGATCCCAAAATCTGCCAACCTGTTTGACTTCGCTTGCCGGAATGTGAACACGTTCACGAAAAGCGGCAATCTCGTCACGGCTGACAATGCCATCGGCCTTGGCCATTTTTGCTGATAGCGCGATTACCGCGACGGTAAAGGCAACGCGTTTGGTGGCCTGAGAGTCGCCGCTATGTGAACCGCTGTCTTTACCACTGCTGGCTGGGATTATGCGTTTTTCCACGGCATGACCGGCCACCGCACCAAGCAGACCCCCGATCGGCCCACCAAGTGCAAATCCGGCTGTGCCGCCGATGATGATGCCCCAAATACTCATGCGCTTTTCTAGCTGGGGTTTGCCGGTAAAGGCAAGCCTTTGACGCCGGATAAATGAGAATGCGCTAAAATTGGACTGGCATTTGTTGTCCGGCGGTTTTATGGTGTTGGGCATGATCGAGAAACTGCCTGAATTTAACAATAATGACGCTGATAACGCGGCTGATATAGAGATGAATCTGACCGGCATGAAATGCCCGTTACCGGTGTTAAAGGCGCGTCGGCAAATCAACCAGATGGCACCTTCAGCCGTGTTAAAAATCACCGCTGACGATCCGGCGGCGCCACTTGATTTTGAACATTTTTGCGATACCGGTGGGCATCAATTGCTTTCCAGCACCGAACAGGCAGGCATTTTCACATTTGTTATCGCCAAATCGGCCGGCTAGGCAGGGCGTTGCGCCAGTAAGCGCCGATGAAAATCCGCTGCCTGTTGCCCTTTCGGGGCGCCATCATAAAGGCCAAGATCCTGACATTTCATAAAAAAGCCGGGGGCTGGCACCTGTTCGCGGTGCCGTGACACCACCCATGCGGCACGCAGCGGTCTGGCCGCGTGATGATCGTCCTCAAGCAGTGTTTCCAGCCAACTGGTCAGCTTGTGGATGCGATGCGGTGCCGGAATGCGGGCGGCATCGGCAAGTTCGGCATAGGTGATCAGATGCCCGCCGGCGATGGCCGCGTCTAGCGCGATGCTGGCGCGCAATTGCCATTCTTCTTGCTCTGACGTCATCTGCGTGCTGCTCGTTTGCTCATGTCATTACCCGGGCAAGCTGGCAGGCGGGCGCGGCTTTGGTAAATCGCCTATTGAAGCGCGCCGCATTTCTGCCTAGCTTGGCGTCATGGTGTATATCAGGTCATTTATCTTTAACAGCTTGTTTTATGTTGGCACGGCAATTTTGGTTGTGCTGATGTGGCCGTTATTGCTGTTGCCGCCGGTGCTGGCGCGCCAGATTGCCAGATTTTGGGGATGGCTGGCGCATAAACAGCTCTACAGCGTCGGTATTCGCCAGCGTCTGCATGGCGACAGACAGCTTGATCAACAGGTCATTTACGCGGTGAAACATCAATCAGCTTGGGAAACCATCATTTTGAGCTGGTTGCTGCATGCCCCGGCTTTTGTGCTGAAAGTCGAATTGCTGCGGCTGCCGATTATCGGGCTGTTTTTCACCAAAACCGGCTGTATCCCGGTTGACCGTTCGGATGGGATGCGGGCGTTGCGGAAAATGCGCGAGGCGGCGCTTGAACTGGCAGCACAGGGGCGCTCAATGCTGATTTTTCCGCAAGGCACGCGGATTGCGCCCGGTGCCAGCAAACCCTACGAGATTGGCGTGTTTGCGCTGTATGATTCAACCGGTCTGCCGGTGGTGCCGGTGGCGCTGAATTCGGGGCATGTGTGGCCGCGCAATAGCTGGTTGAAATATCCCGGCATTGTCGATGTCTGTTTTCTTGAGCCGATCGCGCCGGGCTTGACGCGAAAGCAATTCATGGCCACCTTAGAACAGCGGATTGAAAGTCAAATGGCCGCGCTCGAAGCACCGCAACAGCACCGCGACCGCGCCCTGACAGAGGAGCCACATCATGGAAGGTAGCCAGCGCCGCCCGGACGCACAGCTGAATGTTTTGGGTGACCCGCTCACCAGCTGTTCGCATGATCCGCTGACCGGTTTTTTCCGTGATGGTTGTTGTAATACCGGGCCACTTGATCAGGGCATGCATACGGTCTGTGCGATTGTAACCGATGAATTTCTCGAATTTAGCAAGGCGGCGGGTAATGATCTGTCGACACCGCGCCCGGAATTTGGCTTTGTCGGATTAAATGATGGCGATCAATGGTGCCTATGTGCGGCCCGGTGGGAACAGGCACGACAGGCCGGCAAAGCACCAAAAATTCGGCTCGCAGCGACCAATCAGGCCAGTTTGGCGGTGTGTCGTTTGGATGATTTAAAGATGCATGCGATCGATCTGAATTGATCAGACAGGCATAATAACAGCCGACAATAGGGGGGCGATGTGATGCTGACGCTTGATGCACGGGTGCAACTGACCTGCACCGAAACCGATCAGGTGGCACCGGCAACGATTGTGCGGATTCAAGGCAACCGTGTCGATGTGGTGCTTGATCAGGGCGGTGGCGATATTATCATCAGTATGGTGATGCAAAAGCCGGGGCTGTATGTTGGCAGCCGGTCGGGTCTTGAATTTACCATGCGCACATGATCATGGCGCTGCCACCCGCACAAGACGAGATATCATGCCGATGAATGAACAGAAATCTGACACCGGGCGTCATGCTGATCAATCAGCCTGGGTCATTTGGGCGGTTTTAGTGGTGATCGCTGTCGCCATCCTGCCATTTGCGGTGCGCAATAGCGAGATCGTCAGGCAGCTTGCCGCCATGTGCGGCTTTACCCTCAACTGATCGTTTTGCGGCGCTTTACCGGTCAGGCCAAAGACGCTGGCATGCGGTATCTGGCAAGGTATTTTTCTACGATAGAGACATAAAGCTGTATTGCCAGAGCGGCGGCCTGTCGATAGGTTGGCGGCTTCAACCGGTTGGCAGGAGGCGAATATGATTATTCTTGATGGTGGGCTAGGCCGTGAATTACAGGCCATGGGGGCACCGTTTCGGCAGCCTGAATGGTCGGCATTGGCGCTGATGGAGGGGCCTGAATTTGTGCGGGCGGCGCATGATGCGTTTTTGCAGGCCGGGGCGGATATTGTCACCACCAACAGCTATGCTGTTGTGCCATTCCACATTGGCGCGGATGTATTTGCCGCGCGGGCACCCGAATTATTGCGCTTGTCCGGCGAATTGGCGCGGGCAGCCGCCGATGCGGCGGCGCGAGATGTACAGGTCGCGGCCAGTGTGCCGCCAATGTTCGGTTCCTATCAGCCGGATAAATTTGACCCGGACATGGCTGTCGGCATGATGCAGCTGTTCCGTGACCAGCTGATTGACTATGCCGATTTATTTTTGGCTGAAACACTGGGTTCGGTGGTTGAAGCCGAGTTATTTCTTACCGTATTTGGCCAGACCAAACTGCCGCTATGGCTGTCTGTCACATTAGAGGATGTCGGGGTCGTTGCGGGCCAGCCCAGATTACGATCCGGCGAACCGCTGACAGATATTCTGGCGGTTTGTGACACGATGCGACCGGCGGCTTTGCTGTTCAATTGCAGCCAGCCAGAAGTGATGGAGGATGCCATCCGGTTGGCGCATGCGCATTTTTCCGCGGCTAACCCGGTGCTGATCGGGGTCTATGCGAATGCATTTCCGCTGGCTGATGATAAATATGAAGGTGCCAATGCGGCACTGCATGAATTGCGCACCGACATAACAGCCGAGGCCTATGCCGACTACGCCGAAAGCTGGGCCGCCGCCGGTGCCGGAATTATCGGTGGATGTTGCGGGATTTCACCGGTTCATATTGAATGTCTGAAACAGCGCTTCACGCTGAATGTCTGAAACAGCGCTTCACGCTGGCATCGACAGGCTGATATGGTAAAAAAAAAGAGAGGCAATCATGCCTCTCTTTCGTGATCGGGTGTCAAAAAAACCTTTTATCGTTGGTTTTGACCGCGATGGTTCCGTTTTACGCGCAACCAGAAGGCTGCTTCTTAGTCCGCCAAACAGGAACAAGGCCTCTCGACACAAACCGTTTATCACTAGACATAAGATCACCTCCGTTTCATTGTTAACGATTGACAAAACCCTAGGTGATTATTTTCCGCCTGTCATGTTTTTTTTCACATGTTTCTATTTCAGGTGTTTTTTTCGGGTATTGTTTGGGACGAAGCCGGTTGCCGTTTTGTGGCTGGCGATTGACTGGCCCGGCAAAAAACTCTGCGGCTCTCTTGTTGCCGGCATTCCCGATACCCACATAGCTGGTTATGAACAAACGATCTGGTTATTTTCTCGCTGTTACGATTTTGCTGATAAGCCTGTTTGGAGGCACATCAATGATTTTTGCCGCTTCGCCGACAACACAGTCTGCGCATGATTTTAATTTTACCTCCATTGATGGTGCAGATTTGCCGCTGGCAGATTTTAAAGGCAAGGCCGTGCTGATCGTGAATACCGCGTCGATGTGCGGCTTTACCTCGCAATATCGCGGTCTACAGGCATTATGGGACAGCTATCGTGCGCGGGGCCTTGTGGTGCTTGGTGTGCCAAGCGATGATTTTGGTGGGCAGGAGCTTGATAGCGCCGCCGAGGTTAAATCATTTTGCACGATCAATTATGACATTGATTTTCCGATGACGGATATTGTGTCAGTCAAAGGCGCATCCGCGCATCCCTATTATAGATGGGTTGCCGAGGCGCATGGTGGGCTGGCGGTGCCGCGTTGGAATTTCCACAAACATCTTGTTGATGCTGATGGCAATCTTGTCGATTGGTTTGTGTCAACCACCAGCCCGTCATCATCAAAGCTGCAGCGGGCTATTGAAAAGATTTTGCCCTGACCGGCCGATGCCGCGCTAAAAATTTTTAAAGCAATTTCTGTGCATTATGCTAGCCTTTGACCGGTCAGCCGGCATTGCAGCTGCGCTGCTTTTCATGTCACGGAGACCGCATCGATGGAACTGGGCGTTGTTGCTGCCGTTCTGGGCGCGGCTTTTCTTCACGCTTTTTGGAATTTTATGGTCCGCCGGGCTGATGACAAGGCGCTGGGGATGGCGTCGGTGATGATCGGGCATGTGCCGCTGGCTGTTCTGGCTCTGATAACCAGCTGCTTTATCGCTGCTTATACAATTGTTGATGGCACCGGAACACGGGTTGCGCAAAATGCGATGATCTATTTTGGTATGATGTCGATTTGCAGCGCGGTTGTTCTGGTGATCTATTTTCAGCGTTTTCACAATGGCGTTATCAAACGGGTATTTACCGAGAGCTGGCGGGTTTGTCTTGTCGGCGGGTCGGCCTCTTTTATCGCTTATGGCATTGTGTTGTGGGCTTGTCTGTCAGCGCCAATCGCGTTGGTGTCATCCTTGCGTGAAACCTCGGTTCTGTTTGCCGTCGGGCTTGGCACAATCTTGCTGGGTGAACGTCTGACCATTTTCAAAATCTGCCTGACGCTGGTGATTTTAGCCGGGATCATTTTTCTGCGACTTGGTTAAGCCGTATAGTAGCCAGACAACCCAGATAACAAATAATCGGTTTCTTCAATAGAAGTATGCTAATGTAACGCCACCCGGTTGGTGCGCGTGCCAATATCTGTAGAGTAGGGGCGGTTATTTCATGACAACAGACGCATCACATCTCCGTCAAAGCCTGTCTGATGAGCTGCATGCGCGGGCTTTTTATGATTTTAACGGGGCTGGCCGTTTTATCCGGTTTGTCTATCTTGTTGGCAATGATGACAGTGCTGTTCTGAGCTATGTGAATGACTATTTTCTGTCCGAATCTTTGCCGCCAATGCCGGAAGAGGCAAAATTTCACCGTATTGAAACCGCCGGATTTGCCCTGCGCGTTGAGCGCCATACCGAATTTTTGACCATCAGCTTTGTGGAAAAAGATCTGCAGGTGGCCACTGGCATTTCCCCGGATGCGTTCGATCAGTCAACGCTGCCGCATATGCCGTTCGACTGGGCGCGCAATGCACCGGCACCGCTGTTTCATGCGGTTTGGGTAGAGGTCGGCGGAAAACCGCCTGCCGCGTTAAAGCCGGCTGCCATGCTGAAAATGCTGCAAAGCCGTGCGGTCGCATCGAATAATTTAAGTGACTCGGCAGCACAGGTGCATTTTGCCTTTGATATTGACGATGACGGATATTCGCGCGTCATATTGTTCAACAAGTCAATCGAGGCGGTTCGCATGGGCCGTGTGGTGCAGCGTATTGTCGAGCTCGAAACTTACCGGCTGCTGGCGCTTCTCGGTTTGTCTACGGTAAAGGAATATTCTGCCCGACTTGCCAGTATTGAAGAGGTGCTGAGCGGTTTGACAAATGATCTGGCGAAAGAAATTAAAAAGCCTGATGGGCAGGTGCAAGGCCTTTTGTCGGTGTTGTCATCGCAGGCGGCTGATGTTGAAGATATCTATTCGCGCACCTCTTACCGGCTGTCGGCAACAAAGGCCTATCTGGGGGTGCTGACCGGCCGGCTGGAACAAATGCAGTTGACCCGGCTATCTGGTTTTCAGGGGGTGCGTGGGTTTCTTGATCGACGCATGACACCGGCCATGGATAGCTGTAATGCGTTTTCCGAACGGCTGGCCAGCCTGTCACAGCGGATCAACCGGGCGGGTGCCCTGTTACGGACACAGACAGAATTGGTAATCCAGCGGCAAAATCGTGACCTGTTGCAATCCATGGACGAGCGCGCCAAACATCAGCTGCGACTGCAACAAACGGTTGAACGGCTATCGATTGCTGCTGTGACCTATTATGGTGTTGGTTTGGTCGGCTATATCGCCGTCAGCCTGCCGATCGACAAATGGGGCTTGTCTTTGGTCGATATTAAGGCGCTGGCGGTGCCGGTGATCGCACTTGCCGTCTGGGCCGCTATTCGGCGGGTCAAGGATGCTGTCGCAAAGGCCGCGCATAACGACACATAGCCGCCAGCCGGCCTGCCGCGATTTGCAATGATATCACAGTGACGCCAGCGCCAGTTTACGCGCCGTGCCGGTTTTCAGATCATAAACCACGATCTCACCGGATCTGACAGATAGCCCGGTAATCGCCTCAATCGTCACATAATGTGTGACCATCAGCACGGCTGGCGCTGTCTGTGGCAGGCTGTCCAGCTTTGCGCGTAACCGGCTCAATGTGGCATCGCGCGTTGCATATCCCTGAAAAAACGAGTTTAACCCGTCAAACGGGGTGACCGCTCCCAAACCCAAAATCTGTGCGGTTTCCAGACAGCGGCACCAATAGCTGGAATAGATGCCGGAAAAAGTGAGGTTTGCTGCGGCCAGCTTGGCGCCAATGGCGCGGGCCTGGCGGCGGCCGGTTTCATCGAGATTGCGCTGTGTGCGACAATCATCAACTAAAAAACCACTTGGATCGCCAGTGCCGGGTGCCAGCGCATGCCGCATAAATAGAACGGTGCCGGCGAACCTGTCGCTATTATCGGCTGTCGCTGGCAGGCTTGCCAGCATTGTCCAGAGCATCCCAAGGGCAAGCAACCAGACGTAAAGATAATGGCGGTTTGACTGTCGCATGGGCAATTTAGGCGTTACGCCGCGCAACTTCGCGCATAAAGCGGTCACGGATCACCGGGGCGTCCATATCGATCACCGGCACTTTGATATTGCCCGACTCGCATTTGCTGACAATGATGGTCATTTGATTGCCCTCAATTGCGGCTTTTACCGTGGCTGGTGTGGCTTCGGCGGAACATTCAATAACATTCTCGCAGCCACAGGCTTCGGCCACTTTTGCCAGCGAGGTTTTGCGGCCGGCATAGGTCGGCTGGTCACCGGTTGACCCGTAGCTGCCATTGTCAATGATCAGCAAAATGAAATTATCCGCGATATTATTGGCGATGGTTGGCAGCGTGCCAAAATTGGTCAGCACCGATCCGTCGCCATCAATGGCAATGACCTTGGCCGATTGTGCCAGTGCCAGACCAAGCCCGATGGATGAGGCCAGCCCCATGGTTCCCAGCATGTAAAAATTGCTCGGCTGGTCATCCAGCATATGCAGCTCTTGTGAGGGCAGGCCGATATTTGACACAACCAATTGATCAGAGATGATCGGGATCAGATTTTTCAGTACTTCGCTACGGATCATCGCTTATGCTCCCTGCCAAAAGCTGGCATCGGTAAGGACAGCCACAGGCTTTTTGCCCATAAAGCTGTATTTTAAAATGCTGTCCAATTCACCCACATCATCCGGGTGATGAAAATGATAGGTCGGGATATTCAGCTGTGCCAGCAGCGCCTTGGTATGGACAGCCATTTCGACCTGACAGGCAACCGGTTCACCCAGCTCGCCACGATAGCTGATCAGCATTGGCAGTGGGATATTATAATATTGGATCAGTGTCACCAGCGTATTAATGGTCACACCAATGGCGGTGTTCTGCATGATAATAGCGCTGCGCTTGCCACCCATATAGGCGCCGGCACACAGCCCCATACCTTCATCCTCTTTGTTTGAGGGGATATGATAAATTTCTTTGGCGGCGTCAATTTCATCAATGACACCGGCAAGCTGTTTGCAGGGAACTGTGGTAACAAATTCAATCTTGTTATTGATCAAATCAGCAACGATTTTCTGGTTTATCGACATCAAATAAATCTCTTGCTTGCGCCGCACGGACAGGCGGGTGCGTTTGTTAATCTGGATGATTGTGATTATGTGCATCTGATTGCACGCCAACAGATTAGGGCAGATGCCGGGACGAAATGCAATAATGATTTCGGCCCAACAGCAAAGTAATTACCGCTGATAATGGTTAATATGCGGTGAGATTTTTGCGGATCTGTGGTGCAGGGGTATGGCGATGCCGACAAAACCAATCGAGCAGACAACCGGGCTGTCGTCAAAAACACAGCTATCTGCCAGCGAAGTACAGACTTTTATTGAGGCCAGTCTGGATCCGGCAGCGCTGGCTTTTTCACAGCGTATCACCCAGCTATTGGCGGCGCCTGTCGCCGCATCGCATCTGATCTTTGGATTGTTTATAGTATGTCTTGCGGGTCTGTTGCTGCTTGCCTATCAGTTCGGTTCTGGCGGCTGATCGGCCGCGGGGTAATCGACAGCCCCAAAAATTTAAAACCAGCGCAACATGCCGATCAAACCTGCAGTGGCGTAAAATAGCTGCAAAAACAAAATCCCGCGATGCCGGCCAAAATAGGCCCATAACCCAATCAGAAATGCGGAAATGAGCAGCAGGCTGAAGCCAATAAATTCTGCCCCAATATTCAATGCGATCAGCATTGAATAGAGGATAGCGGTTGCAACACCAGCCCATTCCAGAAATTTTTGGCCCAATAGTTTTTGGCGACTCATATTGTCCCCCATGGCGTTGGCTGCGTGTGATGCCCTATGCCTTAATGCCTTATGACAGCAGCCACCCCCCATCAACATCAATCGTTGTGCCGGTGATAAATTCATTTTCAACAGCAAATATAATGGCCTTGGCAATTTCATCCGGTTGGCCGGCCCGTTTGATCAGATGCGATTTGGTTACATTCTGGTAATGCGCCGTTCGGTCATCACCGGTGAGGGCGACCATCGGGGTGTCAACAATCCCGGGCGCAACAACATTGATCCGTTTTGGCGCAATTTCTGCAGCAACAGCGCGGGCCAGTGCCTCGACCGCGCCACCAACAGCCGACAGCGCGACTTGTCCGGGTTTCATTTTGCGCGCCGGGGTGCCGCTGACAAGCACGATACAGCCATTGTCGCGCAGCTGCGCTGTGCCATAGCGCACGACATTGCTATAGCCCCATAATTTGTCAAAAGAGCTTTTAAAGCCATCAATATCCATCTGCAGAAACGGGCCGAATGCGCGTGATCCGCCGGTCGCCGAACTGATCAAAATATCAATCGGGCCTTCGGCTTCAAAAAATGCGCTGACAGCGTCGCTGTCTCTGGCATCAACAGCGGCCCGCTTAACGCCATCAAGACCGGCAACGGCTTTGTTCGGATCACGGCTTACCGCGACAACTTCGGCACCGGCGGCAATCAATTGGTGACATGTGGCGAGACCAATTCCCGATGTGCCGCCGAAAACAACTGCTTTTTTTCCTGAAATATCCACAACCACTCTCCTTGTTATCTGCAGATTGGGGCCTGCGGCGGAACGGGCCTGTGCTGGCGTTCGCCACATTAAGATGCCGGTGTTTTGTTATGATGCGCAAACCGCCGCGGCTGATGATGCGGCGGCTATGCGTTATTTGACTCGTTTTGCTTGCGATTTGATGCGGCTTAGCATCTTGTTCGCTGCTTTTAGCGTTAGTTCTAACTGTTCTATTTCGATGCGCAGCTCGTCGATAATTTGCTGGTGTTTTAACGGTTGCACCGCCGCCCGGCCAAGCCCGCTGAGCAAATAGGTCGGCGATACATTCAAGATGCCAGCCAAAGCCACAAGTTTATTAGCTCGCGGTTCAGAGCGGTCGGCCTCCCACGCCAGATAGGTGGCTTTGCGAACGCCCAGTCGATTGATGACCTGTGAAACCGTTAAGCCAGCCGCCTCACGCGCCTGAAAAACCCGCCCACCGAGTGTGGTGTCTTCCTTATCATCATAAAATATACTGCGCTTTGGCATGATCAGTTACCTCTTTATTTCCGATCTGCAGTCTATGGGGGCTTGCCTAAAATTGCAAATCGGCGACCGGAAAAACCGGTTTTTGGTATAGATGTTTTTTTGTGATTTTGTGACTTAACTGCTTGACCCGCATTGGCAAAAGCCAGTAAAACGGCGCTTGCGATGCGGTGGGTGACGGGAATAGGCGTCGGTGGGCGTAAAGTTGGCGCTAGCGTCCCACCGCAGCCGATAAATGGCGGAGTAGCTCAGTTGGTTAGAGCAGCGGAATCATAATCCGCGTGTCGGGGGTTCGAGTCCCTCCTCCGCTACCATTTCTCAGCGCAGTATTTCACAGCAAAATTAATTAGTAACCAGTATTCTGTCACTGTTTCTTAGTGTTGTTGTCAGATTGATTCTGTCACTTCGTTGCGAATCTGTCACTTCTAAAAGTGACCAGAGGGTGACCGGGGGATTGCACAGAAATAAGCATGCCGCTAAAAAAAGGTGGCCAGCCGTTTTACTGTTAAATAGCATAAAAGAAGTCTCAAACGCTCTAAGGCCTTTTGGTGTTCGCAAAAATGGACAATAACCCACCTATATCTGCTGATGAACTTCAGATTGAGTTTGACAGGCTCGAAGAGGTTTGCCTTGGCGACAATTCATTTGCGAAGCTTGAAGCTTCGGCGGAAATGATGGTTTTGATTTCGCGTTATCTTAGTAACAACATTCAATCAATTGATGTTGAACCCACTGTGGACGTTAAAAGTCTCAAAAAGCAGGTTCAGTTGATGAGAGTTTTGGTCGCTGGCTGCAAAAAGCATC